>Ga0214197_1000035_pt1 | contig 70434 bp, 68 predicted proteins | sample TroBogEpilimnion_16_FD_153035 | JGI IMG/M metagenome (GOLD analysis project Ga0214197, IMG submission 153035) | Freshwater microbial communities from Trout Bog Lake, WI - 09SEP2008 epilimnion | ecosystem: Environmental > Aquatic > Freshwater > Lake > Epilimnion/Euphotic zone | place: Trout Bog... | reverse complement strand
GCGTTTAGCTGGTGGGATTACCGGATGATGGGTTTTAGGCGCAACGCAGGGATGAGGATCGACCACATCTTGCTGAGCGAAGCACTCAAAGAAAAATGCAGTGCCAGTATCATCGATAAAGAGCCACGCACCTGGGAACAGCCTTCTGATCATGCCCCAGTGATTGCAGAAATCAAAAAGACCTAAGCTAAGCCACCATGACGCAATAGCGCATCAATACTAGGTTCGCGTCCCCGGAATGCTTTGAATGATTCTGCAGCAGGGCGGCTACCACCAACTTCTAGAATTTCTTGGCGATAGCGTTTGCCAGTTTGCTGATCTAGAACGCTACCGTTCAGTTTCGCTGCTTCTTCAAATGCTGAATAAGCATCAGCTGAAAGTACTTCAGCCCATTTGTAGCTGTAGTAGCCCGCCGCATAGCCGCCAGCAAAGATATGGCTAAAGGAATTAATCCAACGAGAGATTTCTGGTTGGGGAATGATATTAAATTCTGTAGCGGTGTTTCTAGAGAGTTCGAGCACAGCTTCACCTTTTGCCTTAGTGACATCAAAAGTGGAGTGCAATCGCCAATCCGTTAATGACATCACAATTTGACGTAGTGTGCCTAAGCCATTTTGGAAGTTCTTCGCTGCCAACATTTTGTCAAACAAGGCCTTAGGCAAAGGCTTACCAGTTTCTGCATGAGCGGTCATTTTTTCTAATACTTCCCATTCCCAGCAGAAGTTTTCCATGAATTGACTTGGTAATTCAACGGCATCCCATTCGACCCCATTGATGCCAGAGACTCCTAAGGCGCCAACTTGAGTTAAGAGGTGATGGAGGCCATGACCACTTTCGTGAAAGAGGGTGATGACATCATCATGTGTAATGGTAGGCTGACGTAATTGCCCATCTACTTTAACTGGTGGGGCAAAGTTACAAACCAAGTAAGCCACCGGAATCTGAATCTCATCATTGGCAAGCTCTCGTCTACCCCTCGCATCATCCATCCAAGCGCCACCACGTTTACCGGGACGTGCATAGGGGTCCAAGTAAAAATAGGCAACAATTTGTCCATCCTCATTACTGACTGAGAAGGACTGGACATCAGCATGCCAAGTTGGTAAATCAGCCTGATGAATCTTGACGCCAAAGAGCGTCTGAATCACTCCAAACAAACCTTCTAGCACTTTAGGCAATGGAAAGTATTGCTTGAGTTCATTTTCAGAAAAAGAGTAACGCGCTTGCTTGAGTTTTTCTGAGTAATACGGGATATCCCAAGGTTGCAGTTCAGTATTTGCAAAAGCTTGCAATTCATCCCAATCCTGTTGGGCAAACGGTTTTGATTTCTTGGCAATATCACCCAAGAACTGATCCACTTCAGAAACAGTGTTGGCCATCTTTGGCGCTATGCTCAGTGCAGCGTAGTTTGCAAAGCCCAGCATGCGAGCTTCTTCATCGCGCAGTCGCAGTTGCGCCAACATATTCTCGGTGTTATCCCACTCTAACTTGCCATTGGTAAATTGGGGGGCTAATTCAGAGGCGCGGGTCACGTAGGCCTGGTACATCAATTGACGTAAGGCACGATTTTCTGAGTACTGCATTACGGGATAGTAAGAAGGGAAGTGCAAAGTAAATGCCCAGCCCTCTAGATTCTTCTGCTTGGCGGTATCTGCTGCAGCGGCAATCGCATCCTCTGGTAATCCCGCTAGCTCTGCCTCATCTGTGATGAGATGAACAAAGCCATCAGTAGCATCTAAGACATGATCGGAAAATGCTTTACCGAGAATGGCTTGCTCATCTTGGATTTGGGCGAAGCGGGGTTTCTGTGCATCAGTAAGCTCGGCACCGCCCAAACGAAAATCGCGCAAGGCGTTTTCGATGACTTTTTTCTGTGCCATGCCAAGCTTGGAAAATTCAGAACTACTTTGAATGACTTTAAATTTTTCGTAGAGCGCTAAGTTCTGGCTCAAACTGGAAAAGAATGCTGTGACCTGCGGCAGCATCTCGCCATAGGCAGCTCGTAACTCCGGTGTATCCGCCACACTATTTAAATGGGAGATGACGCTCCATGATCTACCTAAGGATTCTGTGGCATCCTCCAGCGGTTCAGCCAAGGCATCCCAAGTGCAAGGGGTATTGACATCAGTGGCTTTATCAACTGCCGCTTCTGCTGCTTTCAATAAATAGGAAATTGCCGAATCAATATGCTCAGGCTTTACTTCAGCATAAGCAGGAATGCCGCGGCCAAATGTAATCAGTGGATTTTGAAGCAGGTGGGATGGAGTAGAAATAGTCATCCCTCTAGCTTACTGTAATGCAGCCAATCTTGCTAAATGACCCTTAGCGCTGAGCTACTTTTTTGCTGCTTTTTCAGCTGCCTCGAGGGTGTTCATGAGGAGCATAGTGATGGTCATCGGACCGACGCCACCAGGAACTGGCGTCATCCAACCGGCGATATATTTAGCTGTATCAAAATCCACATCGCCACATAGCTTCCCATCAGGCAGGCGATTGATACCTACGTCAATGACAACCGCGCCAGTTTTGATCATGTCGCCACTAATCATCCTGGGTTTACCGGTAGCGACTACCAAAATATCTGCATCTTTAGTGTGGTGCGCTAAGTCACGGGTTTTGCTATTGCAAATGGTAACTGTTGCACCAGCTTGCAATAACAACATCGCCATTGGCTTACCAACAATATTGGAGGCGCCAACAATCACCGCGCGAGCACCACGTATTGGGTAATCAATGCTTTCAAGCATCTTCATACAGCCGTAAGGGGTGCATGGTTTGAATTCTGGATGGCCAACCATCAAGGCGCCAGCATTGGCAACGTGAAAACCATCAACATCTTTTTCAGGGGCAATGGCTTCGAGTACGCGCTCAGAAGCAATATGTTCTGGCAGTGGCAACTGGACCAAGATGCCATGAATAGCGGGATCAGCATTCAGTGTTGCAATGCGAGCGAGCAATTCTTCTTCGCCTAACTCGACTGCATAGCGTTCTAAAACAGAATGAAAGCCTACATCTTCACAGGCCTTTACTTTGTTGCGAACATATACCTGACTAGCAGGGTTATCGCCAACCACAATGACGGCAAGACCAGGTCTGACGCCTTTTGCGGTAACAATAGCTCCGCGAGCCGCAATCTCTGCTCGAAGTTTCTTAGAGAGGAGGTTACCGTCAAGGAGTTGCGCAGGCATAACTGTAGACAAGTGCTTAGTTGGGTTGAGGGTCAGATAGCGCTAAGCGGAGCAAGTCAGCGACCGTATTGACATTCAGTTTCTCCATGATGTTGGCGCGATGCGCTTCAACCGTTTTAATGGAGATACCGAGATCATCGGCGATTTGTTTGTTTAAGCGTCCAGCAACAATTCTTTCAAGGACCTGGCGCTCACGTCCAGTGAGCTTGCTTAATAGACTTTGGGTAATCTTGCGTTGACTTGCTTGTGAATAATCAATACGGGCTTTTGCAAGCATGCGATCCACTAAGCCACACAAGTCATTTTCTTTAAATGGCTTTTCAATAAAATCTACTGCACCACGTTTCATGGTGGATACCGCCATAGAGACATCACCATGACCGGTGATGAAGGCAACTGGCATTGGTACATGTTCACTGAGCAAACGCTCTTGAAGCTCTAGGCCGGACATTCCTGGCATACGCACATCCAAAATTGCGCAGGAGATGGTGGACTTATCAGTACTTTGTAATGATTGGAGGAAGCGTTCCGCGCTAGCGTGACAGCGAACGACATAGCCATTGCTCTCTAACAGCCATGTAAGGGAATCTCTCACAGCTTCATCGTCATCTACAACGTAGACTACTTCGGCTTGGTTTGGTTTTGTCGCTGTGCTGATATTCATATGGGATCTCGCGCGTAAGCCTTAAAACGGTAGTTAAACAGCTGCCTTGGAATCGGGTGATTCTAGGGGTATCAATATTGTAAAGGTGCAGCCAACCAACTTGGTATGTTCTGGATCCATGTGATTTTTGGCCCAAAGCCGACCATGGTGGGATTCAATGATCGAGCGGCAAATATTCAGGCCCATTCCCATGCCATCAGCCTTGGTGCTGAAAAAGGGCTCAAACATCCGCTGGGTGACGGATTCTGCAATCCCAGCACCAGCATCGGTTACCTGGATCCGGAGCATGGCCGGGAAGGTGCTGGTTTCTAGATCGGCCGATATTTTGACCGGCGGGGCCGACCACCGGGAGGATAGGGGGTAAACATCGCGCAGGCTATCTAAAGAGTTTTTGAGGAGGTTGACCAAGACTTGCAGAATCAAGACAGGATCAAGGTCTACGTTGGGAAGATTTTCGTCCACATGGGAGGTGATATTTAAGCGATGTCGGTGGGCTTCAATTTCTACTAGACCAACTGCATCATTAATGATGTCGCCAATAGAGCATGATTTACGAACAGGCTCACTGCGTTTTACAAAGCCCCGAATGCGTTGAATGATGGTACCCGCACGAACTGCTTGCTCTGCTGCTTTCTCAAGTGCGGGCAATATTTCTTGACTAATTTCAGGATCAGCTTGCGCCTTCAGACGTTTAGCAACACCCATGCAGTAATTAGAGATTGCTGAAAGGGGTTGATTTAATTCATGCGCGAGTGATGAGGCCATCTCACCCATCGTTGTCAAACGACTCGTGAATTGCATGCGCTCTTCTTGCTGACGACTAAGATCATCAGATGCTTTACGAAGTGTGATATCGGTTGCAATTAAGAGTTGTGCTAAATGGCCATCCACCCAAGGAATGAAGCGACGCCGAACCTCATACCACTTGATGCCGTTTTCCGTAAGCTGGACATCTTCCGATTCTGACTCTTGATAGAGTGATGAGGGCGGAATTCCAGGATTGCCATCTTGTAACTCTTCCGCAATCATCTGCATGGTGCTATGCGCTATTTCGCCGCCAGCTAAATCGAGATGTCCTTTTGGGTTATCGCCAAAGCGTTCACGATAGAAACGATTTGCAAAAAGTAGTTCGCCAGTTTCAATCGAGATCACAGAAACAGAGGCATCAAGTCCCTCCAGCACGGTAATAAAACGTTCTTGAGAAGCAGCCAATTCTTCACGAATCTTCCTAGGCTCAGAGATATCAATTAAGGACGTCACCCATCCGGTTTGACTGCCTTTTTCATTAATGAGCGGTGCAATGAAGGTACGCGTCTGAATTTGTGATCCATCACGACGCAAGACTCCTCCCTCTATTCCACCCTTCATGCTTGAAGCGGTCTTGAGGTCTAGAGCACGATTCATTTTATCGGTCAACTCATCTTTTCTGCCTTCAGGCCAGAAGGGGAAAGGGGGCTTAAGCCCAATCAGCTGTTTTGCTGACCAACCCGTCATCTCGCAAAAAGCACGATTCACGTAGGTAATTCTTTTTTCCATATCGTGCGCTCGTATACCTACTGGAGTCGAATTCTCCATCGCGCTTCGAAAGTTGGTTTCAGTTCGAAGATTGGCTTCTGCTTCTTGGCGCACTTGCATTTGTTTTAGAACTGACCACAAACTCCAAATCACAAATGCGCTTAAACCTAGTACAACCCCAATCAGCATTCTGAATGTGAGGTTTGTTGGTGGCGGGAAAGTATCAATACGCAATACGAGATTGGGGCTCAATACGCCGATATCCAAGCTAGTTTGATTGCTAAATGAACGCTTGGGGGTATCTCGATCCGAAGAAATCGCCAACATCTTCTCGTTATCAGTTAGTAGTGTGAAGCGATATTGACTTTTGAGTTCGCCGGGGATGACATCTAGTACACCTTGCGCTGTATAGAGTGCGGCCAGTACCCCAGTAATCTCACCACCATTTCTAGTTGGCACCACCTGCCAGAAAACAGTTCTTCTTTCTTTTGCTAATGGCTCATCACTAGTAAGATTGAGTGTGATGAATTGACTGAATGCAGGGCGATTAGCCAGCTTACTTAATTCAATTGTTTTTCTAAGTGCCTCATGGATGAGCGGGCCACCCTCAGTTTTTTGATACCAATCGGGTTGACCGCCTGATTGTGGCATCGCCCATTGGCGCGCATTATTCTCATTGAGCCAGATGATTTGTGAAATTTCATGATTTCCGAGTACTAAATTTTCAGCTTGATCTAGTGCGCTTGCACGTAACTTTGCCTGATCCGTACTGGCAGCTAAATCTCTACCAATGGAAATGAGCAACTCGGTGTTATTCAAAAAGCGCAGTTGAATACGCTGCTTTGCAAATGAGAGCTCCCTAAATAAAGAGGATTCTTGTTGGGTTTTTTCCTGGAGTTGGAGTGTCCCCAAAATAACCCCCATCACCGCCGTAAAGATCACAATTGCTAGCAGTGGGGTGTAAACAAGCCTAAACCCCCGTATTTTGCGGAGCCATTTGCTTGGGCTGAGTAGCCAGATCGAAAAACGCTTGAATTTCATGGAATTTCGCTATTTTGCCCTATTAGAGCTAAATTTCTATGTTTTTCAATGATTTAGATGCATTGCAATAAATTACCACATTATGAGAAATACTATCATTATGTGAAAAATTCCTTGTTTACACCCATATACCTTTTTAGAATGTTGCCTATACAGTGAACGGTTAAAACAGTATTCCACATGGAGGCAGGTTATGGCAGCGGTTCCAGAACAAATTTTAGGTAAGACAAGTGCTCAGGATGCTGATCCTGCTGAGACTCAAGAATGGTTACAAGCGCTTGATGGTGTTATCAAGGCTGAAGGACCAGAAAGAGCAGCCTATTTAATAGACCAACAAATTTCTCATGCTCGCGTGAATGGTGTCAATCAGCCATTTCATGCTGAGACACCTTATATCAATACCATCCCTGTAGAGCAGCAAGCGCGCTTACCAGGTGATCAAAACGTTGAGCATCGGATTCGCTCTTACACTCGTTGGAACGCAATGGCCATGGTCTTGCGTGCCAATAAAGATACCAACGTCGGTGGCCACATTTCTTCTTTCCAGTCTGCAGCAACTTTGTATGACGTTGGCTTTAACCATTTCTGGCATGCACCATCGCCTGAACATGGTGGCGATCTCATTTTTGTTCAAGGACACTCCGCTCCAGGTGTATACGCTCGTGCGTACATGTTGGGACGCTTGGCCGAAGAGCAGTTGAATAATTTCCGTCAAGAAGTTGGTGGCAAGGGAATCTCCAGTTATCCGCACCCATGGTTGATGCCAGATTTTTGGCAGTTCCCAACCGTTTCAATGGGCTTGGGCCCCATCATGGCAATTTATCAAGCCCGTTTCATGCGCTACATGCAAGACCGCGGCTTTATCAAAGCAGAAGGTCGCAAAGTATGGGCCTTCTTGGGTGACGGCGAAACAGATGAGCCTGAATCATTGGGCGCCATTGGTATGGCTGGCCGTGAAAAACTCGATAACCTCATTTTTGTTATTAACTGCAACTTGCAACGCTTAGATGGTCCTGTACGGGGCAACGGAAAAATCATTCAAGAACTTGAAAGTGAATTCCGTGGCGCTGGTTGGAATGTAATTAAAGTAGTTTGGGGTGGTCAGTGGGACGCTTTGTTTGCTCGTGACAAGAAGGGCATTTTGATGCAGCGTCTTGGCGAAATCGTTGATGGTCAATACCAAACAATGAAGGCTAAGAACGGCGCTTATGTTCGTGAGATCGTATTTAATACTCCAGAACTGAAAGCATTGGTAAATGACTGGAGTGATGACGAGATTTGGGCGCTCAACCGTGGTGGTCATGATCCCCATAAAGTCTATGCCGCTTTCCACTCAGCCGTAAACCATCAAGATCAGCCTACTGTTATTTTGGCTCACACTATTAAAGGTTACGGTATGGGTGGTTCTGGTGAGGCGATGAATATTGCTCACCAAGCCAAAAAAATGAATGCCGATGACGTACGTCGCTTCCGCGATCGTTTCGAAATCCCCGTAAAAGATGATCAGTTAGAAGAAATGCCATTAGTGAAATTTGCTGATGGCAGCACTGAGCTTGATTACATGAAGGCACGCCGTCAAGAGTTGGGCGGTTATTTACCGCAGCGTCGCACCAAGGCTGAGAGTCTGCCGGTTCCTGCTTTGGAAGTGTTTGCTCCAATGCTAGAGGCAACCACAGATGGGCGTGAGATTTCTACGACGATGGCATTTGTGCGTATGCTCAATACCATCTTGCGTGACAAAGTCCTAGGTAAGAGAGTCGTGCCGATTGTTCCAGATGAATCCCGTACCTTTGGTATGGAAGGTATGTTCCGCCAACTGGGCATTTGGAATCAACTCGGCCAGCTTTACACCCCAGAAGATCATGATCAACTGATGTTCTACAAAGAGGATAAGCACGGTCAGATTCTGCAAGAGGGCATTAATGAAGCTGGTGGTATGTGCGATTGGATCGCTGCAGCTACTGCTTACTCTACGCATGGCGTTCCCATGTTGCCTTTCTATATCTTCTACTCCATGTTCGGATTCCAACGCATCGGCGATTTAGCATGGGCTGCTGGCGATATGCGTAGTCGTGGTTTCTTGCTTGGCGGTACTGCAGGTAGAACCACTCTGAACGGTGAAGGCTTGCAACATGAAGACGGCCATAGCCAAGTATGGAGCGCTGCCGTTCCAAACTGCATCAGCTATGACCCAACCTTCTCGTTTGAAGTAGCGGTAGTCATTCAGGACGGCATGCGTCGCATGTTAGAAGTTCAAGAAGACGTTTATTACTACATCACCTTGATGAATGAGAACTATGCCCATCCAGCCATGCCGAAGGGCGCTGAACAGGACATTATTAAAGGGATGTACAAGTTGACATCAGTAGGGGATGCCAATGCCAAGCTGCGTGTGCAATTGCTCGGTTCTGGAACGATCTTCCGTGAAGTCATTGAAGCAGCACAGATGTTGCATCAAGATTGGGGCGTTGCCTCTGATCTGTGGGGCTGCCCAAGCTTTACAGAGCTAGGCCGTGATTGGACAGCTGTTCATCGCAGCAATCTTCTCAATCCTGCTGCAGCACCTGTCTTGTCGCATGTAGAAAAATGCTTGAAGGACACAACGGGTCCTGTGATTGCCGCCACCGACTATGTTCGTTTATTTGCAGAACAAATTCGTCCAGCTATTCAGCACATGGGTCGTCGTTATGAAGTTCTAGGAACGGATGGTTTTGGTCGCTCTGATACTCGCGAGAAATTGCGCGACTTCTTTGAAGTAGATCGTCGCTGGGTGGTGTTGACTGCCTTGAGATCTTTAGCTGACGCTGGACAGTTTGATCGTCAAAAGCTAGCTGAAGCCATCAAGAAATACGGCATCGATACAGCTAAACCTAACCCAATGACGGTTTAATAAGAGACTGAACATGAGCCAAATAATAGAAATTAAAGTCCCCGATATTGGGGATTACAAAGATGTGCCTGTGATCGAAGTCTTGGTTAAGGTTGGTGATACTGTTGAAAAAGAACAGTCAATCGTCGTGTTGGAGTCAGACAAAGCGACGATGGATGTGCCTTCGAGTCACTCCGGTGTGGTTAAAGAAGTAAAGGTCAAGATTGGTGATTCACTTTCCGAAGGTTCGGTAGTGATCATGCTGGAAGAGGGTGCTTCATCTACTGCTGCTCCTGCGGCAGCCCCAGCTCCAGTAGCCGCTGCCGTGCCTCAAGCCAAAGCCCCTGCTGTAGAGCCTCCGATTAAATTGGCTCCACCTCCACCACCAGTAAGCAATACACCTCCTCCAGTAGATGACAACGTTAGTCATGCAAGTCCATCCGTACGCAAGTTTGCGCGCGAACTTGGTGTGACAGTTTCTCAAGTCAAGGGAACTGGCCCAAAAGGCCGGATTACTCAAGATGACGTTCAGGCATATGTAAAAGCTGCGATGAGTGGTGGCGGTAATGCTGGCGCTGCATCTGGCGGAAGCTTAGGCGGCTTGAATTTAATTCCTTGGCCAAAAGTGGATTTTGCTAAGTTTGGTGAGATCGAGCGTCAACCACTCAATCGGATTAAGAAACTGACTGCTGCCAATTTGGGTCGCAACTGGGTCATGATTCCGGCGGTGACGTATCACGAAGATGCAGATATTACTGATTTAGAAGCTTTCCGTGTTCTCACCAATAAAGAGAATGAGAAGAGGGGTGTCAAGATCACGATGTTGGCGTTCATTATGAAGGCCGCCGTTGCAGCACTGAAAAAATATCCTGAGTTCAATAGCTCGCTCGATGGCGATGACTTGGTGATCAAGAAATATTTCAATATTGGCTTTGCTGCCGACACGCCAACTGGTTTGGTTGTTCCGGTCATTAAGGATGTCGACAAAAAAGGCATCTTTGAAATTGTCAAAGAAACTTCTGACTTAGCTGCGCTGGCACGTGAAGGCAAACTTAAGCCTGATCAAATGCAAGGTGCAAGCTTCACCATTTCTTCATTGGGTGGCATTGGTGGTACTTACTTCTCGCCGATCGTGAATGCTCCAGAGGTAGCCATCTTAGGTGTTAGCAAAGCTGCTATGAAGCCGGTTTGGGATGGCAAGCAATTCGTGCCACGCTTGATCTGCCCATTGTCGTTAACTGCTGATCACCGTGTGATTGATGGTGCGCTTGCTACTCGCTTTAATGTCCATGTTGCGCAACTCTTGTCCGACTTCCGTCGCGCAATTCTGTAAGGGGGATCTATGTCAAAACAGATGATCCTTGTACCAGATATTGGTGATTACGCAGATGTGCCTGTGATTGAGGTGCTGATTAAAGTTGGCGATGTCATTGAAAAGGAGCAGCCTTTATTGGTTCTTGAATCTGATAAAGCCACCATGGAAGTTCCTGCTGATGCAGCTGGAACAGTGACTGCTATTTCTGTAAAGATCGGTGACAAGGTTACCAAAGGCAGCGTTATTGCCGAGATTAAAGTGAGTGGCGCAACGGCAGATCCAAAGCCTGCCGCTTCTGCGGTTCCGACTCCAGCTCCAGTTGCAGTAGCTGCACTTGCTCCTGCGACGCTTCCCACTCCAGTCGCCGGTCAATACTCCGGTAAGGTAGATCACGAATGCGAGATGTTAGTTCTAGGCGCTGGCCCTGGTGGTTATAGCGCAGCCTTTCGCAGCGCTGACTTGGGTATGAACACAGTACTGGTGGAACGCTATGCCACTTTGGGCGGTGTTTGCTTAAACGTTGGCTGTATTCCATCAAAAGCCTTGTTGCACACCACATCTGTCATGGACGAGGTCAAGACAATGGCCAAGCATGGCATCACCTTTGGTGCACCCAAAATTGAAATCGATCAACTGCGTGGCTACAAAGAATCTGTCATTGCCAAGTTAACTGGTGGCTTAGCTGGTATGGCTAAGGCTCGCAAGGTCAAAGTCGTGCGTGGCCTAGGACATTTTTTAGATGCTAACCACGTTGAAGTTCAACTGACTAGTGGTGATGGACAAGATCTCACGGGTTCCAAAGAAGTGATTCGTTTTCAGAAGGCGATTATTGCCGCCGGCAGTCAGCCCGTGAAATTGCCATTCTTGCCAGAAGATCCGCGGATTGTGGATAGCACTGGCGCTCTGAAGTTAACGAGTATTCCAAAGCGCATGCTAGTCATTGGCGGCGGCATTATTGGTTTAGAGATGGCCACCGTTTACAGCACGCTTGGCTCACGCATTGATATAGCCGAGATGTTAGATGGTCTCATGGCCGGCGCAGATCGTGACTTGGAAAAGGTCTGGGAAAAATTCAATGCCGGACGTTTTGAAAAAGTGATGCTCAAGACTCGTGCATCTAAAGCCGAAGTCAAGCCTGATGGTATTCAGGTGAGCTTTGAGGGCGAGAATGCTCCAACTGAACCACAGACCTACGATTTAGTTTTAGTAGCGGTAGGGCGCACGCCTAACGGTAAGAAGATCGATGCAGCGGCTGCAGGCGTGCAAGTAGACGAGCGTGGATTTATTCCAGTAGATAAACAGATGCGGACCAACGTTCCCAATATCTTTGCGATTGGCGATCTTGTTGGTCAACCGATGTTGGCTCATAAAGCGGTTCATGAAGGGCACGTCGCAGCAGAAGCGGCCGCTGGTCAAAAGTCTTATTTTGACGCCAAGCAAATTCCTTCTGTTGCTTACACTGACCCAGAGGTAGCTTGGGCTGGTTTAACTGAAGAGCAATGTAAGGCACAAGGGATTGCCTATGAAAAAGGTTTGTTCCCATGGGCTGCTAGTGGACGCGCTATCGCTAATGGACGTGATGAAGGTTTCACTAAACTCCTGTTTGATGCCAGCACACATCGCATTATTGGCGGCGGCATCGTAGGCACTCATGCGGGCGATCTGATTGGCGAAGTTTGCTTGGCAATTGAAATGGGTGCAGATGCAGTGGATATCGGTAAAACGATTCATCCGCATCCAACGCTCGGCGAGTCAGTAGGTCTTGCAGCTGAAGCAGCGCATGGCCACTGTACTGATTTACCACCAGTCAAGAAAAGATAGGTCTCCATTTTATTTTCACCGTATTAAAGCCCTGAGAAACCAGGGCTTTTTCTTTTGCAGTGCAATAAAAATTATCAAGTTCAGTTCGTCAGTGTGTGAGATGATTTACAGAATGTCTAAAGTAATTCGACTCCTTCATGGCGAATTTGGTAGAGTGGCACTCCTTGAAATGGATGCCCCCTTGGTTACTCATGCCCATCACCATTGCCACATCTTATGCAAGGTAGCGGGGCCAGATATCGCGTTTCAGGTGAGGGGGCAACGGTGCCCGTTAACAGATAACAATGCCGTACTTATTAACGCCTGGGAAGAGCACTCTTATCTTCATATGCCAGTTAATGGGAAAAATCCGATTTTGCTAGCGTTATATCTTGAGCCAAAGTGGCTCGCCTCTTTTAGTAAAAAATTCTTGGCAAGCAGCCACCCACGTTTCTTTATAAATAATCTTTCTGGTCTTGGCTCTCATCAAAAGCAGGCTCTAGAAAAAATTTCAATGGAACTTTGGTGGGCCGATCAGATTACTCATGATTATCTTGAGTCTATGTTGTTGGAGTTGGCCTTAAGTTTTATGGTGAATACTGATGTTTTAACTCAGGGTGATTTGCGAAACTCTCAGAATAATTTGGCTTTTATGGATCCAAGAATCCGTAAGGCAATCCATATCATGCGCACCTCACCTCAGGGGTTGAGTGATATCTCAACAGTTGCCCAAAGCGTAGACCTTTCCCGCTCTCATTTTTTTGAGCTTTTCCGTCGATGTACTGGACTTTCTCCAATTGTTTTCGCGAATGTTCTGAAGATGGAGTTTGCTTTTGATGCTTTAGCCAATAAAGATGATAATTTAATTCACATCGGCGATGAGCTCGGATTTTCAGCCCAAAGTCATTTCACTCGATTCTTTAAACAGCATCAAGGAGTTACCCCTAGCCTCTATCGTCAGCAGGTAGAAAAAGCCCCAAAGCTAGACTCCTAGGGTTTTCCTCATACACAAAATCGGACTCCAAGGTAAGTCACTGGACTTTGAGGTAAGCGTTAGTAACAAACGATCATTAAGCTTCTTTCAGTCTTAGCTATTAAATATCTTTCTGAAAAGAGCGCATTGAATTCAAGTACAAACTATTTAGGTAAACCCTGTGAGCGAGTTGAAGATTCTGCGCTTTTGACAGGGGGCGGCCGTTATTTAGACGATCTCCCTTTACCTATTGGTACTCTTTATGCGGCTGTGGTTCGCTCTCCAATTGCCCATGGAAAAATCATCTCTGTAGATGTTTCTGCTGCATTAAAAGTTAATGGCGTGCGAACGATTCTGACAATTGATGATGTTCAGGCTTGGTCAAATCCGTTAGTAGTGGCCGTCAAAACACCAATTCGTCAGTGGGTATTGGCAAGTGAGTTTGTGCGCTATGTGGGTGAGCCAATAGCGGTTGTGGTTGCCGAATCTAGAGCGCTAGCTGAAGATGGGGTAGAAAAGGTATTGGTAAATATTGAACCACTGCCTGCAGTTGTCGATGTTGATATTGCAATAGAAGATGATGCGATCATCCTTCATAAGGATATAGGCACTAATTGTGTCTCAGATCGCTCCTTTCAATACGGTGATCCTGATGCTGCATTTGAGCATGCAGCGAGTATCGTTGATATCGATATTCGCTACCCTCGTAATTCTTGTACTCCAATGGAGACTGGCGGGGTAATTGCAGTGTGGCGTGGCGCTGACTCCTCATATGAGGTGACATCGAATTTTATGGGCCCTTTTTCACTGCATGTCGTAATGGCTGCGGCGTTGAAAATCCCCGGAACAAAACTTCGTCATCACGTTCCGCCAGATTCTGGGGGAAGTTTTGGGGTAAAACAATCAGTTTTGCCTTACATCATTATGTGTTGTTTGGCATCGCGTAAAGCGGGTGCGCCGGTGAAGTTTATTGAGGATCGTTTAGAGCATCTCCAGGCCGCTACTTCGGCGACATCACGACACACGTATTTGCGCGCTGCAGTAGACGTGTCTGGAAAAATATTAGCATTAGATTACGATCAAATCGAGGATTGTGGCGCTTACTTAAGGGCCCCTGAACCTGCAACCCTGTATAGAATGCACGGTTGCGTAACTGGCCCATATCAAATTGAAAATTTGAAAATTCGTAACCGTGTAGTGTTGATCAATAAAACACCAACTGGTTTAGTCCGAGGATTTGGTGGTCCCCAAGTTTATTACGCACTCGAGCGACTGATTCATAAAATTGCAAAGCAATATGGCAAGACTCATCAACAAATAGCAGCGCTTAATTATGTTCAAAAGAATCAATTTCCATATCGTGCTGCAGCGGGGGCATTATTGGATTCTGGCGATTACCAGCAGGCTTTGGCTACTTTAGAGGCATCGCCTGAATTTAGAAAGATGTTGGATCGTCGGGACCAGGCTCAGAAGGAAGGGCGTTACTACGGCATTGGTATAGCCTCCATCGTGGAGCCATCTGTTTCTAATATGGGCTACATTACAACCGTCCTTACTCCAGAGCAGAGGGCTAAGGCGGGGCCGAAAAATGGCGCAATTACTTCGGCAACGGTAAGCATCGATCCATCTGGTCATATTTCAGCAAATATTGCGTCCGCTCCAGCTGGGCAAGGGCATCAAACGGTTATCAGTCAATTATTGGCAGATATTTTTGGCCTGTCTCCGTCGCACATTCAGGTGAATGTCGATTTTGATACAGCAAAAGATGCTTGGTCGATTGCCGCTGGAAATTATTCTAGCCGCTTTGCTGGTGCAGTAGCTGGAACTGTATTTCTGGCCGCAGAAAAATTAAAAGTACGCATTGCTGCTTATGCGGCCCATGTCCTTAAAGTGCAGCCGGAGGATTTGATCTTTGCTAATGGTCGAATTGCAGTCGCAGGCCAAGAAGATGAAGGCATTCCTTTTTCCAGGATGTGTGGAAACTTCCATTGGGCGCCTGCATTAGTTCAAAAGGCGCTTGGCCCGGATACCTGTTTAGCGCTCCATGAAACGCAATTTTGGAGTACGGATGTGTTGGAGGCGCCGGATGAGAATGATCGCATTAATACTTCGGCTGCATATGGTTTTGCCTTAGATGCTTGCGGTATCGAGATTGATCCGGATACCTGTTCGGCTAAGATTGATCAATATGTGACCATCCACGATGCTGGGAGAATTCTCAATCCCGCACTTGCTGATGGTCAGGTCTATGGCGCTTACGCGCAAGCTGTAGGAGCTGCACTATTTGAAGAGTTTGTCTATAGCAGTGATGGAAATTTCCTGTCTGGAACTTTCGCAGATTATCGTTTGCCAACTGCAAGCGATGTTGGCGTACCCAAAATTTATCACCAAGAATCTCCCAGTCCCTTCACTCCATTAGGGTCTAAGGGTATTGGCGAGGGTAATAGTATGAGTACCCCCGTGTGTATAGCAAATGCAATTGCTGACGCTTTAGATCAGGAAAATATCGTGTTGCCTGCAACGCCCAGCAGAATTCATGCTCTTCTAGTTAAGAAGGGGGTCATTCAGCAAGAAAAAGCATTCAATAAGACGTCATCCATGACCCCAAATAGCGATTACCCCTTGAAGGCTAGAGGGGAGGTTAGATTAATGCTTCCCCCTGAAGAAATTTTTGCTGTGTTGCTTAATTCGGCGCGCCTAAAAAATGTCATTCCGGGCTGCGAATCAATCGATGAAGCCCCTCTTTCTAATGGGATACGATTTGACTGCATTGCGGTCGTGCGAATTGGGGTGGCAAAAGCAAGATTTGAGGCAAGAGTGGATTTGACCAACATTCAAAACCCGCGCAGCTTTTCTTTGGGCGGAGAGGGTCGAGGTCCTTTGGGAATGGCTCTTGGTATGGGGCAGGTCACCCTTAGAAAAGAGGGCGACATCACAATATTAGAGTATGACTATCAGGCTCAGGTTTCTGGTAAGTTGGCTGCAATTGGCAGTCGATTGCTAGAGGGGGCGATTCGTTTGGTATTAGATCAATTATTTAGGGCTCTGGCAAAAGAGGCTGGTGCGAAACCTGATGGTTGGTTGTTAACCCTCATCAATCGTATACGCGCAATTCTGGGGGCAAAGAAATGAAGTCTGCCCCATTTCAAATGCATCAGGTCAGCACAAAAGATGAAATTCTAGAGTTATTAGATAGATATGGTGACGATGCGCGAATTATTGCTGGCGGTCAAACCTTGGTGCCGGTATTGGCAATGAGAGTAGCTAGCCCAGATCATTTAATTGATATCAATCAGGTTGCTAGTTTGAAACGTTTTGGTATCTCAGGCAGATCTCTTGAAGTTGGCGCTTGCGTTAGACAGTCTGAATTGGAGGGTTGGGATGAGCTTACCCGGGCGCAGCCCTTGTTGGCAATGATGCTCCCTTGGATTGCGCATACTCCAATTCGTAATCGCGGAACTGTCTGCGGTTCAATCGCTCACGCAGACCCAAGTGCTGAGTTGGTCCTAGGGCTTGCAGTGTTGGATGGCTCGGTTACTTTGGTTAGTAAAAAGAGAAGACGTATCGTTAAAGCAAAAGATTTTTTCTTGGGAGCGCTTCAAACTGACCGACAAACGAATGAATTCATCGAGGCAGTCCATTTTCCCATTTCAGGAGCAGCAACTGGCTATGGCTTTGCCGAGTTTGGTTATCGGCATGGAGATTTTGCAGTAGTTGCTGTAGCTGTTATCAAGGATGGGGATAGTTGGACCATTGGCTTTGGCGGAATAGATGACACTGCTCGGGTCCATAAAATTAATGCTGAGTCGTTTGATCAAGTGAATCAGTTCCTCGATGAATTGGCTTCAGAAACAGAGGTGAGGGAGGATCCCACCGCAACTTCGGGTTTGCGTCGGCACCTCATGCGAACTCTTGGCAAGCGTGCTTGTAAACAAGCCATGGAATTCAAAAGAGGTTAAATGCGATGAAGAATAAATTGGTGAGATTAACTTTAAATGGTATTGAGCGTGAAGTCTATTGCGAGTCACGCACCACATTATTAGATTTTATTCGTCATGATCTAGGTGCAACAGGCACGCATGCAGGTTGCGAGCATGGTGTATGTGGTGCTTGCACGGTTGAGGTCAATGGTGAAATTATTCGCTCTTGCCTGATGTTTGCATGTCAGGCCGATGGCGCCATTATAAAAACGGTAGAAGGTTTTTCAAAGTCGGGCGAAATGTCTGATTTACAAATTGCCTTTAAAAAGCATCATGCACTACAGTGTGGTTTTTGCACGTCTGGATTTTTGATTTCCGCCGAAGACTTGCTTAGGAAGAGCCCAATGCCTACTGATTTAGAGGTTCGGGAGGGTTTATCTGGAAATCTATGTCGTTGTACTGGGTATGTTGGAATTATTGAGGCGGTTTTAGAAGTTGCATCAACTAGAGCGCAGGCAAACGGAGATAAGCATGCTTGATTTGGGCCGAACCTTTTTGCAGGCAGTTGAGCGTGAGCCAGGAAGGCTGGCAATTGTAGACGGAGACAAGCAATATTCATATGCTGAGTGGGCACCTCATATTGGAGCGATACAACACTTCTTTTATGAACAGGGCTTAGTGCGCGGAGATCGCATCCTGACTATTTTGCAGAACCGCTATGAGGCAGCGACAATTCACTGGGCATGCCAAATGGCGGGTATTGCGATCGTCCCGCTGAACTGGAGATCCAAGCCTGAAGAAATTGATTATTGCGCACAAAATGCCGATGTAAAGTTGGCATTTGTAGAGGATGTGTCCCTCAATAACTATTGTGACTCAGCGACGGGAAAATCAATGCCGGCTGTCTTATGCTCTGATGCAAACGTTTCAAATGAACAAATACATTTTGAGCGGTTGGTTGAGGTGGGTATTGACCCAATAGCAAATGGTCAGGTCGAAGATATATCCGTAGTTCTTTTTACTTCGGGAACAACTGGCAAGCCAAAAGGCGTACCTAGAAAGCAGCGCGTTGAAAGGGCGGCGGGAATAGCTCATGTTGCTCAAAATCAATACGCAATGGGCGAAGTAACACTTGGGGTGATGCCGCTTTATCACACCATGGGCGTTCGAACCTTATTGTCTCTTTGTATTGTCAATGGTACTTATGTGGCTGTGCCCCGCTGGGATGTGGATAAGGCGATTGATGCTATTGAGCTTCAAAAGGTTACGCATTTGTACTTGGTTCCTACCCTCTACCACGATATGTTGCAGTCAAAAAACTTTACCTCAAAAAGAGTTGCCTCTGTGAAGAAGCTCGGATTTGCCGGCGCTCCAATGCACGACGCACTTTTACTGAGATTGAGCGAGGCTTTTGCACCAGATTTATTTGTGAATCATTATGGATCCAGTGAAATATATACGTACACAATTAATCAAGATGCCGTAGCAAAACCTGGTTCAGCTGGTAAGGCAGGCTTGAACGCTCGCATTAGGGTTGTTAAATTAGATCAAGGTTCAGAACAAACTCAGCCAACGCAATTGGCAGCATTCAAAGAAGAAGGTCAAATCATTTGTGATTTATCTGGTGATGAGGCTTTCGAGGGATATTGGAAGCGACCTGATGCGGATCAAAAATCGATACGTCACGGTTGGTTTTTCACTGGTGATACTGGCTACTATGACGATGCAGGCGACCTGTTTGTGACTGGTCGAGTAGATGACATGATCATCTCTGGCGGGGAAAATATTTCTCCAGTTGAAATTGAATCCATTCTATCTTTACATCCCTCTGTTGGAGAGGTGGCTGTTGCTGGATTAAAGGATGATCGGTTGGGGCAAAAGGTCGTTGCTTTTATTAGAGCCTCTGGTTTAGTAGATTCCCAGGCATTAGATGAATATTGTCGAGGATCAGACTTAATTAACTTTAAGCGCCCTCGAGAATATGTATTTGTAAAAGAAATCCCCAAGTCCCCTGTGGGCAAGGTATTGCGACGGTTGTTAGTTGCTGGCGAATATGAAAGAGCTTAATTTTCACTTGAAAGACAATATGACTACAAATTTACGACACCCCTTTAGTGCTATTTTGGATAACTTAGATGGTTTTTATGTTGATATAAATGAATCTCAACAAAGGGCCGACATTGTCTTAAAGCGGCCACCATTTAATGTGATCCAAATGCCACAGCGAGATCAATTAAGGGCTACATTTGAAGCGCTCGATGCAGATGACCGTGTTCGTATTATCGTATTGCGCGCTGAGGGCGAGCATTTTTCTAGCGGTGGAGATATCAAAGGGTTTCTTGAGGCCAGCCCAGAGCATGTTTCTAAATTAGCATGGAATATTGCCGCTCCAACTCGTTGCACCAAACCTGTTATTGCAGCAAATCATGGTTATTGTTTTGGTGTCGGCTTTGAGATTTCTCTGGCATGTGATTTTCGTATTGCAGCGGAATCAACCCTATACGCACTACCTGAGCAAAAATTAGGACAGATTCCTGGTTCTGGTGGTTCCGCACGATTACAAAAGATGGTTGGTATCACGAGAACGAAAGACATCGTCATGCGCTCTAGGCGCATTAAAGGGCAGCAAGCATTTGAGTGGGGTGTAGCTACAGAATGTGTTCCAGACTCTGAACTTGCTGATGCTGTTTCTAGGTTGGTAGATGAGTTGCGAGCATTTTCTCCAATAGCTCAAAGAACAGCCAAAAAGATGCTTAATGAGACTGAGGATTGTTTGTTAACTACTGCAATTGAAGTTGAGGGGCATTGTTATAGCCGTTTGCGTAATTCAGAAGATTTCAAAGAAGGGGTAGAGGCTTTCCATGGAAAACGTCAACCCAATTTTGTTGGCCGTTAATTTTTATAGGAGACGTAAATAATGAAAAAGCAATTTCAAACAAAAAAAATCGCAATTGCAGTAGCGTTGAGTCTTGGCGCTTCGTTTGTTTCTGCACAACCGAGCCCAATTAAGATTGGCGTTGTTACGCCCCTATCAGGCACTTATACGCCGATTGGTGAGCAGGTAAAAATGGGGTTAGATTTAGCCGCAAAAGAGATCAATGCTGCTGGCGGTATTGGTGGTCGAAAAATTGATTTGATTTATGAGGATGAAGAAGCAAATCCAGCTGTTGCAACTCAAAAGGCGGAAAAACTTTTTCAAGTTGAAAAAGTTGATTTCTTAACTGGGACTGTAAATTCAGGATCCACTTTGGCGGTAGGTCAACTTGCCGAACGCAACAATAAGCTGATTGCAACTACGGTGTCTTTTGCAGACTCGATAACAGCAGATAAATGTTCGCCAAACGTATTTCGTGTTAATGCACGGGCTGGAATGCAATCAGCAGCCTTGGCGGCATGGGTTGATAAAGAGATTCCCAAGGCGAATATTTTCTTTATTGGACCAGATTATGAAATGGGTAGAAGTACAGTTTCTGCCTTTAAAAAGGCGTCTACTGAGAAGGGTGCCAAGGATGTTGGTGAAGTTTTTGCTCCATTAGATAACAAGGATTATTCCCCGTACTTCGGTCAGGTTAGAGCTGCAAAACCAAATGTAATTTATACCTCGGTTGCTGGCAATGATACGGTAAGGTTATTTTCACAAATGGATGAATATGGCGTTAACAAAGGCGTCACTATTGTTGGTGCATCTGGTACGGTTACATCTCAAAATATGGGAGCCATTGGTAAATCTGCAAATGGATTTGTGACAGGTGTTGGCTACTCACCAAAATTAGACAATCCAGCCAATAAAAAGTTTGTTGCAGATTTCCAAAAAGCTTATAGCAAGCTTCCTGATTTATACGGCGCAGATTCCTACGGACTCCTATATTTCTACAAAGCAGCTGTTGAGAAGGCTAAATCTACTGAGACAGATAAAGTTCGGGCAGCAATGAACGATTTAAGCTGGCAAACACCGCAGGGAATGAAAAAGATGCGCGCAGGTGATCATCAGGCTATGCAAGATATGTTTGCGGTTCGCGTAGAGAATGGTGAGTTCAATATTGTTGGTAAAGTGCCCTCAGATCTGGCTATTGGCCCTGATACTTGCACTCGTTTTTGATGGGTAATCAATTCCCTACATCTTCTTATTTGAGGGTGTAGGGGGTTTTACTGTCACTGATATTAAATATGGGATTGGTTTTTCAATGCTAGAAAGCTTGCAGTATATTTACGCGCCTCAGATAATCAACGGGCTCTCCATTGGAGTTGCTGTAATCCTAATGGCTTTAGGTTTAACTATCATCTTTGGTTTGCTGGATGTAATTAACATGTCGCATGGTGAGTTTTATGCTGCTGGAGCTTTCTTTAGCGTAACTCTGGTTGCAATGGGTGTTTCATTTTGGGTATGCCTATTATTGGTTCCATTGCTTTTGGTGCCAATTGGTTTTGCGATGGAAAGGCTTTTGATTCAGAAAGTTTTTCACTATAAGGATCGCCATATTCTTACCCTGTTATTGACGTTCGGTATCGCCATGGTTTTGGAGGATAGTTACAAGATCATCTGGGGGGCAAATCCTATCAAACCTAGTGCGCCGATCTCTGGCGCTAGCGAAATATTAGGAGTGATGTTTCCGAATTACCGCTTATTTTTAATGGGATTTGGCGCATTACTTATTTTGTCGGTTTGGGTGTTGATATATAAAACTCAGCTGGGTGCAATTGTTAGGGCTGCAGCATATGACAAGGACATGAGTTCTTCTTTGGGTATACCAGTTATGCGGGTTTATGCATTGACTTTTGCTTTTGGTGTAGCTTTGGCGGGCTTAGCAGGTGTTTTACTTGCTCCGATTTACTCTGTTTTTCCTACTATGGGTCGGGACTTTATTCTGATGGCGTTTAGCGTTGTCATAGTAGGGGGGCTTGGGAGCATTAAGGGTGCGGTGATTGCTGGGATTTTATTGACACAACTCCAATCTATATCTTCTTTATATATTTCACCGGTATGGTCCGATCCTTTGGTGTTTGCCGTGATGGTTCTGGTATTAATGTTCAAACCCACTGGCTTGTATGGGAGCATGAAGAATGCTTAATCCGCGATCCAGAGCAATTCGCTTTATAGAGCTGCTGTTGCTAACTTCTGCTGTTGTGTTGTTTATTGTTGGGGCGATCCTTGGTGATACCTTTTTTCTAAGATTGGCTACAGAGGCATTGATTTTTGGTGGCCTTGCTATGTCTGTTGATCTATTGTTAGGAATTGTTGGTCTACTATCGCTTGGCCAGGCACTATATTTTGGTTTTGGAGCCTACTTGTCTGCCGTGGTTCTAAAGGAGATTTCTCCATCTTTTCTTCTGGCAATTGGAATTGTTGCATTAGCTTCTCTTGTGTTGGGTTGGGTTGCTAGTTTTATTGCCCTAAGATCAAAGGGCGTCTACTTCGCTTTAATTACTTTTGGGCTGGCACAAGTAGCCGCGAAGGTTGTCTACAACACACGTAGCCTTGGCGCATCTGACGGCATGATGGGGGTACCAATTTTGCAAATCTGGACTCCTTTTGGGTCTCTCGATGCTGGTCAACCCGGGACATTTTTTGTCATTACATTTTTAACTATTGGCGGGTTATACGCTCTTTTAAAGTATTTCCTCACCACACCAATGGGATCACTTTGGCATGCGATCAGATCAAACGAAGATCGCCTGCCATACATAGGTTATAAATCTAAAGGACCTAAACAAGTTGCTTTTGTATTGGCTGCTGTTGTGGCCTCAGTCTCAGGCGCCCTCTATCCTATGTTAAGGGGCTTTGTATCGCCAGAATTAATGTTCTTTAGCGTTTCTGGAAATGCGGTGGTGACAGTTGTTCTCGGTGGCGTTGGCACGTTGATAGGACCAATATTGGGCAGTGTGCTTTTGACATCATTTAAATCAATTATTGGAACCTGGACCGTCCATCATCATATCGTTATTGGAATTATCTTTGTTGTTATTGTGGTATCTGCCCCGAAGGGTTTGGCTGGTTTGCTCGTTAGGCGCTTTAGCAAAATCCGCTCTCCAGAAGGGGGTGAATGATGGATAGGGTTGAATTCATTCTTAAGGCTAGCAATTTATGTAAACGCTTTGGTGGGCTCTCAGCCGTTGATAATGTTAGTTTTGAAGTAAAGAGTTCAGGGGTAACTTCCATCATCGGCCCGAATGGAGCCGGTAAGAGTACGCTGTTCAATTTATTGAGCGGCAGTTTTATGCCGGATTCTGGGACGGTATTAATTGGTGAGTGTGATATCACCAGCATGAACCCCGAAGCGCGGTTATCAGTAGGAATGGCTCGGTCATTTCAAATAACCAATCTCTTTTTTGATCTCTCTGTTATTGATAACCTACGAATCGCAAGTCAGGCCCTTGAACCCCATTCCCGCCTGTTTCTACCTTTAAGCAAGAGTGTGATAGCACTTGAAAGGGCTGATGAGCTGTTGGAAGAATTTGGGCTAGTCGAAGCTAGAAATCAACTTGCAGGAGCCCTATCTCATGGCCAACAGAGACGTTTAGAGATTGCGGTAACTCTAGCAACGCGACCAAAACTTTTACTATTAGATGAGCCCACTCAGGGGATGTCTCAAGCAGATACCCAGGAAACTGCTGAGCTTATTAAGCGGTTGGGCTTAAATATTACTGTCTTATTGATTGAGCATGATGTTGACTTAGTGATGGATTTATCTGGTACGGTAATTGTGATGGCACAAGGGCGGAAATTGGCAGAGGGTGACCCAAATCAAGTCCGCTCTAATCCTCTTGTGCAAACAGCGTATTTTGGGGAGGAGTTGGCATGATTTTGGAAATGAATGATGTTCATGTCAATCTTGGACTCTCCCAAGTATTACAGGGAGTAAATTTATCCATACGCCCTGGTGAGACAGTTGGATTATTCGGTAGAAATGGTGTCGGCAAGACAACAATTGTTAAAACTATCGCTGGCTGGCACAAACCCTCGAAAGGAAAAATTCTTTTTTGTGGTGAGTCAATAAATAATTTAGCCCCAAATCAAATTACGCGACTTGGTCTAGGCTTGGTCCCTGAGGATCGTCGCATATTCCCAGGCTTAAGCGTTGAGGGTAATCTCAAGCTTGGATTGATGCAGGTTCCTCCATCCGAACGTAAATCTGCAGAGAAACGTATACAAATGGTTCTCGATAGATTCCCACGCTTACGTGAGAGAAGAGCTCAAGCTGGAACCACTTTATCTGGCGGTGAGCAGCAAATGTTGGCTATGGGTCGAGTTTTGGTTGGTAACCCAAGGCTATTATTAATTGATGAGCCAACTGAAGGTCTGGCACCAATGGTTGTCGTTGAAATATTTCGCTTAATGGAGGAGTTAAAGTCTCAAGGAATTTCCATTCTATTGATTGAGCAGAATATACATAAGGCAATTCATTTATGTGACAGACATCTGGTAGTTGAGCGCGGAAGGATAGTGCTAGAAGGCAATTCGAAGGAATTAGAAGAGCGCAAAGAATTAATTAGGCGCGTTAGTGTTTGAAATTTATTGGAGATGTTGATGTCCCTTAAAAAATTTGGTATTTTTCTCGTATTTACAATCAGTATTTATGGGTCTATCGGGCAACCTATATTTGCGCAAACTGCTTCAACTTACCCTGACAAGCCGATAACGATTGTCGTCCCTTACCCGCCGGGAGGATTTAACGATACCTTGGGGAGGATCGTCGGAAAGAAGTTAAGTGATGCCTGGGGTGTGACAGTTCTTGTAGAAAATAAGCCAGGCGCAGGAACTACTATTGGCACAAATTTTGTAGCGCGATCCGCTCCAGATGGTTACACAATATTGGTTGCTCAGTTTCCATTTGCCGCCAATCCATTCATCTATAAGTCATTACCTTACGATAGCAACAAGGCTTTTTTACCAATTGTACTTGCGGGTAGGGCGCCAATGGTTTTGGTTGTCAATGAAAATTCTAAAATTAAAACATTGTCAGATTTACTAACCGCTGCGAAGAAAAGCCCCGGGAAGATTGATTACGGCTCCTCTGGATCTGGATCATCTGAACATTTGGCGATGGCATTATTTGAAAATATGGCTAACGTCAGCCTAAACCAAGTGCCTTATAAAGGTAGCACTCCCTTGCTAACTGATTTGGCCGGTGGTCAAGTTGAAGTAGCTTTTGATGTTTTTCCGATGGTTCGCCCATTCATTCAATCCGGAAAAATTAGGCCAGTGGCTATTGCCACAGATTCAAGATCCCCACTATTGCCCCAGGTTCCAACCGTTGCTGAAGCTGGTTTAAAGGGCTACGAAGTTTCTTCATGGCATGGGTTTATGGTTCCAGCTGGAACACCGTCAGCAATAGTTGATAAATTAAATAAGCAAATTAATGTAATCTTGTTACAAGACGATATTAAAAAAACATTTAATGATCAGGGAGTTGTTCCAGATGGTGGAACAGCTGGACAATTTGAGGTATTCATCCGAAAGCAAATGGAAGTTTGGAAAAAAGTAGTATCACAAGCAGGTATAACTCCAGAATGAAATTTGTAGTTAACTCTAAAGGCGGTCTTTGATGAAAAAGTTCTCCCAACTTCGCCCATGGTTAGCGCATTTAGCTTCCACCAATCGTTTAGTCGCCACAAAAAAGAATATATTTCTTAAGCATGAATTAGCGGCAATTGCTAAAAAACTTGACGGAAAAAGTGGAGTTTTTTTTCCAGATCCGGGCGGCCATTCCATTCCAGTGGTTTCGGGCTTTATGTCTTCACGTTCTTGGATTGCTGAGGCTATGGGCGTCGAAGAGGGTGCATTACTTCATTCATTTCGGTTGGCTGCTGATAATCCACTGCCTTGCAAGCTAGTTGACGATGCCCCCTGTCAAGAAGTTGTGCATAGAGACTTTGATATTCGAACTTTATTGCCCGTCCCCACCCATAGCGAGCATGATAGCGGCCCTTATATTACTGCCGGTTTAGTGATAGCAAGAAATCCTAAGACTGGAATTCAAAACGTATCGATCAATCGGATCCAAGTAAATTCAAAAGACCGAATGGCTGTATTAATTTTGCCTAGACACCTCCATGCATTTCAACAGGCTGCAGAAGAGTTAAATCAGTCTTTGCCTGTGGCAGTAGTTATCGGTGTAGATCCTCTTACTCTGCTTGCATCACAGGCGATAGCGCCAATTGATTCGGATGAACTTGAAATTGCCGGCGCTTTGCATGGAGAGCCTTTGGAGGTTATTTCGTGCTTAACTAATGATGTCAGGGTTCCTGCAAACTCTGAAATTGTGATTGAGGGTCATATTCCGCCAAACGTTCGAGAGCTAGAAGGGCCATTTGGGGAGTATCCAAAATACTATAGTTCTCAGGAGAAAAGGCAGGTTATTGTGGTGGATGCTGTTACACATAGAAAAAATCCCATCTTCCATACAATCGTTCCAGCAGAATTAGAGCATTTACTGCTTGGTTCCATCCCTAGGGAAGCGACTATTTTGTCTCATCTCCGTAGAAGTTTTCCTGGCGTTTTAGATGTGCACCTCTCCTTGGGTGGCGTTGGTCGTTACCATCTCTATGTTCAAATTAAGAAGACACATGAGGGTCTCCCCAAAAATGTGATTGCTGGCGCATTCAGTTCACACTATGATGTGAAGCATGTTGTGGTGGTCGATGAGGATGTTGATGTTCATGCTCCATCTCAAGTTGAATGGGCAATCGCCACTCGTTTTCAAGCTAAGCGTGGATTGGTTGTCATTCATGATGCGCAAGGATCTGTATTAGATCCCTCAACCACCGTTGGTCTACCTATAGATGTGGACGGGGTCATACCATCTCACTACCAAGGCATGAGCTCAAAGCTTGGATTGGATGCAACCAAGCCCTTGGTTTATGAGGGTCATGTCTTCACAAAAGTGAAGATACCTGGCGAGGATGAGGTTGATTTAGAAGCGGTTCTTGATAATCAATTCCCTATATCTTCGTATTTAAAATCAAATTAATTTAGGATCATTTTGAAAAAACGCTTAATTGTTGCCATTACTGGAGCATCTGGAACAATCTACGGCATACGCATGCTAGAGGCATTAAAAAATCTAAGTATTGAATCTCATCTTGTGATGAGTGATTCGGCAAAGTTGACGATGTCTGCAGAAACAGATTACAAGCCATCTCAAATTGAAGAGTTGGCTGATGTAGTGCATTCTGCAAAAAATGTTGGGGCTTCTATAGCTTCGGGATCATTTAAGAGTATGGGAATGGTTATTGCTCCATGCTCGATTCGAACTTTGTCAGAGATTGCCAGCGGGGTTACAAGTAGCTTGGTTTCTAGGGCCGCAGATGTAGTTTTGAAAGAGCGTCGTCGTTTGGTATTGCTGGTAAGAGAGACGCCGCTGCATGCAGGCCATTTACGCTCCATGATTCAGGTTACAGAGTGCGGTGCTATTGTGATGCCGCCCGTCCCAGCTTTTTATGCTAAGCCACAATCACTCAATGACATGGTGAATCATACGGTTGGAAGATGTTTAGATCTTTTTGATTTGGACAGTAAATTAGTCGCTCGTTGGAGCGGTATGGAAGGTGGCAAATGACCTTATATGTGTATTTTAAGTTTATTGTTGCCGAGTATCCAAGAGCGCTGGAAATCATTAGGGCTATGCAAGATAAGTTATTGGGTGAGTATGCAGGTTTGAGATGTAATTTATTGAAAAGGCCCAATGCTGACGATGAGGGTAGGGAGACTTGGATGGAAACATACGAACTTATCACATCAGAGCAAGTTGGATTTCTTAACCGTCTTTCAGAATTGGCGCTTGAGTTGAAGTTGCCTCAGCCTAGGCGGAATGAGATATTTATCTCTCTCTAATGAAAAAGCCTCGATTGTTCGAGGCTTTTTCATCTATAACCTCTAAACCAGATTACTTTTTCTTAGTAGCCTTCATGACTGTGTCGGTGGCATTCGTCAGGTTGCTTTGCGCAACTTCAACAGCATGCTTCACAGCTTTTTGGCTAGTTTCAAATACGTTGCTTGCTGAGGCAATGGCTTGCTTCATTGCTTGAACAGCAGCATCAGAGCCAACTGGGGCATTCTTAGTCCAGTCTTCAACCAATGCGTTAATTTTCCTCTGACCCGCTTGAAATTCTTTTTCTGCTGACTTCGTAAAGCTCGCTTGCGTTTCATGGGCCAACTCGTAGAGATGACGGCTATACGCCATGATCTTTTCTGCCATAGGCTGAACAGTTTCAGCTTGATGGGCGAGAAGCTGCTGAATATCTTTTATTTCCAAAGCTTTTTTTGCATTGTTCATGCTGTCACCAAGACTTTGCTTGGCGATGTGCATATTGAGCTCTATTAATTTTTCAATACTTTGGAGCGCTTGATTTGTGAGTCCGCTCAAGGTTTCTAGATTTGCTTTTTGTGCTGCTGCAATCTGTTCTGGTGTTAAGTTCATTTCCATCCCTTTCAATTGGACTCACTTGTTTCCTGCTATGAGGCTTTGCTTTTTGATTATCAACTTTAAAACAGCCTAAAATAAGATCTTATATAAAAAATCTAATATATTCAATAAGTTACTTATGAAATTTAAACTCGAAACCTTCATTGGTCCAATATTTGTCCTCATTTGGAGCACTGGTTTCGTGATTGCACGAATGGCGATGCCTTATGTGGAGCCAGCCACCTTCCTTTTTTGGCGTTTTGCAGGGGTTTTGATGGCCATGGCAGCGCTCAGTCTCGTCTGGAGAATTACCTGGCCAAGTCGGTCACAGATGCGCCATATTGCGGTTGCTGGCCTCTTATTGCAGTTTGGTTATTTGCTCGGAGTTTGGTTTGCCGTTCGGTTGGGGATGACTGCAGGGTTGGTTGCCATCATCGTGGGTCTTCAACCTATCGTTACCGCTTGGTTTGCCGCATGGGTTTCAGAAAAAGTCTCTCCAAAACAATGGATAGGATTGGGCTTTGGTTTTGCTGGTGTGGCATTGGTCGTTTTAGAGAAGATTAGCTTTAACCATATCCCAGTTTTAAGCTACGTCTTGGCGTTTGCTGCATTGCTATCCATTACCTTTGGAACGCTATATCAGAAGAAGTACTGCCCAGTGTTTGACCTACGTGCAGGCTCATCCATTCAGTTTGGGGTGTCGGCTGTTCTCTGTTTTGCTTGTATGTATTTCTTTGAATCCGGTGTGATGGTGTGGAATGCTTCAGTGATTGGGGCATTGCTTTGGGCGATTTTCCCTTTATCCATTGGATCGATCAGTTTGCTGTTCATGATGATTCGCAAAGGTGCCGCTACCAAGGTGACAAGTCTGCTGTATCTCACGCCACCAACCACTGCGCTGATGGCTTGGCTTTTGTTCGATGAGCCATTTAATCTGATGATGGCTGCTGGCCTAGCTTTGACGATGACTGGCGTAGTGCTGGTCAACGCTCGTCAATCGAATACCGTGGCAACAATTGCCGAATAGTGGTCACTAAGGGGTTGAATTCGTCAAAGTGGGGCGAATAATTCCGACTTAACGCGCGAAAGTATTTATCATTCCGTATGTCGAAAGTTTTGGAAGGTTGTTTGGGGATGCATTTGAATCGATTTTGGCTCTTTATCTTCACTTGTCTGTGGATGACAAGTACTGCTATTTATGCTCAACCAGCATCTAAAGACAAGGCAACTAAGCCTGTAAAAGCGACTACTAAGGTAGTTGTTAAGGCGCCTAAAAAACCGAAAACTGTTCGTATCACCGTAACCCGCCCAGAAACTCCCGTGGTTGAAGCTAGACCCTCATTTGCTACTGCCTTAGGTTTGCGTGGCCAGCACGATGAATTGAGTTTGAAATCTAGCGTTGCCATTGTGATGAATCAAGATACCAAAGAAGTCTATTTTGAGAAAAATCCTTCAGTTAGCTTGCCCATTGCATCCATCACTAAGTTGATGACAGCGATGGTGGTATTGGATTCTAAATTACCGCTTGATGAGACTTTGATCATTAACGCGGATGACGTGCATATCTACAGAACATCTCGCCTTGCTGGTGGCACTGAACTCACTCGCGAAGAGGCCTTGCATCTGGCTTTAATGTCCTCTGAAAACCGTGCTGCGTATACCTTGGGAAGAAATTACCCAGGTGGCATTTCAGCATTTGTAGAGGCGATGAATCACAAGGCCAAAGAGCTCAATATGGACCACTCACACTTTGCAGACCCCACCGGGCTGATGAGTGAAAACGTCGCCAGTGCTGAGGATCTAACGCGCATGCTTGGCGCCGCCTATCAGTACAAAACCATTCGTGAGTTTTCAACCTGGCCAGACTTAACTATGGTGATTGGTAAGCGCCCACAAAAATTCTTAAACACCAATCGTTTGGTGCGATCAGGTGATATGAATATCGGTTTGCAAAAAACCGGCTTTATCAATGCTGCCGGTAAATGTTTGGTGATGCAGGCTAGAGTCAACAACACACCATTGTTGCTAGTGTTTTTGGATTCTGTTGGCACGCAATCACGCTTTGCAGATGCGGTCAGAGTGCGTGATTGGTATGAGCGCATGCCTTCAGGTGAGCCTCGGCCAATACGTCGTTTGATGTAAAACACATTCCGATGCCCAACATTGGAATTTAGTCTTTAGTGCTGCCGGGTTCGCTCGATTTGGGTTTAAAGCCCATACCTTTAGAAATTTGCACGGCGGTATCTTGTAGTGCGCGTAACCAGTCCGCATGAATGCGATCGGTTGGTGCGCTCAGCGAGAGACCTGCGACCAATTTTCCGGTGTCATCCAAAATGCCAGCAGCCAGACAACTCACACCAAGTTCCAACTCTTCATTGTCTTTAGCGTTGCCTAATTGTCGAACTTGATTGAGTTCAACTTCTAGCTTAGATAAATCGGTGATGCTATTTCTAGTGTGCCCAGATAAACCTGTACGGGTTACATAAGCACGAACTTGGCTAGCATCGTCACTGGCTAAAAAGAGTTTACCAACCGAGGTGAGATGCAAGGGTGCACGTCCACCAATTGCTCTGACCACCTGCATGCCCGAACGCTCGCTATAAGCGCGATCAACATACACAATCTCATCGCCTTGGCGAACAGAAAGATTGACGGTTTCACCAGTCAGTTTATGCAGTGCCCGCATTGGTGCTTGAGCCGCTTCGCGAACGGAGAGTCTGGCTTTGACCAAGTTACCCAGTTCTAGTAGGCGCAAGCCCAGTCGATAAGTCCCGCCATCGCCACGCTCCACCATGCGGCAGGCAACCATATCATTCAAAATTCGGTGGGCTGTGGAGGGGTGTAGACCTGTTTGCTCGGCCAATACCTTCAGACTGGCAGATTCTTCATGTTCAGCAAGGGCATCTAGCAAATTCATCATGCGCTCAACTACCTGAATAGCTGTTTTGCCAGCCTCCCCAGGTACTTTTTGAGCTCTTTGGACTTTGCTTGTATTCATAACTGCAATTGTAGCGATTCTGCCGAGGATTGCATATTATGAAATCCCATTTTGGGGCATGAAGCCCTAGTAAGCCTAAGGGGCTTTATTTGCGCAGGGCGCTAATACACTCAGAAACGAGGTCTGGACCTCTGTAGATCAGACCGCTATAGATCTGTACCAAACTAGCCCCAGCAGAAACCTTCTCTTGTGCGTCTTGTCCAGAGAGGATCCCGCCAACACCAATAATCGGTAAATCATTGCCAAGACGAGCTTTTAAAGTCTTAATCACCTCGGTCGAGGCGGCTCTGACGGGGGCGCCAGATAATCCACCCGCCTCGTTGCCGTGTTCTAAGTTAGCGACTGCAGTGCGAGAGACCGTGGTGTTAGTAGCAATGATGGCATCAAGACCAAACTCCAACAGGAGGTCAGCAATTAAATTGATATCTGCTACGTCCAGATCTGGAGCAATTTTTAAGAAGAGGGGCTTGCGCACACCAAAACGATCACTCAGTTCTTCCCTTGCAACATCAAGACTGCCGAGTAATGAGCGGAGCATTTCTTCGCCCTGCAAGGCGCGGAGATTCTGGGTATTTGGTGATGAAATGTTCACGGTAATGTAAGAGGCGATTTCATATACAGCTTTCATCGCCAAGACATAGTCACTTGCAGCATCTTCAATAGGGGTGCTGGCATTCTTACCAATGTTCAAGCCTACTACCCCACCATTTTGCCAATAGCGAGAGCGCCGAACACGTGCGACGCAAGCATCCACACCATCATTATTAAAGCCCATACGATTGATGAGCGCTTGTGCCTCGGGCAGGCGGAACATTCTGGGTTTGGGATTGCCTGGTTGCGGCCTAGGTGTCACGGTACCAATTTCCAGAAAACCAAAACCCAATGCACCTAGGGCATCAATATGTTTGCCATCTTTATCCAATCCAGCAGCAAGACCAACGGGATTGGGAAAAGTAATGCCGCAGATCGAACGAGGATCTGGCGCTGGTTGCGTAACAAAGCGTTCAAGTAGGCCCCAACGATAGGCGCGATCCATATTGCTTAATGTCAGGTTATGCGCACGCTCTGGGTCTAGACAAAAAAGCCAAGGGCGCAAAAAGGAATAACTGTCGATCATGGGTAGATATTATGGCTCAGCGATGACTTGCCAGTGATCATTGATCAATCCTTCGACGGGTTGATACTTGGATTTGTAAGACATCTTTTCACTATCTTCAATGTAGTAGCCAAGATAGACATAGGGCAGCTTGAGGTCTATGGCTTGCTGTATCTGCCAAAGAATGCTGTAGCTGCCGTAACTTGCCCCACTGGTTTCGGTATCGAAGAAGGTGTAAACCGAGGAAATACCTTGTTCCAGGATGTCGATCATGCTGACCATCCGAAGTCGGCCCGGATGCTGATCATTGGCACCATCTCTAAATTCCACAATTCTGGAGTTCACGCGACTTTGCAATAAAAACTGCATGTACTGATCTTGATCCTCTTGATCCATCTCGCCACCAGAATGCCGACTATTTTGATAGCGCTGATAGAGTTGGTAATGCTCTTCCTGATAGCCGAGATTTAAAACGTGCGCCTCTAGGTTGCTGTGTTTTTTGAATGCGCGACGTTGGCTACGAGTGGGATTAAATTGATTGACTAAGACTCTGGTGGCGATGCAAGCTCGGCATTCATCACAATATGGGCGATAGGTATACAAGCCACTACGACGAAATCCTGCATTGACGAGTTCGCCGTAAATATCAGCATGAATTAAGTGTGAGGGCGTAGCAACTTGGGAGCGCGCTGTTTTACCTGGTAAATAACTACAAGGGTAGGGTGCAGTGGCATAAAACTGCAATGCGGTGAGAGGGAGTTCTTTGAGTTGCGTCATAGCCAATGATTCAGAATATCTTTTCCAAAATCCCAAGTTATGTCTATATTAGTTTGATTTAATGAAATCTGCATTTGGCGCAAAAATGCTTCCCTGGAAATCGGTGCAGCCCCCAGAGAACTCAGGTGTTGGGTCTCTTGTTGACAATCGATCATCGCTACTTGATGCTGCTGGCACCACGCACACAGAGCAGCCAATGCTAGCTTAGAGGCATCGGTTTGGCGGCTAAACATCGATTCACCAAACACCATCCCGCCAAAGGAAACGCAGTACAGACCGCCGATGAGTTGGTTTTGCTCTATTACTGCAATGCTATGTGCATGACCTTGTTCATGCAGCTGTGTATAAGCCTCCATGATTTCATGGGTGATCCATGTGCCATCTTGTTCTTTGCGTTTACTGGTAGCGCAAGCCCGCACCACAGCCCCAAAATCGCTATCCACCACAATCTGTGAATGCGAATCGTTGCAAAAATGGCGTATGGATTTTTTTAAAGAGTCACTGCACTTAAAGTTCTGCGGCTTTAACACCATCCTTGGGTCTGGTGACCACCACAGTACAGGTTGATTATCTGAGTACCAAGGAAAAATGCCCAATTGATAAGCTGCTGATAATTGTCCAGGATAAATTTTTTCACTAACGGCGATTAAGCCCGGGACGCTAGGGTCTGGATCTTCTTCATAAAAGGGGTTGGGGAAGGCGTCATCTAAACCTAGCCAACGTATTTGAGCCATAGCCTTAGAAACTTAAATCTTCTCGCCGCGCAAGACATCGCGACTACGCACATTGAGCTCGATTGAACCCTCAAATAGACCGGCAGCACGATCTGCAAAAAACCATTCCAGCGTTTGTTTCACCGTCGGAAAGGCAATCTCAGCCCAAGGGATATCTTTTTCATCAAAGAGTGCTACCTCGAGACTTTCTTCACCAGCCAAAAAATGGGGAGTTGACATGGCGGCGAGATAAAAAAGGTGAACTTGTTCAGCATGCGGCACATTCAGTAGTGAATACAAAGGCCCAATCTCTACGAGAGCGCCAGCTTCTTCAAGGGTTTCTCTCACAGCGCCAGCGCTAGTGCTTTCACCAAGCTCCATAAATCCGGCTGGGAGGGTCCAATAGCCAAGTCTAGGCTCAATGGCGCGACGACAGAGTAATACTTGATTTCCGTAAACGGGGATGCTGCCGACGACGTTGCGAGGATTTTGATAATGAATACTGCCGCAAGCGTCACACACATGACGTTCACGAGTATCGTCAGCTGGAACTCGGATCGTAATGGGTGCTGCGCAATTGGAGCAGAACTTCATGAATACTTTCTAAAAATAAGCACAGATAGGACCACGTAAAGCATTACTTAGCATAATCTCTTTTGCATTTATTACATCATCAATAGTCAGGTTGGCTTCACGGATATTCCATTGAGGATTAGCAAGCATGCTGGCACGCATCACTCCTGGCAGAACGCCAGCAGATAAGGGTGGCGTTAGCCATTCGTCAGAATTATCAAGCTTGATAAAAATGCTAGATCTGCCACCTTCCGTTACGAAGCCCTGCTCATTGGTAAAGAGTGCGTCAAAGCCATCCTTAGTCACTGCCGCCTGCCAGGCATCGTCATACATCTTCCTGTGCGTACTTTTATGGCGTAAGAGCGCATTGCCGGGATGCAAAATGGCATCTGCTGGATTTTCTAAGAGATCCTTCGCCCAAAAGATTTTGACTTTAGCTGGGAGCGGATCAAGCAATCCCAATATGCAAGATAATTTTCCGCTGACTTCGAGATCAAGCCGTAAGCGACATGCTTCATCCGAGTCGACTGTCATGCAAGTTGCAGCAATCAGCTCCTTAGCGTCGGATTTCTGAAAGGGAATTCCGAGCGATGCTGCGGAGCTGCTAATGCGATTTAGATGCGAGTCGAGTAACTGAGGCGCGCCATTTTTAATGAGAATGGTTTCAAATAAACCAACACCGCTGGGTAGATCAGTTAAGAATGAAGATTTGATATGACATTCCTGCCATTCTTGCTTGGGTATCGAATCAATCGTAATGCCTGCGCCAACACCAAGAGAGAGGGTGGTTGCATGTGTATCGGGATCTTGTTGGATTTCAATAGTCCGAATAGGAACGCTTAAGGCAAAATCACCATTGGGATCAAGCCAACCTAATGCTCCACAGTAATAGCCGCGATTCTCTGGCTCTAAATCCTGAATAATTTGCATGCTGCGTTTCTTAGGCGCACCCGTTACTGAGCCACAAGGAAAGACGGCCTGCAAAATATCGGACAAGCTGGTTTCTGGCTTCAGTTCAGCCTGAACGGTTGAGGTCATTTGTAAAACATCGCCATGTCTGGCAACTTCAAAGAGTTTTGGAGTGTTGACTGATCCAGGAATGGCGAGACGACCTAGATCATTGCGCAGCAAATCGACAATCATTAAGTTTTCTGCGCGATTTTTTGGGTCATCCGATAGCTGATTCGCTGAACTATCTAAAGCACTGGCAGTGCCTTTCATTGGCATCGCTGTAATCAGATTGCCCTGGCGTTGAATAAACAGTTCAGGTGATTGCGAAAGAATAAATTGCGGGTTGTTTTCAATCAGCGCGCCAAAGCGACCGGGCTGACGTTTGCGTAGCAGAGAATACAGAGCCAGTGGTGAACCATAGGATTTTCCTTGGATGCGATAGGTGTGATTGATCTGATAGGTATCGCCGCAACGGATATATTCTTGAATACGCTCAATGTCAGTAGCAAAGCGTTCTTCAGTAAGAGATTCATGAGCATCCGATACGCCAGCAATGCGATCTGCTGGATCGAGTGCCACTAAGCGACTTGTGATCAGATCATCCACTTGCTCTTTTGAAAGCGCTTGATAAGTGTTAAAAGACCATGCCTGAATGAGGGGGTGTTTTGAAGCTCTCGATGGTAAGTGGTGAATGAGATTCCCAAGTTCGTATGCAAAGGCTGCTACTACAAACTCTCCACGACTCAATGCGCTAGAGATTTCTGTGAGGCAATGATTAATATCTTGCCAAGACTGTTCGTCAGTATTGCTTGGGTAAATGCACCAAGAGTGAGACGCAGCTTCATAAAGGCGACTCGAGGGTTTGCTTGAGCTACTTTGCGAATCATCTAGCAAAATCATTGCTAACCCTCGGTTACCTAGAGTTGATTCATTATTTGAGAATAGTCGCCGACTCGATGATGACAGTTTTACTTGGTACATCAGACATGCGACCCGCGACTATGGTCGGTACTTTGCGAATGGCATCAATGGTTTGTGAGCCAGAAATCACCTTACCGAATACTGTGTAGCCATTGCCCATTGCGTTCGGGTAATCAAGACCTTGATTATCTTTTACGTTAATAAAAAATTGGGCTGTTGCAGAGTCAGGATCAGAGGTGCGAGCCATGGCAATGGTATAGATCTGGTTCTTCAAACCATTTTGAGCTTCTGAAGCCACCGGTGCATTGGTTGGCTTTTGATTCATATCCGGAGTAAAGCCGCCACCTTGAATCATGAATCCATCAATGACGCGATGAAAAATAGTGCCGTTATAAAAACCGCTTTTGACATAGTTCAGAAAATTAGCGCTTGTCTTAGGTGCTTTTTCAGAATCAAGCTCAACGACAAAGTTACCCATATTGGTCTTGAATTCCACTTTAGGGCCAGCTAAAGCCAGGGCGCTCAGGGAGCAGCCAATAGTGAGCAACAGGGCTGCGATTATTTTATTCATGGTTGTCCTAATAGTGGGTGGTTAAAAGCCATTGGGCATGTGTTTAGCACTCTGATAGGCTGATTCATCAAACATCTTTGGATGCTTCAGAAAATCTAAAGTCCAATCTATTGTATCGACACCCCAGAAGCATTGCCCGTTGACAACCAAACTCGGAACGCCAAAGGCGCCGTCACTTTGAGCCTGATTGGTATTAAGGATGAGCTTTTCTTTAACCTCTAGAGATGAAGGAATTGCGGTATCTGCTGATACGCCTAAATAGAGACAAAATTCTAACCAGGCCAAATTGGGATCTTTGCCTTCAACCCAAACAAATGTAAAGGCGCGCTCAACTGTTTTCCAATCGGCATTAATCTGCACTAGTAAGCGTTGTGCAGCAACAGTTGAAAATGGATGGTGTGCAGGAAACTTGAATGGCAACCCTAATTTACTAGCCAGCCAAATGCAGTATTGATAGGTGTGGGGCCTTTTGGCAGCGATTTCGCCTGGACCATGATTATTCGTGGAGCGTAATAGTCCGCCCAACAGAATGGGAACTGGCACGATATCTAAATATTGATCTAAACGTTGGCGTTGCATGACGTAAAAGTAAGAAAAAGGAGAGATGATGTCGTAATAAAAGACGGCTTTTAGTTTGGAACTCATTTCTTCTTTGCCTTCAGATCTAGTTTTCTTAAGAAAGCCATCTTCTCTGCGATCTGGGTTTCTAGTCCACGCTCAACCGGTTGATACCAATGTGGCTCATTCATGCCTTCAGGCAGGTAGCTTTCTCCGGCCGCATAGCCATGCGCTTCATCATGGGCATAGCGATATTCTTTTCCATGCCCCATCTCTTTCATCAGCTTAGTCGGTGCATTGCGCAAATGATTGGGAACAGGCTTGCTTTGATCATTTGCAACATATGCGCGGGCGGCATTGAAGGCCATATAACTGGCATTGCTCTTCGATGCGACCGCTAAATAGATTACCGCCTGCCCAAGTGCTAGCTCACCCTCTGGGGAGCCCAGCCGCTCATAGGTTTGAGCTGCATCGTTTGCCAATTGAATCGCTCTGGGATCGGCCAGGCCAATATCTTCCCAAGCCATGCGAATAATGCGTCGGGCTAAATAACGTGGGTCAGCACCGCCATCGAGCATTCTGCAAAACCAATACAGGGCTGCATCGGGATTGGAGCCCCGCACGGATTTATGAAGCGCAGAAATCTGATCGTAAAACTGATCACCGCCTTTATCAAAACGTCTTGCATGAACCGTTAACGCATTGTCAATGAATGCCTGATCAATCTTGGTGATTGAGGCGCCTATACCGGAAAGCGCATTGCTTATTTGTTCAACCAAGTTCAACAGGCGACGAGCATCACCATCCGCATTGGTAATAAGGCTATCGATTGCAGCAGCATCAAACTCAATGGTGGGCATGGCATGCTGATGTGCTCTGTCAAAGAGCTGCCGTAATTCTGTAGAACTTAGAGACCTTAGTACGTATACCTGTGCGCGTGATAGCAGGGCTGAGTTAACTTCAAATGAAGGGTTTTCAGTAGTAGCACCGATAAAGGTAAAGAGACCAGATTCCACATGCGGTAGCAAAGCATCTTGTTGGCTCTTATTGAAGCGGTGGATCTCATCCACAAACAAAATTGTTTGGCGGCCATATTGCGCCATGTTTTGCTGGGCTTGCTCAATCGATTCACGAATCTCTTTCACGCCAGCCAAGACCGCTGAGATGGCAATGAAATCTCGATCAAAAGCTTTGGCGGACAAACGGGCTAGTGTTGTTTTGCCAACGCCTGGAGGACCCCACAAAATCATAGAGTGGGGCTGGCCTGAACCAAAGGCTAAGTTGAGTGGTTTGCCAGATGCCAATAAATGGGTCTGACCAATCATTTCTTCAATCGTTTTTGGACGCAAAGCCTCCGCTAGAGGTGGCGGTGGTGTGCTATCAAACAGACTGGACATTACTGAGCTGAATTACGCCTGTATAAAGAGAATAACGATGGCCGCCCAAATCAAGCAAGCCACAGCAACGGTGGTCAGATGCTTGCGCATGGTCATAAACGCCTGTCGTGCTTCATCGCTCTCAAAATAGTACGAGTAGGTGTTTTGATCGATATTGCGTTGGATGACTAAGGTCGCTGCAAGAATGAGTAAACCCACGGGGATATAGATATGCAAGGCAACCCAAGAAACCAGCGCTGGAATAACACCCCAGATCCATGCATTTCGATCTACCCAACGATCGCCACTCAAAGGTTTTCCTAGAGTATGTAAATTTGCTCCCCAATGGATTGCACCCATAAATGATGTGATGATGGCGCCATAGCCAGCCAAAGACTCTGCGCTCAGATAGTTCACAGGAGTTGGCGCCAGCTGGACCATGAGGGCTAATGCGACAAATGGAATTAGTCCGGCATAGGCTAATTTACGTATGAGTGGTGATAAAGGGTTCACAAAAAGTTTCTAGGTAAGGGTTAGTTGAAAGATTATTTATCGTAGGTATAAACGCCGCGACCAGTCTTGCGGCCTAAGTATCCGGCGGCAACCATTTCACGAAGCAGCGGACAAGGGCGATATTTAGAATCGCTGAAGTTTTCGAAATACACTTCCATTACTGCTAGGCATGTATCTAGGCCAATCAAATCTGCCAGTGCTAGCGGACCGATTGGTTGATTGCAGCCCAACTTCATGCCTGCATCGATATCCTCAGGACTAGCTAAGCCTTCATATAAAACAAAGAATGCCTCATTAATCATTGGCAGCAGAATACGGTTAACGACAAACCCTGGGGAGTTCTTAACGGTAATAGGTTCCTTGCCAACGCGTTTGGCCATTTCAATAATGGCAGCATGAGTGGCATCGCTAGTTTGCAAACCGCGTATCACTTCAACCAAAGCCATCAAGGGAGGTGGGTTGAAGAAATGCATACCAATAAAACGTGCAGGATTTGAATCGAGTGCAGCAAGCTTGGTAATCGAAAGTGATGAGGTGTTTGTGGCGATGATTGTGTCTTTATCAACAATCTCATCGACCTGCTTCAAAATCTTTTCTTTAATAGCTTGGTTTTCTGTCGCAGCTTCAATCACTAAGCCCAAGCCTTTGAAATCGGCATAAGAGGTGCTGCCTTTAATCTTTTTGAGCGCCGCTTCTTTGGCTTCAGGCGTTAAGGTTTCTTTTTTGACGAGGCGATCGAGACTTTTGCTAATTTGCGATAAGCCGCGCTCAACCGCTGCATCGTTAATATCGACCATCACGACATTTAGACCAGCAACTGCACATACTTGTGCAATGCCATTACCCATAGTTCCTGCGCCAATGACGCCAACAGACTGAATGCTCACGTTATTTCCTTTTTTGATACTGGGTTGAACCAAATAATTGCTCTCTTGCTTTATCGTCATGCAAGGGCTTGCGTAATGCAGTTAATACTTCAACGCCACGCTTGACAGAAGGGCGCTCTCCAACTTTTTCAAACCAACGCTTAAAGTGCGGATATTCATTGATATCGATTCCTTGATTTTTCCAATTTCTGGTCCAGGGAAAGATCGCCATATCCGCTATGGAATATTCTTTTCCTGCCACATAAGCATTATCTTTTAATTGAGTATCCAGCACTCCATACAAACGCTTTGCTTCATTGGTATAACGGTTTACTGCGTATTCGATTTTCTCAGGGGCGTAGAGCCTGAAATGGTGGTTTTGCCCAAGCATGGGGCCCAATCCCCCCATTTGGAACATGAGCCACTGAAGGACTTCATATTTTGCCCGGGTTGTTTTGGGAAGAAACTTCCCGGTTTTACCTGCCAAATAGAGCAGGATGGCGCCAGACTCAAAGACGCTGATGGGTTTGCCATCTGGACCCTTTGGATCGACTATCGCTGGAATCTTGTTATTGGGGCTGATCTCTAGAAACTCGGTTTTGAACTGGTCTCCAGCGCCAATATCCACCGGATGCGCAATCCAGTCGCGACCAAGTTTATAACCACATTCTTCCAACATGATGTGTACTTTGTGGCCATTGGGTGTTGGCCAGCTATATACATCGATTACATCTTTTTTGATCTTATTCATGGCCATCAGATTGTCTTTCTAAAGTTTCTCTAAACGCTGTAATGCATCAGTGAGGGTTTGCTCTTTTTTAGCAAAGCAAAAACGAACCACGCCAGACTCAACCGGCGTTTCATAAAAGGCGGAAACGGGAATGGCGGCAACTCCAATCTCAGTGGTGAGCCAAGTGCAAAAATCAGCCTCGTTCAATTTACTTTGTGGTGATGCAATCTTGCTGTAGTCAACACATTGGAAATACGTACCAGGTGTGGGTAGTAATTTAAAGCCAGTTTTCTCTAAGCCTGCTTTAAAAAAATCACGTTTAACTTGATAAAACTTGGGAAGATTAAGGTAGTGCTGTGATTGCTCCAAATACTTGGCAAGTCCGTATTGCATTGGCGTATTGACTGTGAAGACATTGAACTGATGTACCTTACGAAACTCTTTCATAAGCTCTACTGGTGCAGCTACATAGCCAACTTTCCAACCGGTAACGTGATAAGTCTTGCCAAAGCTCGATATTAGGAAGCTCCTGTTGACAAGCTCTGGGTGCCTGGCAATGCTCTCGTGCAGCGCACCGTCGTACACCATGTGTTCATAGACTTCATCACTCAGAATCAAGGCATTGGTATGTTTGACTAGTGCTGCTAGCTTATCCAAATCAGACCGCTGCCAAACCATTCCCGTAGGATTGTGTGGTGTGTTGATCATGATCAGGCGGGTTTTGGAGTTGATTACTTTTTCTAACTGATCCCAGGGAATTTCATATGAGCTAACTTGATTCTGTTCATCACGAATAGCCTTTAATGAAACTGCGATCACTTTTCCGCCAGCCAAATCAATCGAGGGTCTATAAGAATCATAAGCAGGCTCAATGATGACCACTTCGTCACCAGGTGAGACACAAGACATGACGGCAGTCAAAATGCCTTGAGTGCCGCCCGCGGTAATAGTAATTTCTGAATCAGCATCATATTCATGCCCATACAAGCGCTGAATCTTGTCGCGTATGCCATTTCGCAATTCTGGAATGCCTATCATTGGCGGATATTGATTACGATCGTCCAGCATCGCTTGGTTTACTTGCGCAAGCAAATCTCGATCACATGGGAAATCAGGGAAACCTTGTCCTAAATTAATCGCCTTGTGCTTGGCCGCTAATGCTGACATCACTGTAAAAACAGTAGTACCTACCTTTGGCAGTCGACTTGGGAAAATAGGGCTCAGGGAGGACATTTGAGTCATTAATCGGGTTTAGGGCAATAAGCCTGAGGAATCGCTAGAATGGTGGGATACATTACTAAATTGTGCCATGCTGATCGTACTTTCTCCTGCTAAATCTCTCGACTACAAAACCCCTGTCAAGGTGAAGTCCACTACCTTGCCGGATTTCACCTCAGAATCAGCCAAATTAATTGCCGAGCTCAAGAAGTTATCTCCTCAAGCGGTGGCAAAGCTGATGGGATTATCAGATCAACTGGCTGCCTTGAATGTGGGCCGTTATCGCGACTGGTCCAAGAAATTTACAGAAGAGAATAGCAAGCCCGCCATATTTGCCTTCGATGGTGATGTGTATGACGGCTTTGATGTGAAGACCCTCAATCCCAAGGCTTTGGACTTTGCGCAGGACCATATGCGGATTTTGTCTGGTCTCTATGGCGCTCTACGGCCTTTAGATCTGATGCAAGCCTATCGCCTAGAGATGGGCACCAGCTTTAAAAATCCCAAAGGAAAAGATTTATATGCCTTTTGGGGGGATACGGTAACTAAGTCTTTGCAAAAGATTTTAGATAAGCAAAAACGTCCCGTATTGCTCAATCTCGCTTCTGAGGAGTACTTCAAGGTTTTGCAGCCTAAGGATCTAGATTGCGAAGTGATTTCTCCGGTGTTTCATGATGCTAAGGATGGCAAGTACAAAATCATCTCTTTTTACGCAAAGCGTGCCCGTGGCTTGATGGCCCGCTATGTTGTCGAGAATCGCATTACAGATCCAGCGGACTTAAAAGGCTTTAATCTGGATGGGTATAAATATTTCGCAGCAGATTCAACACCCAGTAAACCCGTCTTTCGTCGTGCGGAGAAAAAATAGTTATGGCCGTTCATCGCACTAAGTCATCGCAGCGCAGCTCTCCTGAGGTTGAACGTTTAGTTGCCGATGCCATTTCACTCGCTGCCTCAGGCAGTCAGATTGAGGACCGTTTCTGGGAGGGGCGCTTAAACACGCGACTCATGCGCTTACTCAAAAGCCAAAATCAAAATGTGATTGATGCGGCACTAGATCAGACTTTTCGAATCAATACCGTTGCCTTTGAGGTGTTGGCAGATATTGCCGAAACCTTAGCTGAATCTTTAACGCTCGAAATTGAAGATCAACAGTGGGATGTGCTCTTGTTGGCGATGCCAATCGTTGCGCACACGCGCTATCAGATTCCATCTGGCCCATTGCCGGTGAGCGTGATTGAATCAACTGCAGCTGCCTTGCAGGCCTCGATCGTGTCAACAGATACCCGCTTAGCCATTATTCCTTGGCTCTATAGTATTGATCAAATGCCTCATTCCCATTGTCAGACGCGTTTACTGACTGAATCTTTGGCCAACGCTGCTGTTAGCGGCGGGGAAGTGAAGCTAGAGTTGCGCGATATGTCTGAAACGATTGCAGTCTTGGCTGATCCCCGTTTCGTAATTGCCGTTGTGGCTGCGCCAAGTGGTACGCCACTATTTCGTTGGCAGGCAGAGCCCCCAACAAGACAAGAGCGTGGCGTGAGTTTGATTGGCTGGCAAACCGCAATGCAGGAGCCTATGGGCTCCTTGCTACCGGGCTGTGAATTTGAGCTTCTATTGCCTGAAGCGTATTTTACGAACTGTCGTCTGGCAGACAAGCATGTACGTCCATTGAGTATTCGTGCAGCCGTCAATTATCTAGAAACTACCTTGGGTATCTTGCCTGCTGGTCTATCTTGTGTGGTTGGTGCATTTGGCGAAGAGCAAGCGGATGAATATCGGATTTCTTTCAGTATTAAAGGTTCACCCGAAATTGTTTACGGTGTGATTTGGCCTTTATATGACCGGGAGAGCGTTGCTAACGATGCACTCAATGACGTATCGGACGATGAGAGCCCCATCAAAAGAATTTGCGATGCTTTACATGAGGCTGGTGTGGAAGATGTATTCCGACATGCTATGTTGTTTGATCCTGAGTTGTGTGATGACTGTGGTGCACCATTGTTTCCTGACCGCTCTGGCGAAGCAGTACACGCCGAGATGCCAGATGATGCGCCCACACAGCAACCGCTATTTCATTAATGCGATAACAACCCATTAGCGCCATCAGAAAATAAAAAAGCCGAGAAGTTCTCGGCTTTTCTACAAAGTAAGGCTGAATTACTGCTGAACAAAAGGCTCAGTACCTGCAAACAGGTGGGGTAATTTGCCCGTCTTCATTTCCGCTGTTTGGCAGAAATCGGCAAGGCGTGTACCTGTCTTGATATTGAAAAGCATTGCCTTGTTTCCAAGCACTACAAGATCATGACCAGTTGTCGTGTTCTTGTAACGCAAGCTACCAGGCAGGGAGTTTTCACGACTCATTTCAATGGTCTTAGATTCCCAAGTGAGCTGAATTTTTTCAGCTGTACCTGAGGTCTTGAACTGACGACTTTCTTGACAGCTCCAACTAGTGACTTCCTCGGCAGCGTGAACACTACCAAGACCTGCCAAGATCAGACCAATACTGATGAGTGTGCGTTTCATTATCAAGTAGCCTTCTTTATGAGAGTAAATGTTTAACGCCTTCTTGCTCTTCCAAAAGTTCATTGAGTGTGTGGTTCATGCGCTCACGTGAGAACTCATCAATTTCCAAACCTTCAACCATTTTGTATTCGCCGTTTTCGCAAACTACTGGATAGCCATAAATGACTTCAGCCGGAATGCCGTATTCGCCTTTAGAAGGAATACCCATAGTGACCCATTTGCCGTTGGTGCCAAGCACCCAATCATGCACGTGATCAATCGCAGCATTAGCCGCAGAGGCAGCAGAAGAAAGTCCGCGCGCTTCGATGATGGCCGCGCCACGCTTACCAACGGTAGGGATGAAAGTATCTTTATTCCAAGCGGCATCATTGATGCTGTCTTTTACAGACTTGCCATCGATAGTGGCAAAGCGATAGTCAGGGTACATCGTTGGGCTGTGGTTACCCCAAACAACCAACTTTTCAATATCAGCAACAGGCTTGTTCAACTTGCTAGCCAATTGTGAGAGTGCACGATTGTGATCGAGGCGCAACATTGCTGTGAAGTTCTTGGCTGGCAAATCTGGAGCAGATTTCATAGCGATGTAAGCATTGGTATTAGCTGGGTTACCAACGACCAATACTTTGACAGTGCGTTTAGCAACGGCATTCAATGCTTTCCCTTGTGCTGTAAAGATTTGTGCGTTAGCAGAAAGCAAATCTTTGCGCTCCATACCTGGGCCACGTGGACGTGCGCCAACTAGTAGGGCAACATCAATGTCTTTAAATGCTGCCATTGGATCTGAATGCGCGCTCATGCCAGCTAACAGCGGAAATGCACAGTCGTCCAATTCCATCATTACGCCAGCTAAGGCTTTCTGAGCTTTCTCATCGGGAATCTCTAATAACTGAAGAATTACGGGCTGATCTTTGCCCAAGAGGTCGCCATTGGCGATGCGGAATAGTAGGGAATATCCGATTTGACCGGCTGCACCGGTTACGGCGACACGCATTGGGGCTTTTGCCATTACTCATAACTCCAGATTGAGGTTAATTAATGAAAACTTTTCTATTATCCATTCAAGTGGGTGGATTTTCCATTTACACTGTGAATCCTGTCTTATATAAGACATGTGAATACCTTGATTTTAGCCACTTGAACTAGCTCTGGAGTTAATTTGTCGATTCCTTCTTTGCCATCAGCCTCATTTAGCCCTCTATATCAACAGATTAAGGCGATGATTTTGGCTAGTTTGCAAGCTGCAGAGTGGCTTCCTGGCTCTTCTATCCCTAGCGAAATGGAGCTAGCGGCCCGATATTTAGTCAGTCAAGGCACAGTTCGTAAGGCCATTGATGAGCTGGCGGCCGAAAACCTCTTGGTGCGTAGACAAGGTAAAGGCACTTATGTAGCCACCCATCAAGGTGATGACTGGCAATACCGTTTTTTGCGACTAGAGCGAGAGTCAGGCGAAAAATTTCATCTGGTCAATCGTTTTTTGGCTTGCACTCAACAGAAATCCACAACATCCATAGCGCACTTGCTTAAATTAAAGGCAGGAGACCCTGTCATCCGCATTGAGCGTATTCAGAGTTTTAACGGCAAACCCATTGTTTTTGAAGAGATTTGGCTCTCGGCTTCCCGATTTAAGGGTTTGACCCTAGAAAAACTGAATGCCTGGTCAGGCCCGATGTATGCGTTTTACGAAAGTCTCTACGGCACGCATATGGTCAGGGCAGAAGAGCACATTAAGGCCATCAATGCTGACCAAGAGTTGGCGAACTATTTAGAGCTCCCACTTGGTCATGCGCTGCTGTTGGTGGATCGTGTTGCATTTACCTACGGGAATAAACCAGTAGAAATTCGGCACGCAAGGTACGACACTTCACAACAGCACTATGTGAATAAATTGAATTGATCTATATCGGTAAAAACCAGTATTTAGACCCTTATAAAGCCAAAAAATCCACACTAGCCCTAAGGTTTCCAATAGAATATGTTGCGATACAACAAAGTAGCAAAGAACCTCCAACTAACGATTGAGATGACACATGGTTGATGCAAATCAGGAAGTAAAGAGCGCCAAACCGGTTTACCGAAATATTGGCCTCGCCCAGTTAGTAAAGTACCGCCTCCCTTGGGCTGGCAAAGTTTCCATCCTTCATCGCATCAGTGGTGCAGTTTTATTTCTGATGCTGCCGTTCATTCTCTATATCTTCGATCAGAGTCTTGCTTCTGAGTTGAGCTATCAAAATTTCCAAGCTATCACTGGCAACGTTTTAGTCAAAATCATTTGTCTCGGCTTGATTTGGTGTTTCTTGCACCATTTCTGCGCAGGCATTCGTTATCTCTTGCTCGATTTAGAAATCGGCGTAGAGAAGCATGAAGCGAATCGTTCGGCAATTGTTGTTTTCTGCATTGGCGTAGCCCTGACCGCAGTGGTTGGCCTCAAATTATTCGGCTTGTACTAAGCGTTCATTCATTAAGGAAATTTCATGCCTATTTATCAAATTGGACCAAAGCGCTTAGTTGTAGGCGCGCATTACGGCCTTAAAGAATGGATCATCCAACGCATTACTGCGATTGTGATGGTGGTGTTCACAGTTGTTTTATTGGTCGACTATTGCATTACGGGAAGCGCTACCTATGAAGGTTGGGCGGGCTTATTTAGCAACCAATTTATGAAGCTGTTAACGCTGGTGACATTCATTAGCTTGTTCTATCACGCTTGGATCGGCATTCGTGACATCTGGATGGATTACATCAAGCCAGTCAGCATTCGTTTAACACTTCAAGTATTCAGTGTTTTGTATCTTGTAGCGTGTGCGGCATACGCCGTACAAATTTTGTGGAAAGTGTAATTAGATGACCGCGATTAAAAAAGCATTGCCACGCCGCCGTTTTGATGCGGTGATTGTTGGCGCAGGTGGTTCAGGAATGCGCGCTTCTTTGCAATTAGCAGAAGCCGGCTTGAACGTTGCGGTATTAACAAAAGTTTTCCCAACACGTTCACACACAGTTGCAGCGCAGGGCGGCATTGGTGCCTCTTTGGGCAATATGAGCGAAGATAATTGGCACTATCACTTCTATGACACTATCAAAGGCTCTGATTGGTTAGGTGACCAAGACGTCATTGAGTTCATGTGTCGTGAAGCTCCAAAAGTGGTTTACGAGTTAGAGCACTTTGGTATGCCTTTTGACCGCAACCCAGACGGCACTATTTATCAGCGCCCATTTGGTGGTCACACAGCAAATTATGGCGAGAAACCAGTTCAGCGTGCTTGTGCTGCAGCTGACCGAACCGGTCATGCTATGTTGCACACTTTGTATCAGCGCAACGTGCGCGCTAAAACCAATTTCTTTGTTGAGTGGTTAGCGCTTGACATCATCCGCGATGATGCTGGCGACGTAGTCGGCGTGACAGCGCTGGAGATGGAAACAGGACAGCTCTACATTCTGGAGGCCAAAGTGGTGATGTTGGCAACAGGTGGTGCAGGGCGTATTTGGGATGCTTCAACCAATGCCTTTATTAATACTGGTGACGGTATGGGTCTGGCAGCACGTGCTGGCATTCCATTGGAAGACATGGAGTTCTGGCAATTCCACCCAACTGGCGTAGCTGGTGCGGGTGTATTGCTCACAGAAGGCTGTCGCGGTGAGGGCGGTATTTTGCGTAATAAAGATGGTGAACGTTTCATGGAACGTTATGCACCAACTTATAAAGACTTAGCCCCACGTGATTTCGTATCCCGTTGTATGGATCAAGAGATTAAAGAGGGTCGTGGTTGCGGTCCTAACGGCGACTATGTGGTTTTGGATTTGACCCACATCGGTGCCGAGACCATCATGAAGCGTTTGCCATCTGTCTATGAGATTGGTATTAACTTTGCAAACGTTGATGTGACTAAAGAGCCAATTCCAGTTGTGCCAACCATTCACTACCAAATGGGCGGCATTCCTACCAATATCAATGGTCAAGTAGTTATCCCTGCCAATGGTATTCATAACGAAGTGATTAATGGCTTGTACGCTATTGGCGAGTGCTCTTGTGTATCCGTCCACGGTGCCAACCGTTTGGGTACCAATTCATTACTCGACCTCTTGGTATTTGGTCGTGCAGCTGGCAATCATATTGTTGGCATGAATTTGAAGGATAAAGAATTCAAGCCATTACCTGCTAATGCTGGTGAGCAGACTCTTGAGCGCGTTGCTCAATTGGATAACTCCACTTCAGGTGAATACGCACAAGACGTTGCAAATGACATTCGCAAGACGATGCAAAAATACGCTGGTGTATTCCGCAATCAGGAATTGATGGATGAAGGCGTTCGTCAGATGGCTAAGCTCACTGAGCGCGCTAAACATTTGTGGGTCAAAGATAAATCTCAGATCTTCAATACAGCTCGTATTGAAGCTTTGGAAGTTGCGAACCTCGTTGAGACTGCTAATGCAACCATGGTTTCTGCGGCAGCTCGCAAAGAAAGTCGTGGCGCCCACTCACATGATGACCACCAGCATCGCGATGATGACAATTGGATGAAGCATACGCTTTGGTATAGCGAGGCGAATCGCTTGGCTTATAAGCCAGTTCAATTGAAACCATTGACGGTTGAGTCCTTCCCTCCTAAAGACCGCACTTTCTAAGCGAAGAGAAATTAAAAATGAGTGATATTCGTATATTTGAAATTTACCGTTACGACCCAGATGTCGATGCAGCACCACGCATGGAACGCTATGAGTTAGAGCTCACTGGTGAGCGGATGTTATTGGATGCCTTGATTTCTTTGAAAAAGCAAGACGAGTCCATTACCTATCGCCGCTCATGCCGCGAAGGTGTCTGCGGTTCTGATGCGATGAACATTAACGGCAAAAACGGTTTGGCTTGTTTAACCAATATGTTGACTTTGCCTAAAGTGATTACTTTGCGCCCATTGCCTGGCTTGCCAGTCGTGCGTGATTTGATCGTCGACATGACGTTATTCTTCAAGCAATATTTGTCCATCAAGCCATACTTGGTCAATGACAACCCACCTCCAGAAAAAGAGCGTCTTCAGAGTCCTGAAGAGCGTGAAGAGTTAAATGGTTTGTATGAGTGCATCTTGTGCGCATCATGCTCAACTTCATGCCCATCATTCTGGTGGAACCCTGACAAGTTTGTTGGCCCAGCTGGTTTACTCCAGGCCTATCGCTTTATTGCAGATAGTCGTGATGAAGAAACAGCTCAGCGTTTAGATAATTTGGAAGACCCATATCGCCTGTTCCGTTGCCATACCATCATGAACTGCGTTGACGTCTGTCCTAAGCATTTGAACCCTACCAAAGCAATTGGCAAGATCAAGGAATTGATGGTACGTAGGGCAGTATGACCCTAAGTAATGCAGAGTTATATCGTTTAAAGAGTGATGCCCGCAGAGGATTGCTTGAGAATGATTTAATTCTGCGGCGTTTTTTTGATCGCTATGGTGATCAATTGAATGCAGAAGACGGCAAAGTGCTTGGCCAACTTTTAGCGCTTGAAGACAATGATTTAATGGATTTGTTGATTGGGCGCAAAGATACAGTTGCGGCGCTTAAAGAGTCTGCTGACACAGATGCTTTTAAATGCTTGATGTTGAAGTTGAAGGAAAAGTAAATCAACATTTTGGTGCACACGCATCAAGGTGGCATGAATAATAGGTGTATTACTTATATTTTTGAAAGAGTAGAGGATCGAAAATGATTGAATCAGACATCAAGGCTAAATTGTCGTTCTCAGACGGCACACCAGATATTGATCTGCCTATTTATAAAGGCACGGTTGGTCCAGATGTTATTGACATTCGTAAACTCTACGGTCAAACCGGCAAGTTCACTTATGACTCCGGTTTTTTGTCTACAGCCTCATGCAATAGCAAAATCACCTATATCGATGGCGATAAGGGCGAGTTGCTCTATCGCGGCTATCCGATTGAAGATTTAGCGAATAACTGCGACTTCTTGGAAGTTTGTTACTTATTGTTGAACGGCGAGTTGCCAAACGCTGCGCAGAAACAAGGCTTTGAAGAATTGGTGATGCACCACACCATGGTTCACGAACAAATGCAATTCTTCTTGCGCGGTTTCCGTCGCGATGCACACCCAATGTCTGTATTGACAGGTTTGGTTGGCGCCATGGCCGCTTTCTACCATGACGAAATTGACTATACCGATGAAAAAGCGCGCGAAGTAGCTCAGATTCGTTTAATCGCCAAGATGCCAACATTGGTGGCAATGGCCTATAAATATTCAGTAGGACAACCGTTTATCTATCCAGATAACTCTTTGTCATACACGGCTAACTTCATGCGCATGATGTTTGCTACTCCCTGTGAAGAGTACAAAGTTAATCCAGTGTTGGTACGGGCTTTAGATCGCATCTTTACTTTGCATGCTGATCACGAACAAAACGCCTCTACTTCAACCGTTCGTTTATGTGGCTCTTCGGGTACAAATCCATTTGCGGCTATTTCCGCTGGTATCGCTTGCCTCTGGGGTCCAGCTCACGGTGGTGCAAATGAAGCTTGCTTGCAGATGTTGAATGATATTCAGGCTAATGGCGGCGTTGATAAGATTCATGAATTCATTGCACAAGTAAAAGATAAGAATTCAAGCGTTCGCTTGATGGGTTTTGGCCATCGTGTTTACAAGAACTTTGATCCACGTGCCAAATTGATGCGTGAGACTTGCTATGAAGTATTGGAAGAACTCGGTCTACAAGATGATCCATTATTTAAGTTGGCAATGACTCTTGAAAAGATTGCTTTGGAAGATGAGTATTTCGTCAGCCGTAAACTCTATCCAAACGTTGACTTCTACTCAGGTATTGTTCAGCGCGCATTAGGCATCCCAACAGAAATGTTTACCTGTATTTTTGCCTTGGCAAGAACTGTAGGTTGGATTGCTCAGTGGGAAGAGATGATTACTGATCCTGAATACAAGATTGGACGTCCTCGTCAGCTGTATGTTGGTGAGACCTCACGCAAAGTTCCCAACATTTCTGTGCGTAAATAAGGCAAATAAAGAACTCTATGTCCCGTACTCTTTACGACAAATTGTGGGATGACCACGTTGTTTACTCAGAAGATGATGGCACAGCGACGATCTATATTGATCGTCAGTTGTTGCATGAAGTCACCAGCCCTCAAGCTTTTGAAGGTCTGAATCTTGCAGGGCGTCCGGTATGGCGCATCTCCGCCAATCTAGCGGTTTCTGATCACAACGTCCCTACAACGGATCGTTCTGAAGGGATCACAGATCCGATTTCCAAGCTTCAAGTAGACACCCTGGATCAAAACTGTGATGCTTTCGGTATCACGCAATACAAAATGAATGATGTGCGTCAAGGCATCGTTCACGTGATTGGACCAGAGCAGGGCGCTACATTGCCAGGCATGACTGTAGTCTGTGGCGATTCACATACCAGCACACATGGTGCATTTGGCGCACTGGCATTTGGTATTGGCACTTCAGAGGTGGAGCACGTATTAGCGACTCAAACTTTGCTCATGAAAAAGAGCAAAAATATGCTGGTTCGCGTTGATGGTCGTTTGCAACCTGGTAGTACTGCTAAAGATATTGTTCTCGCAGTGATCGGGAAGATTGGCACTGCTGGCGGTACTGGTTTCACCATTGAATTTGCGGGTGAAGCCATCCGTAGCTTGTCGATGGAAGGTCGTATGACTGTCTGCAATATGGCGATTGAAGCAGGTGCGCGCGCCGGACTAGTTGCTGTAGATGAAACCACGATTGAATACATTCAAGGCCGTCCTTACGCACCTAAAGGCGAAGCACTGAGACACGCTATGCAATATTGGCGCACTCTGCATTCTGATGCTGATGCGAAGTTTGATGCCGTTGTAGAGTTACGCGCAGAAGAGATTGCACCCCAAGTAACCTGGGGCACTTCACCAGAAATGGTTCTCGATATCAGCGACCGCGTACCGGATCCTGAAAAAGAGCGTGATGCCAATAAGCGAACCGCCATGGAGCGTGCTTTGGAGTACATGAATCTCGTACCCAATACACCGATCAGCCATATTGCTGTTGATAAAGTATTTATCGGCTCTTGCACCAATAGTCGCATTGAAGATATGCGCGCTGCAGCTAAGGTTGTTGATCGCCTAGGTAAAAAAGTGTCTCCGCATGTGAAATTGGCAATTGTGGTGCCAGGCTCAGGTTTGGTTAAAGCCCAAGCAGAACGAGAAGGCTTGGATCGCGTATTTAAGGCCGCTGGTTTTGAATGGCGTGAACCGGGTTGCTCTATGTGTCTGGCAATGAATGCCGATCGTCTTGAGCCAGGTGAGCGTTGCGCTTCCACTTCTAATCGTAATTTTGAAGGTCGACAGGGCAATGGTGGTAGAACGCATTTGGTTAGCCCTGCGATGGCTGCTGCAGCAGCGATTGAGGGACACTTCGTTGACATTCGTAAGATTTCTTAAGGAAGCACAGTGATGAATTTATCTTCGCTTACCGTGATTAAAAAACTCCTGATAGTTGCTGTAGCTGGAATCATTCTCTCGGCCTGCTCCAACATGATGGAGGGTCTTGGCAAAGATATGCAGACCATGGGTAATTCAATGGGTAGTTCCAATACATCGCAAACCAACAATCAATCCCAAACAAAAGGGAAAGATGTTGTGGTGACGCCTGTTAAGTAAGCCAAGAAAAAATTCAGCAAAAGATCATCATGGAAAAATTTACGGTATACAAAGGATTGGTTGCTCCCTTAAATCGGGAGAACGTTGATACTGACGCGATCATTCCTAAACAGTTTCTAAAGTCCATCAAAAAGACTGGCTTTGGCCAAAATTTATTTGATGAGTGGCGTTATCTTGACCATGGTGAACCGGGCCAAGATTGCAGCAATCGACCCATCAATCCCGATTTTGTTTTGAACCAAGCGCGTTATAAAGGCGCCAGCATCTTGTTGGGCCGCAAGAATTTTGGTTGTGGCAGCTCTCGTGAACATGCACCTTGGGCCTTAGACCAATACGGTTTTAGAGCAGTGATTGCCCCCAGTTTTGCAGATATTTTTTACAATAACTGCTTTAAAAATGGTCTTTTACCGATTGTTTTGACTGAATTGCAGGTTGACCACCTGTTTAACGAAACCTTGGCTTTTAGTGGCTATCAGCTCACTATTGACCTTGCAGCCCAGCAAGTCATTGCTCCTGACGGCACAGCCTACAGTTTTGAAGTGGCTCCTTTTAGAAAGTTCTGCCTACTCAACGGCTTGGACGATATTGGCTTAACCCTGCAACATGCAGATAAAATCAAGGCTTATGAAGCTGAGCGCATCCTCAAAATGCCTTGGCTTGCGACACAACTGCCGTAGTTTTATAGAGTTAAAGGCCTTTCATGAAAATTGCAGTCCTCCCGGGCGATGGTATCGGCCCGGAAATCGTTGCTGAAGCCGTTAAGGTATTAAACGCGCTCGGCCCTAAATTTGATCTTGAATCAGCCCCCGTTGGTGGCACTGCTTATGATATTTCTGGCCATCCATTGCCACCAGCTACTTTAGAGTTGGCAAAAAAAGCGGATGCAATTTTATTTGGCGCCGTTGGCGACTGGAAGTACGACACCTTAGCGCGTGAGCTTCGCCCAGAACAGGCGATCTTAGGTTTGCGTAAGCACTTAGAGTTATTTGCTAATTTCCGTCCAGCGATTTGCTATGACGAACTTACTGCAGCCTCGAGCCTGAAAGCGGAGATTGTTGGCGGCTTAGATATTTTGATTATTCGCGAACTCAATGGCGATATTTACTTTGGTCAGCCACGCGGTATTCGGACTTCAGAGTTGCCTTTGTTTAAAGGTGCTCGCGAAGGCTACGACATGATGCATTACAGCGAGCCGGAAGTTGAGCGTATTGGTCGTGTTGCCTTTGAAGCAGCGCGCAAGCGTGGCAAAAAAGTTTGTAGTGTTGATAAAGCCAACGTTTTGGAAACATCCCAACTCTGGCGTGAAGTCATGATTCGGGTTGCCAAGGATTATCCGGATGTAGAGTTATCCCATATGTACGTGGATAACGCTGCGATGCAGTTGGTGAAGGCTCCCAAGGCGTTTGACGTTGTTGTGACTGGCAACCTCTTTGGTGACATTCTTTCTGATGAGGCCGCGATGTTGACTGGTTCTATTGGTATGCTGCCTTCAGCGTCTTTAGATAAAAATAACAAGGGCCTGTATGAGCCGAGTCATGGTTCTGCACCGGATATTGCTGGCAAAGGTATTGCTAATCCTTTGGCAACGATTTTGTCTGCTGCCATGATGCTGCGCTACTCCTTGGGCATGCCTGAGCAAGCGGATCGTATTGAAGCGGCAGTACAAAAAGTCTTGTCACAAGGCTTTCGTACGGCCGATATTTATACCGAAGGCACGAAAAAAGTCTCCACTGTGGAAATGGGTAACGCTGTTGTGGCGGCGCTCGCTTAATCTATTGAACCGAATTCCATTTATTAAATAGCAATCATCATGGCAAATACAAATATTCCCTTAGTAGGCTTAGTTGGCTGGCGCGGTATGGTCGGTAGTGTTCTCATGGAAAGAATGTTGGCTGAAAAAGATTTCGATCTGATTGAGCCGGTATTTTTTAGCACTAGCCAGGCAGGAGGCGCCGTGCCTCTGCTGAATGGCCAAAAAGTGACTAAGAATGAAAACACCCTGCAAGATGCCAATGACATCAAGGCACTTGCACGCTGCGACATCATTTTGACTTGCCAAGGCGGCGACTATACCAATGATGTGTTCCCGAAACTGCGTGCAGCAGGCTGGACTGGTCATTGGATCGATGCCGCTAGTGCATTGCGCATGAAAGATGATGCTGTTTTGGTTTTAGACCCAGTCAATCGCCCTGTAATCGACAAGGCATTAGCTGCTGGCGGTAAGAACTGGATTGGTAGCAACTGTACCGTGAGCTTAATGATGATGGCGATGGGCGGCTTAGTCAAAGCTGACATGGTTGAGTGGATTAGCGCCATGACTTACCAGGCTGCATCTGGTGCTGGTGCACAGAACATGCGTGAATTACTTTTGCAGATGGGTGCTTTGCGCGATAGCGTCGCAACCGAGTTAGCTGATCCTTCTTCATGGATCTTGGATATTGATCGCAAAGTGACTGCAACTTTGCGTTCGGCAGATTTTCCGAAGAAAAACTTTCGCAATACCGCTTTAGCAGGTAGCTTGATTCCTTGGATTGATGTTCCTGTTGAGAATGGGCAAACCAAAGAAGAGTGGAAGGGCGGCGCTGAATTTAATAAGATTCTTGGTCGTCCAGCCTTCCGCACGCCTGGCAGTATTCCAGTGGATGGTTTATGTGTGCGTGTTGGCGCTATGCGATGTCACTCACAGGGCCTCACCGTTAAGTTGAAGAAAGATATCCCCATTCAGGAAATCGAAGCCATTTTAGCCAATGACAATCAATGGGTGAAAGTGGTTCCAAACGATCGTGAGACTACTGAGCGTGATTTATCGCCTGCAGCCGTAAGCGGGACTTTGACTGTGCCGATTGGTCGTTTGCACAAGTTGGCAATGGGCCCAGAGTATCTAGGTGCTTTCACAGTTGGCGATCAGTTGTTATGGGGCGCCGCTGAGCCACTACGTCGCATGTTGCGAATTTTGCTCGAGGCTTAATGTTTCGATTACTCCAACTGGGTTTTACAAAAGCGCTGTGCTTAGTTTTACTAAGTTGGTCTTGTGCAGTTGCTGCGCTGACATTGGGTCCGCCGCAACTATTATCCCGACCAGGCGAGCCGCTTCGGGTTGAAATTCCGATTCGTCTAGCCCCAGAGGATCAAAGCGTTCTCAGTAGTCTGAATGTGGCCATACCCAATAAGACTGCGTATTCTCGTCTAGGTATCTCCAGCAAGATTTTGGATTTAAATCCTCAAGCGATGGTCTATCGCAATAAACAAGAACGCTTGATGATATTGGTCGAGACGGTTGAAGCAGTTCCAATGACAGATGATCCGTTCTTGGATCTTTTGCTGAATTTGAACTGGTCATCTGGCAGCATCAGTAAAACATTCACCTTGTTATTGGGGGATGTACAAAAAATTACTGTTAAGCCAGGTCAAACACTTTCAGAGATCGCCGCGCAAATCACGCCGCAATTGGACGGTGCCACCTTGGATCAAACGATTGTGGCTCTGTTTAAAGCCAATCCAGATGCTTTTGCTAGTGGCAGTATTAACCGACTTGCTGCCGGTGCTGAATTAAGCAAACCCAGTCAAGCCTTATTGCGCTCCATTAGCCCGGCTGAGGCAAATCATTTTGTCGCAGATGCCTATGCGCAGCTAAATGCTGACCAGACAGCCAAGACAGGGGGTTTAGAGCTTGCTAAAGGTAAGACTGTAAATCAAGAAAGCGCTCCAGCGGATCGTCTCAAGATTGGCTCAAGTACTGAAGGTAATGCTGAGCAGCGCCGCTATACCGAGGAGTTGGTTGCTCAGGAAAAACAGCTTGAGCAGACACGTGCACGTGTAGCGGAATTAGAAAAGCGTATTGCTGATCTTCAAGGACTATTGCAAAAAACACAACAGCAAAAACCTGCGGAGCCCAACTTTGGTTTAGGTAACTTTGCACCAGCAGCGGTTGCTATTGCATTGATCGCTTTTACGGGGCTATTGCTCTGGTTCTTGGCTCGCAATGCACGCCGCTCAGAGCTGCAAGATTATTCAAAGCCCATTCATGTGCATACTAAGGCTACAGAGGTATCGGCTATTGCAATGCCCGAAAGAGCAAAAGCCTTGTTTGCTGGAATTGATTTAGATCTAGCAAAGCCTCTTGCAGTAACAACCCTCATTCCCAACGCTTTATCAACTCCTGGTAGTGCGAATATTTCAGACAGTGCGTTGGCAGATACTTTGCGTGTGAAGTTAAATCTGGCGCGTGCTTACATCACGATTGAAGATTTTTCTGCTGCTAAGAAGTCACTAGCTGAAGTATTAGCTTTGAGTAACACTGTTGATCCTGCGATGACGATTGAAGCTCAGAGTTTGCTGTCTGAGCTTCAGCACCGCAGCCACTAAGGCCTGGCCATGCGCATCGCCCTTGGCCTGCAATACGACGGTAGCTCCTATTCTGGTTGGCAGTCACAACTCAGTCTTAATACTGTTCAAGATAAATTAGAGGCCGCTATTACCCGATTTGTCGGCGATAACTCTACAGACGAACTCGTTCGAGTCATCACTGCGGGCAGAACTGATACGGGTGTCCACGCATTGGGCCAAGTGGTGCATTTTGATGTCAATGTAGAGCGTGAAGACTGGTCATGGGTAAGAGGGATTAATTCTTTTTTGCCAGAGTCAATTGTGGTGAACTGGGCTAAACCAGTCTCGGAAGAATTCAGTGCACGTTTTTCTGCCTACGAGCGTACTTATATTTATGCAATGCACGCTGGACCATGTCGATCACCGATGGCTGCTGCGCGTGCTGGTTATTTGATGATGCCCGCTGATAAATGGTTTGATGTTCCTGCGATGGAAGCAGCTGCGCAATGTCTGATTGGTGAGCATGACTTTTCATCTTTCAGATCCTCTGAGTGTCAGGCTAAGAGCCCGATCAAAACCCTGTATTCAATTGAGATCATTTCAGCTCAGCCTTGGTTGTATTTCAAGATACGTGGCAATGCTTTTTTGCACCATATGGTCAGAAATCTCGTTGGCACTTTTCTGATGATTGCTACAGGTAAGCAGTCGTCAGAGTGGATGTCTGAGGTATTGGCTGCTAAAGATAGAAGGGTTGCTGCGCCGACATTTGCTCCAGATGGTCTGTACTTAGCCAAAATTGCCTATCCAGATGAATTTGCTATTCCTGAGCCCTGGCTAGAAAATTCTTGGTTACCACCGATTCTTCTGAAAGACTGTTAAAGAGGCTTAGCCTTATCATCACCTTATGGGCTTACTGACATACTCTCCGGGTCGAACTCGGGTCAAAATTTGCGGTTTAAAGACCCCGGCTGACATTGATGCTGCTGTTGCTGCAGGGGTTGATGCCGTCGGTTTTGTGTTCTATCCACCAAGCCCTAGGGCCGTAACGCCGAATATTGCCGCCCAGTTAATCTCACGCCTACCAACAGGAGTCGATGCGGTTGGCTTGCTTGTAAACGCCTCAGAAGCCGAATTTGAGGCAATTAAGGCCATTGCACCGATCACTCTCTGGCAGTTTCACGGCGATGAAGGCCCCCAAGATTGCGCCAGATTAGCGAATGGCCAACCCTGGATGAAAGCAGCAAGAGTAGGATCAGGCTTCGCTTTTGACGAATTTTCCCTACAATATGGGCAAGCAAACGCCTTTTTGCTAGATGCCCTAGTTGAGGGTTACGGCGGTGGGGGCGTTCCTTTTGATTGGCAAGGAATTCCACAGACATGGGTAAGCGCAAACGCGCATCGGGTCGTTTTGAGTGGTGGATTGAACACGCACAACGTGGGCGAGGCGATTGCACGCCTACATCCTTGCGCGGTTGACGTCTCTAGTGGCGTTGAAAGCAGCAGGGGCGTTAAAGACCCTATGTTGATGACTGAATTCATCAAAGCTGTTCGAGCAGCAGATGCGCAGTCAACACCCTAATCAATTTGCTGTAACTAAATCACAAAGGTAGCTATGTACGACAAGCCAGATGCAAGAGGACACTTCGGTCCCTATGGTGGTGTGTTTGTATCCGAAACACTCATGTACGCCTTGGATGAGCTCAAAGAAGCTTATGCTAAATATCAACATGATCCGGAGTTCATGGAAGAGTTTCACTATGAGTTGAAACACTTTGTTGGTCGTCCATCACCGGTTTATCACGCCAAGCGCTGGAGTGAGATGTTGGGTGGCGCACAAATTTATCTTAAGCGTGAAGACTTAAACCATACTGGTGCGCACAAAATTAATAACGTGATTGGCCAAGCGATGTTGGCTAAGCGCATGGGTAAGCCACGCATCATTGCAGAAACAGGAGCAGGGCAGCATGGTGTTGCTACTGCGACGATCTGCGCGCGTTTTGGATTGGATTGCACGGTCTATCAGGGCTCAGTTGATGTGGCCCGTCAGGCGCAAAATGTCTATCGCATGAAATTACTCGGCGCAAAAGTTGTACCGGTTGAGTCTGGTACCAAAACCTTAAAAGATGCACTAAATGAAGCAATGCGCGATTGGGTTACCAACGTGGACAATACCTTCTACATTATTGGTACTGTTGCAGGGCCTCATCCTTACCCGATGATGGTGCGTGATTTTCAAAGTGTCATCGGTGAAGAGTGCAAAGTCCAGATGCCTGAGATGACAGGTCGTCAACCAGATTATGTGCTGGCTTGTGTTGGTGGTGGATCCAATGCGATGGGCATTTTTTATCCTTATATTGATTTCCCTGAGGTCAAACTGATTGGTGTAGAAGCTGCCGGCCATGGACTTAATAGTGGTTTGCATTCTGCAGCTCTCTGTGTTGGCAAGCCTGGCGTTTTGCATGGCAATCGCACCTATTTGCTGCAAGACGAGAACGGTCAAATCTCTGAAACACATTCTGTTTCTGCGGGCATGGACTATCCTGGCGTTGGTCCTGAGCACGCATGGTTAAAAGACTCTGGTCGTGCAGACTACGTGGCTATTACTGACGAAGAAGCACTCAAGGCATTCCATGATTGCTGTCAGATTGAAGGCATTATTCCTGCGCTGGAGTCTGCGCATGCAATTGCCTACGCCTGCAAGATGGCGCCAACCCTCGGAAAAGATAAAACGATTCTGGTGAATCTTTCTGGTCGCGGTGATAAAGATATGCATACGGTTGCGCAAGCTACGGGTTCGGAAGGTTAAGTGATGTCAAAAATTACCGCACTCTTTAAAGAATTAAAAGCATCCGGAAAAAAAGGACTCATTCCTTTTATTACTGCAGGCGATCCTGATCCAAACATCACCGTGGAGTTAATGCATGCCTTAGTGCGTGGCGGTGCCAATGTGATTGAGTTAGGCGTGCCGTTTTCTGATCCGATGGCTGATGGTCCTGTGATTCAGCGATCTTCCGAAAGAGCTTTAGCAAAAGGTGTGACTTTGCACAGTTGCTTAGAGATGGTGAAAGCATTTCGCAAAACTGATGCTGCTACACCAGTTGTATTGATGGGCTATGCAAATCCTGTTGAGCAAATGGGTGCCGAACGCTTTGCGACTGAGGCTAAAGATGCAGGCGTTGATGGGGTGTTGATAGTCGACTATCCACCAGAAGAGTGTGTCGATTTTGCTGCGCGCATGCGTATTGCGGGAGTCGACCCGATTTTCTTGTTGGCACCGACATCATCACTAGAACGAATTAAAGAGGCTGCCAAAATAGCTTCTGGTTATATCTATTACGTTTCTATGCGCGGCGTAACCGGCGCTTCCCACCTCAATACTCAAGATGTGGCCAGTATTATTCCGAAAATTCGGGAGGCTACTGAGATTCCGATTGCCGTAGGTTTTGGCATCAATGATGCTGCTAGCGCCAAGGCAGTATCGAACACAGCTGATGCTGTGGTGATTGGTAGCCGAATTATCCGGATTTTAGAAGATTCACCCCCAGGCCAGGCAGTACAATCACTTGAAACCTTTATACGTGAAATTCGCGTCGCCTTGGATAGCTAAAAGACATGAGCTGGATCGATAAATTACTCCCACCACAAATTCAACACACTGACCCTGCGAATCGCAAGTCAGTGCCTGAAGGTTTATGGGTCAAGTGCCCTAGCTGTGAAACCGTTCTGTATAGCACTGATATCGAGGCTAATTTATCGGTTTGCCCTAAATGCAGTCATCACATGCGTATTGGTGCCCGTCAGCGTTTAGATGGCTTGCTTGATCCAAAAGGCCGTTATGAGATTGGTGCAGATATCTATCCAATCGATCCACTGAAATTCAAAGACTCTAAAAAATATCCGGATCGCTTGAAGGAAGCTAATGATGCTTCTGGCGAGTCAGAGGCTTTAGTGGTTCTTGGTGGCAAGATTGAATCCATCCCCGTAGTTGCCGCATGTTTTGAGTTTCAATACATGGGTGGTTCAATGGGTTCAGTTGTTGGTGAGCGATTTGTGCGTGGCGTTCAAGAAGCCATTAATAAGAAATGCGCCTTTATTTGCGTCACTGCAACTGGTGGTGCGCGCATGCAAGAAAGTTTGCTGTCTTTATTCCAGATGGCTAAAACCAATTCGATGTTGACCTTATTATCCAAAAAAGGCTTGCCATACATCAGTGTTCTGACCGACCCAACGATGGGCGGTATCTCGGCAAGCTTTGCCTTTATGGGTGACGTAGTAATGGCCGAGCCTAAAGCCTTGATTGGTTTTGCTGGTCCCCGCGTGATTGAGCAAACCGTCCGAGAAAAATTACCGGAAGGTTTTCAGCGTTCTGAGTTCTTGATGCAAAAAGGCGGAATTGACATGATTGTTGATCGTCGTCAGATGCGCGCGGAAATCGCTCGCTTGCTTGCCTTGCTGCAAAAATTACCAGAGCCGTCTGTGGCAGGTAGCGTAGCTGTTTAACGCACTTGAGCACTGCCCACCAAACCCCCATCCTTTTTTCCAGCCTTGAGGCTTGGCTTAGTCACCTAGAAACTGCCCATCCTGTTGGTATCGACATGGGTCTTGAGCGCATTGGCCGGGTTAAGGCGGCGCTAGGACTTCAATTTGATTGCCCTGTCATCACTGTTGCGGGCACGAATGGCAAAGGCTCTACCTGTGCTTATTTAGAAAGTATTTTGATTTCATCTGGCTATCGTGTCGGATGTCATATGTCACCCCACCTCTTGAAATTTAATGAGCGCGCGAAGCTCAACGGAGAAGAGGTCAGCGACGCCCTCTTGTTAGAGCATTTCACTGCGGTAGAAAATGCCCGTGTGAGCTTGGTAGATGCACCGACATTAACTTATTTTGAATTCACGACACTAGCCATCATGCATCTTTTTGCTAAGGCGCAGTTAGATGCAGTGGTATTAGAAGTGGGCATGGGCGGTCGCTTAGACGCCGTCAATATTGTGGATGCTGACTGCGCCATTGTTACCAGTATTGATGTTGATCATGCTGATTTCTTGGGTGGTACGCGTGAAGCAATTGCTCTAGAAAAAGCTGGCATATTTCGGCCTGGGCAAATTGCCATCTGTGGTGATCCAGTGCCACCCCAAACCTTGATCGACTATGCTGAAAAATTAGGCTGCGATCTTTGGTTGCAAGGTCGAGACTATAACTTTCAGGGTGATAAACAGCAGTGGGGTTGGGCAGGGCGCAAAAAGCGTTTTAGCGGTCTCGGTTACCCTGCTTTAAGGGGTGCGAATCAAATACTCAATGCTTCGGCGGTGATTGCTGCCTTGATGGCACTCCATCAACGTTTACCAGTCAGCGCACAAGATATCCGCAATGGCTTTGCCATGGTTGAGTTGCCAGGGCGCTTCCAAGTGCTCCCAGGTCAACCTACGGTTGTCCTCGATGTTGCTCATAACCCTCATGCAGCCTCTACTTTGGCTCAAAGCCTTGAACGGATGGGTTACCACCCCTATACCTACGCCGTTTTTGGGGCAATGGCAGATAAAGATATTGAGGGCGTAATCAAGCCCTTGTTAAATATTGTGGACTTCTGGTTTTGCACTGATTTGCCTACTCCCCGAGCAGCCAGCGCACATGATCTGGCTACCAAGCTCCAAAACCTTGGTGTAGCGGTCAAAAACGGCGATGATGGGGGCATTGAGACCTTTTTAGATCCTGCTGCAGCGTATCAAAAAGCCCTGTCTAAAGCGGGTGAGGGTGATAGAATTGTGACCTTCGGATCTTTCTATACAGTTGCTGGCGTAATGGCATATAGAACCAACCAGGCGCATTGATTAATGATTCGTTTACCGAAGCTTTTTAAGCGGAAACCGCAGTCTGATGACCTTGACAGAGGCTCAGTAGGGGCAAGACGCACCACTAAAAAATTTACCCCACGTGCACTGCAGCGCTCATTTGAGACCCAGGAAGAAGCGCTTACCGAAGATCCAGAGCAACAACGCGCCAGACATCGTCTTATCGGTGCAGCGGTATTGGTCCTCGTAGCCGTCGTTGGACTCCCCAGAATTCTTGATAACAAGCCCAAAGCAGTGAGTAATGATATTGCCGTCAATATTGTTACTAGCCTGCCTAATCCAGTGGCAAGCACACCAGCACCAGAAGTAAAGACTGTAGAGAAGACTGAGGCCAAGATCTCACCAGACCCAGCCCCCAAAGAGAAGGATCCGCTCCCAGTTAAAGTTGCCTCTACTCCAGTAAGCGCGCCAGTAACTGAAACTAAGACAGCGCCTGCACCAACACCTACAGTAAACAAATCTCCCGCCTTAGGATTGGCTGCTGGCGAAGAGGTGGTTGTATCCACCACAAAGCCTAAAGCCGATACCCCAGCTAAACCTGCCGCGGCCTCGACAGGGTCTGGTAAGTTTATTTTGCAGATTGGGGCATTTGCTTCGGAAGATCGAGTCAATGGTTGGGTTTCAAAGCTAAAAGCCCAAAAGATTCCAAATGTTGTTACAACTAAAAAGGGTGCTGACGGCGTAACCTTATTTCTACTCCGTGCCGGCCCATTCCCCGACAAAGACTCTGCTGATACCGCAGAGAAAAAGGTAAAGGCGATGGGCTTAACGCCCCGCCTAGTTGAGGTAGGTTCACCTTAATGGATCACCTGTCCACCCTTAACTTAACTACGGTGGATTACTTCACCCTAGTTGTGCTCCTGGTTTCTGCATTGGTCGGAATTTCTCGTGGCTTATTTAAAGAAGTCTTGGCCTTGGCTTCATGGTTTATTGCCTCTTGGGTTGCTTACCATTACACCAACTATCTTTCGACCGAATGGTTATCCACTTTTCACATGGATGAACTCTTAAGCCTTGGAGTGAGTTTTTTAATTCTGTTTGTGTTGACTTTGATTGCCTGCGGACTTTTAGGCGGGGTAGTACAAAAGATTTTGCTTTCTGCGGGATTGAGTTTGACCGATCGTTTTTTAGGTTTGGTCTTTGGCATCTTACGTGGCGGCTTGATTATTGTTATCTTGGCAACCTTAGCTGCTTTAACCCCAATACCTCAGAGCGTTGCTTGGCAAAAAGCGATTACACGTCCTGCAGTTGATATGGCTACAGGTTTAATTAAGAGTTGGCTGCCGCCTGATTGGGCAAAGCAATTGGGTGATGCAATGCCAAAAATTTCACCCACAGTTACACCTTCAATAAAAATAGGGATTTAGGTCTATGTGCGGCGTCATTGGAACAGTTTCCCATTCCCCAGTAAATCAGCTTCTCTATGATGCCTTGTTGCTCTTGCAGCATCGCGGACAGGATGCTGCCGGTATTGCCACGATGCATGGCAACTCTTTCACGATGCATAAGGCCAATGGCTTGGTTCGAGATGTCTTTAGAACACGCAACATGCGCAGTCTGCATGGCAACGCAGGTATCGGGCAGGTTCGTTATCCAACCGCAGGTTCCGCCAGTAGTGAAGAAGAAGCTCAACCTTTTTATGTCAGCGCACCTTACGGCATTATTTTGGCGCACAACGGTAATCTCACCAACGCGCCGAGCTTGCGTGTTGAGATGGCGTACCGCGATCGTCGTCATATCAATACCAATTCTGACACTGAAGTATTGCTCAACGTTTTGGCCGATGAACTTCAAAAAGAAACTAATAGTGCGGCATTAGATGAAAGTGCGATGTTTAACGCTGTTACAGGCGTTACCAAACGCGTGAAAGGCTCTTACGCAGTGGTGTCACTGATCGCCGGCTATGGTTTGCTGGCATTCCGTGATCCATTCGGCATTCGTCCTTTATGTATTGGACGGATAGACACCTCCAAGGGTCCTGAATGGATGGTGGCTTCCGAATCCGTAGCGCTTGAAGGTCTTGGCTTTACCTTTGTTCGTGACGTTAATCCTGGTGAAGCAATTTACATCGACCTGGATGGTAATTTCTCATCACGTCAATGCGCAACAGATGCCGTTCTTACCCCATGTATTTTTGAATATGTATACATGGCTCGTCCAGATTCAACGATTGATGGTGTCAACGTTTACAACGTACGGATGCGCATGGGCGATTACCTTGCCGAGAAGATTCGTAAAGAAACCATTCCCGGCGAAATCGATGTCGTTATGCCCATTCCAGATTCAAGCCGTCCTGCTGCAATGCAAGTGGCTAAGCGTTTAGGAGTTGACTACCGCGAAGGCTTCTTCAAGAATCGTTATATTGGTCGCACCTTCATCATGCCTGGCCAAGCTGTACGCAGAAAATCAGTCCGTCAAAAATTGAACGCCATGCATGTCGAATTTAAAGACAAGACGGTCTTGATTGTCGATGATTCGATTGTTCGTGGCACAACCTCTTTTGAGATTGTCCAAATGGCTCGTGAGTCAGGTGCTAAGAAAGTGATCTTTGCATCAGCTGCGCCACCAGTGCGCTTCCCGAACGTATATGGCATTGATATGCCAACCCGTAGCGAGCTAGTGGCTTATGGGCGTACAGATGAAGAGATCAACAAAATGATCGGTGCGGACCAGCTGATATATCAAAGCGTTGAAGATATGAAACGGGCTGTTAGTGATATCAACCCCAATATTAAACACTTTGAAGCCTCATGCTTTGACGGTAATTACATCACTGGTGATATTAATGAGTCCTATCTGGATGCTTTAGAAGCGGCTCGTAATACTACTGAGGCACAAGCAGATCGCCAACGTGACTCCAGTGACTTTGCCCGCTCTCAGCTCCATTTGCATTTGGCTACCGAAGACTAAAAAGCGACAGCGGATGCGTCTCATAGAGGCAAATCTGCAATTCGGTGTCAAAATAGCCTTATGACTAGTAAAACTAAACGCCAAAAACCTGACTTTTCTAAGCTTGCGCTCGAAACCTTAGCAGTTCGCGCCGGTACACGCCGTACTGCCGAGTACCAAGAACACTCAGAGGCGATGTTTCTGACATCTAGCTTCTGCTTTGATAGCGCTGAACTCGCGGCTGATGGTTTTGCTCATGCCGACAAAGGCTTTATCTATTCCCGTTTTACCAATCCAACGGTCAGCATGTTTCAAGATCGTCTTGCTGCTTTAGAAGGTGGTGAGGCATGTATTGCGACTTCATCTGGCATGGCCGCTATTTTGACTCTAGCAATGGCCCATTTGCAGGCTGGCGATCATGTGATTTGCTCGCGCTCGGTTTTTGGTGCAACGATTCAGTTATTTAGCAGCATCATGGGTAAATTTGGTGTGACAACAACGTATGTCGATTTGGCTGATGCTAAATCATGGCAGGCTGCCGTTCAACCCAACACAAAACTCTTTTATCTAGAGACGCCTTCAAATCCCTTAACTGAGATTGCTGATATTAAAGCGATTTCTAAAATTGCTAAGAAGGCTAAGGCACTTTTCGCAGTGGATAATTGTTTCTGCACGCCTGCCTTGCAAAAACCACTGGCTCTTGGCGCAGATGTTGTGATTCACTCTGCAACTAAATACTTAGACGGTCAGGGTAGGGTTGTTGGTGGCGCAATCGTCGGCAGTAATGACTTTGTCATGGGCAAAGTGTTCCCGTACGTTCGTACTGCTGGCCCAACGCTTTCTGCTTTCAATGCCTGGGTATTCCTAAAAGGTCTTGAGACTCTCGAGTTGCGCATGATGCAACAAAGTCAGAATGCTTTGGATTTAGCCCTCTGGCTAGAAAAACAGCCTGGCGTAGAACGTGTTTACCATCCAGGATTAAAGTCACATCCGCAACATGCCTTGGCTAAACGCCAGCAAAAGGCGGGTGGCGCCATTTTGTCTTTCACCTTAAAGGGCGGCAAGAAGGCTGCGTTCAAGCTGATTAATCAAACCAAGCTTTGTTCTATTACTGCAAACCTTGGCGATACTCGTACGACCATTACACACCCAGCAACCACGACGCACTGCCGTGTAACGCCTGAAGCTCGTAAAGCTGCCGGCATTACGGATGGCCTAGTACGTATTGCGGTGGGTCTTGAGAATGTGATCGACCTGAAGAATGATCTTGTCGGTGGCTTGAAGAAGTAATTCAAGATCCCACATGAGCTTTTCTGATCAAACCAAGTTTTGGAACGAACGTTTTAATAAAGAAGAATTCATCTTCGGTAAAGAGCCGAATGAATATCTCGTCAAGCAATCCAAGCAATATCTAAAACCAGGTAATGCAGTCTTATGTATTGCTGATGGCGAAGGGCGTAATGGTGTTTGGTTGGCTAAACAGGGCATGCAAGTCGATGCTTTTGATGTCTCTGATATTGCATTGGCCAAAGCCAAGCAATTTGCCAAAGATAATTCCGTAGAATTAAGTCATACACTTTGCGATACAGATGGGTGGAACTGGCAAGCAAACTCTTACGATGCCATTATCGCCATCTTTATCCAATTTGCTGATCCAGCAATGCGCGAGCGCATCTTCAAACAAGTGCATTTAGCATTAAAGCCCGGAGGTATTTTTATTCTTCAAGGCTACACCCCAAAGCAGTTGGAATACAAAACTGGTGGTCCATCTGCGCTCGAGCATCTTTATACCGAAGAGGGTATACGTCAACTAGCGAGTGAACTCAATATTTTGGATCTCACTTCTTATGAACAAGAATTGTCTGAAGGTGCTAGACATAGCGGCATGTCTGCTTTGCTCGGGCTAGTTGCACAAAAGCCAAGCTGAATCAAACCCAAACCCGTTCAATTAAAGATTAGTTACGAAAGTGCCGTGGATCGTTGATGGGGCGCAGTGGCATGATGTGAATCTTGCTTTCATCCAATTCAAGATACGTTGATCTACCAATATCAAGCGATAGGCGCTTTACTTCTGCCGCTGAAGCTTCCCAAGTAATACGGTGATCACTGTCTTTGATGCGCAATTGGATAACCGCAATCTGTCCCAGTGCGCTGATGTTTTCAACGGCGGCTGGAATTCTGGTATTGCTGGAATCTTGGTGAAGACTCAGGCCCTCGGGAGGAATAACCCAAGCGACTGGTGTACTAGGTGGGATCTTGCCTTTATCAATCACATTAAATTGCTTGTTGCACCCATCCCAGGTGAGGTTGCCTGAGTTAAAGACGCCTTCAAACATATTGTTGATGCCAACCAATTCTGCAACTCGAGAGTTTCGTGGTTTTTGAAAGAGTACATGTGGCGATGCCGTTTGCAGACTAATGCCTGCATCAATCACGGTGATACGATCGGCTAGTAAGTCTGCCTCGCGTAAATCGTGGGTCACTAGAAGAATGGGGATATTCAGATCCTTGCGTAGCTCAGCTAGGGTTTTATATAGACTTTGACGCGTTGGCGCATCGACTGCTGAAAAAGGCTCATCTAAGAGCAGGATTTTTGGTTGTCTAGCAAGCGCTCTTGCCAAGGCAACACGCTGTTGTTGTCCACCAGACAGTTGATTAGGCATTCTAGCAACCAAGTCAGCAATACCCATCCGCTCTAACCACTTCAGCGCTATGGATTTTTGTTGTGGACTGTTTAACCCAGAATTTTGCAGTGGAATACAAACATTCTCTAAAGCAGTTAAATGAGGAAAGAGGGCATACTGCTGAAACAGAAATCCGCAAGAGCGCTTTGCTGGCGATAAGGCAACACTCACTCCGCGCAACTCATCACCCTCAAACCAAAGCTCATCGTCACATTCAATACGTCCAGCGCTAGGATTGCGCAAGCCAGCAATGGTTCGCAGAACGCTGGTTTTGCCGCTTCCTGATGGACCCACTAAGGCATGTAGTTCACCTGGTACACACTCTAAGCTCACTTGAAGTGGCATTGGCAAGTCTTGAGCTATCTTAATTTTTAACATTAGATAGCTCGATTAAGGGAAGATGATTTTCTAGGGCTAAGAACACCATATGACAGTGCAATAGCTAGTAAAGAGATAGCCAGCAGCAATAGGGAGAGTAAGCCAGCTCCAGCAGTATCAAAACTTTGCACCTTGTCGTAAATAGCGATCGAAACTGTTTTGGTTTCACCGGGAATGGCGCCGCCAACCATCAGCACGACTCCGAATTCCCCAAGGGTATGAGCAAAGGTGAGAACCGCTGCGCTAGTAATGCCACGCCAAGCTAGAGGCAGTTCAATGAGTCGAAATGTTTGCCAGGCTGACAGTCCGCTAACTTGCGCAGCTTCACGTATCTCTGGATTAATGGATTCAAATGCGCGTTGTATCGGTTGAATAGCAAATGGTAGGTTGACTATCAATGATGCAATCAGAATGCCTGTGAATGAGAACACCAGAGGTATGCCAAAAATACTGCCTCCCCCAAACCCCACTAAGAAGTAATAACCAAGAACAGTCGGTGGCAATACTAGGGGGAGGGCTAATAAGGCCTCAATCCACCCCTTGCATGATCCAGCCCTAACAAGGGAGTGGCCAACCCAGA
>Ga0214197_1000032_pt1 | contig 76136 bp, 70 predicted proteins | sample TroBogEpilimnion_16_FD_153035 | JGI IMG/M metagenome (GOLD analysis project Ga0214197, IMG submission 153035) | Freshwater microbial communities from Trout Bog Lake, WI - 09SEP2008 epilimnion | ecosystem: Environmental > Aquatic > Freshwater > Lake > Epilimnion/Euphotic zone | place: Trout Bog... | reverse complement strand
GCCTAAGCCTTTTAAAAAATCCACTTGATCGGCTTTGCCGGTAATGGCCGTCACGTTGTAACCCAAGCCTCCTAAAAACTCTACGGCCAAACTGCCCACACCTCCTGTGGCACCGGTCACTACCACCGGACCATTTTCAGGCATCAATCCATTTTGTTCTAAGCGCAGAACGGAAAGCGCTGCAGTAAATCCCGCGGTCCCCACGGCCATGGCTTCGCGCGCGTCGATGCCCTCGGGACGACGCACCACCCAACCTGCGGGCACACGCACATAGCGTGAATAACCCCCATCGTGGGCCACGCCCAAATCGTAGCCCGTCACCAACACCGGATCGCCGGCTTTAAAACGTCCATCCGTTGAAGACACCACAGAGCCCGCCACATCAATGCCGCCGGTCAAGGGCATGCTGCGCATAATTTTGCCCGCACCCGTGGCCGCTAACGCGTCCTTATAATTAACACTGGAATATTCGGCCTGAATCAGAACGTCTCCGGGGGGCAGATCCTCTATTTCACGAGAGACAATTTTTCCACAAACGCGACCGTCTACCGAATCCACGCGATAGGCCTTAAACGACATAACCATTTCTCCTATGGGCACCCTTTTGTGGGACTGTTTTGACTGAATCTAGATCCTAACGCTTGAGCGCCGCCTGATAATCCGCGCTTTGCATTTCTTGTAAACGACTTACTGTACGCTTAAATTCACCACTGAGCACCCCTTCTGGATACAACGCTTCCGGGGACGCTGCAGCGGTTAACAACAACTTTACCCTTTGGTCATAGAAGATGTCTACCAACCAGGTAAAACGACGGGCCGCGTCTTTTTGCGCTGGGGTCATGATGGGCACTTGTGAGAGCAACACCACATAAAACTGAGCACCTAATTCCAGATAATCACGCTGTGAACGCGCCGCGCCGCAAAGGGTTTGAAAATCAAACCACACCACACCCTCGCCCATGCCCAGCACGGGTAAAAAACGGCCCTGTATCTCAATACCCTCCGCTGGGGTGGGGATTGGGGAGTAAGAGCGAAACGCATCCGTGAGCGCGGTTTCATTCATCTCGTTGAGCGGATAAAAGTATGAGGCGAGCTGCTCTTGCTCGCGCAGGCGATGATCCATATCACCGGTCACATGCAACACATCCAAATGGGCTTTGAGTAATTCAATGGCTGGCAAAAAGCGTTCGCGTTGTAGGCCGTTTGGATATAAATCATCCGGTGCGTAATTGGAGGTAATAACCAACACCACGCCTTCAGTGATGAGATGATCAAACAGACGTTTCAAAATCATGGCATCGGCGATATCGCTGACATGAAATTCGTCGAAACACAGTACTCGGGTTTGTAAACTTATTTTGGAAGCAACGGCTTTGAGCGGGTCTTCTAGGTTATGGATCAAGCGCAAATGTTCGTGAATGCTGGCCATGAATTCATGAAAATGCACTCGCCGTTTACGGCGGTAGGGCAAGGTGTCAAAAAACCCATCCATCAACGCGCTTTTACCCCGTCCAACGCCGCCGTGCAGATAAACGCCGCGCGGCGGTGGCCTATGCCCAAAGGTGCGTGCCAAGAGGGTTAAGCGGTAACGCTTAAAGGCCATTAATTCATCGTGCAACAGCTGCAACCGCTCCACCACCCGCAATTGCTCGGAATCGGGTTGGAAATCGGGTTTTTGGCTAAAGGTACGGTACCAATGCAGGGGGCCAGTGGGTTCGGTCATGGGTAGACCTTATCAACTCTGTCCAATGGGCGCAACCGCCGCCACGGCTTTACAGGTTTAGCGCGCGGCCATCCACGGCCAAGGCGGCCTCATGAAATACCTCAGAGAGCGAGGGGTGGGCATGAACAATGCGGGCGATATCCTCGCTGGAGGCCTTAAATTCTAAGGCCACCACGGCTTCGGTAATCAGTTCTGAAGCAAAGGGACCCAAGATATGCACGCCCAATATGCGATCGGTACGGGCACAGGCCAGCATTTTAACCAACCCACGAGTTTCTCCTAACCCTTTTGCACGCCCATTGGCCGCAAAAGGAAAGGTGCCCACGCGGTAGTCCACCCCCTCCGACTTGAGTTCTTGTTCTGTCTTACCGACCCAAGCCAGTTCGGGTGAGGTGTAAATCACCCAGGGGATGGTGCCAAAGTCCACATGACTACTTTGGCCCGCGATTTGTTCAGCTACAGCGACTCCCTCCTCCTCCGCTTTATGGGCCAACATCGGCCCACGCACCACATCCCCAACCGCCCAAATGTTGGGAGCTGCGGTCTTGCAGCGGTCATCCACTTCTACAAAACCTTTTTCATTCACATCCACACCCACGGCCACCAAATTAAGCCCTTGGGTATTGGGCACACGTCCCACGGCCACAATGAGTTTATCCACTTCTAATAACTGATCGCCCGCATCGTTACTGTAATGTACGGTGATTGACTGTGCGCTCTTTTCCACTTGGCTTACGGTGGCGCCCAGTTCAATTTTTAAACCATGATCTTTGGTGTAAATTTTAAACGCTTCGTTGGCCAATTGACGGTCCACGGGTGGCAGGAACTCGGGCATGGCCTCCAACAAGGTAACCTCACTGCCCAAACGCTTCCACACGCTGCCCATTTCAAGACCAATCACGCCCGCACCAATCACACCCAAGCGCTTGGGCACTGCGGTTAGCGCCAGCGCGCCTTCGTTATCCAGAATCAGTTTATTGTCCACGGTGACGGCCTTTATGGTGCGCACCACAGAGCCCGTCGCAATAATCACATGGCGCCCGCGTACCGTTTCTTCCTTACCCTCGGCGCTGATCGCAACCGTAACCCCCTCTCCATCGCGGCTGACAAAATGACCATGGCCGTGCAAGGAGGTGACTTTGTTTTTCTTAAACAAGTACGCCACACCACCGGTAAGTTGGTCCACAATTTTATCTTTGCGCGCCAACATCTGAGGCAAGTCGAGCTCAATTTTGCCGAGTTTAATACCATGTTCTGCGAAGTGATGCGTGGCGCGTTCAAAGTTTTCTGAGGATTCCAATAGGGCTTTAGAGGGTATGCACCCCACATTCAAGCAAGTACCCCCCAAACTGGGTTTGTTCTTAGCGTTTTTCCAGTTGTCGATACAGGCCACTGAAAGGCCCAATTGCGCAGCACGGACCGCAGCAATATACCCCCCTGGACCACCACCGATCACCACCACATCAAATTGTTGCGTCATGAACTGATTCACCTAATAAAATTATACGTCCAACAGCAAGCGTGCCGGGTCTTCAAGAGCCTCTTTCATGGCCACCAGTGAGAGCACCGCTTCACGACCGTCAATAATGCGATGGTCGTATGACAGCGCTAGATAATTCATGGGGCGAATCACCATTTGGCCATTTTCCACCACCACGCGCTCTTTGGTGGCATGAACACCCAAAATAGCCGATTGAGGCGGGTTAATAATGGGAGTTGAAAGCAAGGAACCAAACACACCACCATTTGAAATAGAGAAAGTGCCGCCAGTAAGCTCTTCCAAGGTCAGTTTTCCGTCGCGCGCACGATTGCCGAAATCGGCAATTTCTTGCTCAATTTCCACAATGGATTTTTGATCGGCGTCACGCAAGATGGGTACTACCAAACCCCGCGGACTGCCCACCGCAATACCGATGTCAAAGTAGCCGTGGTACACCACATCAGCGCCATCAATGGAGGCATTCACCACGGGATATTTTTTGAGGGCCGCCACAGCCGCTTTCACAAAAAACGACATAAAGCCCAGTTTTACACCATGGGTTTTCTCAAACTTTTCCTTGTATTCGTTGCGCAGTGACATCACCGGTTGCATGTTCACTTCATTGAAGGTGGTCAAAATAGCAGCCGTGGACTGTGATTGGACCAAACGCTCGGCCACGCGCGCGCGCAGACGCGACATGGGCACCCGTTGCTCAGGGCGGGTTTCAGTAGAACGCTTAATACGGGGTTGGTCCAGCGCGGGTTTGGCTGCAACACCAGCGGCAGGAGTGCTTGGGGTTACGGGTTTACTAAGGTGGTTCAACACATCTTCTTTGGTGACACGACCACCGCGACCAGAACCGGTCAAAGCATCCGCGCTGATGGCATTATCTGCCAGTATTTTACGCGCCGCAGGCATGGCCACGTTTGCAGTAGCTGTAGGGAGTGTGGCTTGCGGAGCTGCAGCGGGCGCGGCGCTCTTAGCCGCAGGACTGGTGGCTTTGGCCTGGGGGTCTAGAATAGCAATCACTTCACCACTCACCACCAATGAACCTTCGGCTTTACGAATCTCCACCAACACGCCTGCAGCCGGTGCAGGCAATTCCATCACCACTTTGTCGGTTTCAACATCAATTAGATTTTCGTCACGGGCTACAGCCTGGCCTACTTTCTTATGCCAAGCCAGTAAAGTAGCTTCGGCGACGGATTCTGATAACTGGGGGACCTTCACCTCAATCAACATGCGTCTGTACTCCCTTAAATAAAGCCAATATTAGGATGCAATAGTGAGTGCTGCATCAATCAATGCTTTTTGTTGTTCATTATGTTTAGATAAATAACCAACCGCAGGCGAGGCCGATGAAGGGCGCAAAGCATACGATAAGGTTTGATCTGCACGCAGATTACGGGCGATGTAATGTTGAATACGGTGCCACGCCCCTTGGTTGCCAGGCTCTTCTTGTGCCCACAGCACGGATTTGGCTTGAGAATATGGTTTAAGCTCTGCGACAAATTCGGTATGCGGGAACGGGTACAGTTGCTCTAGTCTAATAATGGCAATATCAGTAATACCACGCACACGGCGCTCGGCCAGGATGTCGTAGTACACTTTTCCGCTACATACCACCACGCGTCGCACAGCTTGAGCATCCAAACCATCCACTTCAGAAATAACCGTTTTAAAAGTACCGGTGGACAATTCCTTAAGCTCAGAAGTCGCTTCCTTACGACGCAATAAACTTTTTGGCGTAATGACTACCAAGGGCTTGCGCATGGGTCGTATCATCTGCCGACGCAGCAGGTGAAAAATTTGTGCCGGGGTGCTGGGCACGCACACCTGTATATTATATTCAGCACACAGCTGTAAATAGCGCTCCAGACGCGCTGATGAATGTTCAGGGCCCTGACCTTCGTAGCCATGCGGCAACAGTAAGGTAAGGCCACATAGACGACCCCACTTGGCTTCACCAGAACTAATAAATTGATCAATAACCACCTGCGCACCGTTGGCAAAATCTCCAAACTGGCCTTCCCAAATAACCAATTGTTGAGGTGCTGCGGTAGCGTAACCATACTCAAATCCCAACACTGCCTCTTCCGATAAGATGGAATCAATCACCGTAAATGTTGGTTGATTTGGCGCAATGTGCTGCAACGGTGTGTATTGACCCGAATCCCAGCGATCACGATTTTGATCGTGAATGACAGCATGACGATGTGAGAATGTTCCACGACCGCAATCCTGACCCGACAGACGAATGCCATACCCTTCTTCAAGCAAGGAAGCGTAGGCTAAATTTTCACTCATCCCCCAATCCAACGGCAGTTCGCCTTTGCCCATTAAGCGGCGATTATCAATCACGCGCTGTACTGTGGAATGCAATTTATATTCAGCCGGAATGGAGGTTAGGCGTTCCGTTAAACGTTTTAGGTTTTTTAATGGCACGGCTGTTTTGGCAGCGGCACGCCAGTCTTTGGCTTGATACAGATCCCAATTGATAGCCTGCTTGCTTTGATGATTATGCAATACCGTCTGACCATGTAAGGTGCCAGAATCCAGTGCGTCGCGGTAATCTTGTACCATCTTGTCCCCGCCCCCCACCGGCAACACTCCTTCGCGCTCCAACTGATCGGCATACAGTTTGCGCGTGGTGGGACGTGCATTAATAATTTTATACATCCAAGGCTGCGTCACCAGTGGTTCATCTTGTTCGTTATGACCCAAACGACGGTAGCACACCAAATCAATGACCACGTCACGTTGGAAGGTGTTGCGATATTCCAAGGCTACCTGTGTTACCAACAGCACGCTTTCCGGGTCGTCGCCATTGACGTGAAATACCGGAGCTTCCACCATTTTAGAAATGTCAGAGCAATAAGTAGTAGAACGCGTATCGCGTGGATCGGAGGTGGTAAAGCCAATTTGGTTGTTGACCACAATATGAATGGTGCCACCGGTGTAATAGCCACGGGTTTGCGATAGCGCTAAGGTTTCCATCACCACACCCTGACCGGCAAAGGCCGAATCGCCATGAATGAGAATGGGTAATACTTCGCGACCGGATTCATCGTGGCGGCGATCTTGGCGCGCACGCACCGACCCCTCTACAACGGGATTAACAATTTCTAGATGGGACGGATTAAAGGCCAAGGTTAAATGTACGGCGCCACCAGTTGTGCTGATGTCCGATGAAAAACCTTGATGATATTTTACATCCCCCGAGGTAAGGTGATCACTGTGCTTTCCCTCAAATTCAGAGAACAGGTCTTTAGGCATCTTGCCCAGGCAATTCACCAACACATTCAAACGGCCGCGATGAGACATGCCAATCACAATTTCTTTAGCACCCACAGCACCCGCTCGTTGGATGGTTTCATTCATGATGGGGATTAAGCATTCCCCGCCTTCCAATGAGAAACGCTTTTGGCCGACGTAGCGGGTATGTAAGTAGCGTTCCAATGTTTCGGCAGCGGTTACATGCTGCAGTAATTTCACTTTATCATCTGGTGCCAGAGATGCTGTTGAGTGCGAACCTTCAAAGCGGCTTTGAATCCAGCGTTTTTGCTCAGTACTGGTAATGTACATATACTCCACACCAATATTGCCGCAATAGGTGGTGCGCACCGCATCTAAAATGTCACGCAAGGTGGCGCGCGGCGGCCCCACCAACGAGCCGGTTTCAAATTCGGTATCCAGATCGCTTTCATGCAATCCGTAATGAGCGGGATCAAGCTCGGGAACCACAGGCAGCGGGTGGCGTTCAAGCGGATCAAGCTTAGCGTTGCGGTTACCCAAAAAACGATGCGCGTTAATCAGTTGCAATACCGCCACCTGTTTGTGGTGCACCTCTCCCGGCGCTGAAGAAAACAACCGGGGTTGGCGTGAACGTGCGGCAAAAGCTTCAATAATAGGGGTATGAGACACATCACGCGTTAAGGCGCCTGCGGTTTTTTGCAAGGCGTCAAAGTACGCTCGCCAATCAGGCGTGACTTGGTCGGGGTCGTTTAAATAAAGATCATATTGCTCCTCAATGAACGGTGCGTTGGCGCCGAACAGGTAAGAGGTTGCGAAATCGTCCTTCATCATGATGCGGTTCCCATGGATTGATTAATACGTTAAACGTTAACCCCGTTTGGCAATTGGCACCAAATCACGACGCGGTTCACCCACATACAGCTGACGGGGGCGGCCAATTTTTTGCTCAGGATCGCTGATCATTTCATTCCACTGAGTAATCCAGCCCACGGTACGCCCTAGGGCAAACACGGCGGTAAACATACTCACCGGGATACCCAGCGCTTTTAGTACGATGCCTGAGTAAAAATCAACATTGGGATAGAGTTTTTTGGAGATGAAGTATTCGTCTTCCAGGGCGATGCGTTCCAGCTCCAGGGCCAACTTAAAGGTGGGGTCATCATGCAAGCCCAATTCATTCAATACTTCATGACAGGTTTTGCGCATCACACCAGCGCGTGGATCCATATTCTTATAAACGCGGTGACCGAATCCCATTAAGCGGAAGCTGTCATCCTTATCTTTGGCGCGCGCAATATATTTACCCACTTGCGACACGTCACCCATCTCGGCCAATTGCTTGAGCACCGCTTCATTGGCACCACCGTGAGCGGGGCCCCATAGGGCTGCGATGCCCGCTGCAATACAGGCAAAAGGATTGGCGCCACTAGAGCCTGCCAAACGAACCGTGGATGTGGAAGCATTTTGCTCATGATCAGCATGCAAGGTTAAAATGCGGTCAAAGGCTTTTACCAATACTGGGTTGGGTACATATTCTTCACAGGGAGTGGCGAACATCATGTGCAAGAAGTTGGCGGCGTAACTTAAATCATTGCGCGGGTACATGAACGGCAGCCCCATGTTGTAGCGATAGCACATGGCTGCAATGGTAGGCACTTTGGCCAACAGACGCGTGGCAGACACGGCGCGGTGTTCGGCATTGGTGATATTAAGCGAGTCATGATAGAAGGCAGACAATGCACCGACTACCCCCACCATGACCGCCATGGGATGCGCGTCACGACGGAAGCCTTTAAAAAAGTTGGTTAGTTGGTCATGCACCATGGTGTGGCTGCGGATGTTGGTTTCGAACGTATCGCGCTGCGCTTTGGTGGGCAATTCACCATGCATCAGCAAGTAACACACTTCCATAAAGTCAGCGTGTTCTGCCAATTGCTCAATGGGGTAGCCACGGTAATACAGCAAGCCCACGTCGCCATCAATGTAGGTTATGGCCGATTGGCAGCTGGCGGTAGCCAAGAAACCTGGATCATAGGTAAACATACCGGTCTGGCCCAAATTACGGATATCGATGACGTCCGGTCCGATATTGCCCGAATAAATCGGCAGGTCTAATGTTTTGCCATCGCCATAATTTAATGTGGCTTTACCGTTACTTTTCATACTTCATTCTCCATAACAATGTTTTGGGTTTTAGGGTCAGACCCCACTAGGGGTCAGACCCCTAGTGGGGTCTGACCCCCTTATTTACGATTTGCGTATCTTTTCAAGCAAAGCTGCCAGCCCGGCATCTTCAGGTTCTTTGCGCGCCATGGCCAGGTCGAGTAAATCGTTATCAGGTAGCTGCAACAGCGCATCAAAAATTTTAATCTCACCCTCAGTGAGATGCGTTAAGTGCTGTTCTAAAAAACGATTCAAAATAATATCCATTTCCAGCAAGCCGCGGCGGCTGCGCCAGCGAATACGTTCCTGTTCACGGGTTAGCAGTGACATCACACCATCCGCTTAATCATCTGCTCTTTAATTTTGCCAATGGCTTCCGTAGGATTTAAACCCTTGGGGCAGGCTTCGGCGCAATTCATAATGCTGTGGCAACGGAACAATCGGTACGGATCTTCCAAGTTGTCCAAGCGCTCGCTAATGGCCTCATCGCGTGTGTCGGCAATAAAACGATAGGCTTGCAGCAATGCAGCAGGTCCAACAAATTTATCTGGGTTCCACCAAAAGGATGGGCATGAGGTGCTGCAGCATGCGCATAACACGCATTCGTACAGGCCATTGAGTTCTTCGCGATCTTCAGGCGATTGCAGACGCTCTTTCTGGGGGGGTGGTGAGTCGTTTATTAAATACGGTTTAACAGAATTGTATTGCTTAAAGAATTGCGTCATGTCCACGATTAAATCGCGAATCACGGGTAAGCCTGGTAATGGGCGCAACACCACAGGCTCTTTAAGGTCTTTAATGGGGGTAATACAGGCCAAGCCATTGCGCCCATTAATATTCATGCCATCCGAGCCGCACACGCCTTCACGGCAGGATTTGCGTAGCCCCAGAGAGTCATCTGTTTCTTTAATGCGGATAATGGCGTCCAGCAGCATACGGTCACTGGGTTGCAGCGCTACATCGTAATCTTGCATGTAGGGCTTTTCATCTTTTTCAGGGTTGTAGCGATAGATGCTAAATTTCATGGCCAATGGGCTCCGGATTAATACACGCGAACTTTGGGTTCAAACGATTCCACGGTTAATGGGTCTAGGTTGACGGGTTTGTAATCCATGCGGCCGCCTTCCAAATACCAAAGGCTGTGTTTCAGCCAATTCTTATCATCACGCTCTTTAAAATCTTCGCGCGATTGAGCGCCACGACTTTCCGTGCGCGCTTCAGCAGAAGTGAGCGTGGCCTCGGCTACGATGATGAGGTTCTCTAACTCAAGGGCTTCAATGCGTGCTGTGTTAAACACTTGGCTTTTGTCTTGAATAGCCACGCGCCCTACGCGTTCGGCCACATCACGAATCTTAGCTACCCCTTCTCTTAATAAGGTGCCGGTACGGAATACCCCTGCGTAGTGCTGTACCGTGCGACGCATATCACGCCCCACTTCGCTGACTCTTTCTCCTGAGGTGGCACTGTCTAAGCGCGCCAAACGGGATAAGGGGAGATCTTCACAATCGGCAGGTAAATCGCGGTGCTGCGGGTTGGTCTTTAACCACTCCACAATATGGTCCCCTGCCGATTTACCAAACACTAACAAATCGAGCAATGAATTGGTGCCCAAACGGTTGGCGCCATGCACCGACACACAAGCGCACTCGCCAATGGCGTAAAGACCAGGAATCACTTCGCTGTGGTTACTGCCGCGCGGTGCCACCACCTGACCATAGTAATTAGTGGGAATGCCCCCCATTTGGTAATGGCAAGTGGGCACCACGGGAATGGGTTCGCGTGATGGGTCTACATTGGCAAACTTCAAAGCAATTTCACGAATGCCCGGTAAGCGTTTGTTAATGGTTTCTGAACCCAAATGGTCCAACTTCAACAACACGTGATCTTTTTCCGGGCCCACGCCACGGCCTTCTTTAATTTCTTGGTCGATAGCGCGCGATACCACATCGCGGCTGGCCAAATCTTTCATGGTGGGCGCATAGCGTTCCATAAAGCGCTCGCCGTTAGAATTAATGAGGATACCGCCCTCACCACGCACCCCTTCGGTAATCAACACTCCAGCACCGGCCACGCCGGTGGGGTGGAACTGCCAGAACTCCATATCTTCTAAAGGGATACCCGCACGCGCGGCCATACCCAGTCCATCGCCCGTGTTGATAAAGGCATTGGTGCTGGAATGATAAATACGCCCAGCCCCACCAGTGGCCAAGATAACCGCCTTGGCTTGGAATACCACCACTTGACCGGTTTCCATTTCCAACGCCACGATGCCCACCACAGCGCCTTCATAATCACGGATTAAATCGAGTGCCATCCACTCCACAAAAAACTGGCAACGGGCGCGAATGTTGCGTTGATAAAGCGTGTGCAACATAGCATGACCCGTACGGTCTGCCGCTGCGCAGGCGCGATGCACCGCACGCTCACCAAAGTTTTGCGTATGTCCGCCAAAGGGGCGCTGATAAATAGTGCCATCAGCGTTGCGGTCAAAGGGCATGCCAAAATGTTCTAATTCATAGACCACTTCCGCAGCCTTGCGACACATAAACTCAATAGCATCTTGGTCGCCCAAATAATCCGACCCCTTAATGGTGTCGTACATGTGCCACAACCAATGATCCTCTTGCATATTACCCAAGGATGCACCAATACCCCCTTGTGCCGCCACGGTATGAGAGCGTGTGGGAAACACTTTAGAGAACACCGCCACACGATGACCTGCTTCTGCCAGTTGAAGGGCGGCACGCAACCCAGAGCCCCCTCCGCCTACAATAACGGTGTCAAAAATCTGCCGTGGAAGGGCCATTTAAAAACTCCAAAGAATAGTAATGGCCCATAGACCATAGACCAACAGGGCAAGGATCACGCCTATTTGCAATGTGAGGCGAATACCCATGGGTTTGATGTAATCCATGAAAATGTCGCGTACCCCAATCCAGGCATGCACCAAGAGTGCCGCAATAAACAGTAACGCAGCAATTTTGGACCAAGCAGGGGCAAATAAAGCGCGCCAACTGTCAAAACCATAGGGCATGCGCGGCAACACACAAAGAGCAAAGCCCACCGAATAGACCGCCATGACGACGGCGCTAACCCGTTGCACCAGCCAATCTTTAAGCCCGTAATGGGCGCCCACCGCAATACGATTTACCACAGCATCACCCCCGCTACCAGCGTTAGGAATAGGCTTACCACCATGACCCATAGGCTGCTTTTTCGGGCGGCCTCAATTTTTACACCCACATGAATATCCAACAGAAGAAAGCGGATGCCCGCACAAAAATGATGTAGGAAAGACCACAGCAAGGCAAATAAGACAAGCTTAACCAAGGGGGTTGTTAGCAACGCACCCCAATGGGAAAAACTCTCAGCGTTGGCGAGCGAGCCTTGCAGCATAGCCAACAGCAAAGGGATGCCCAAAAGAAACAACAAGGCTCCGCTGATACGATGAAAAATAGAGACAATGCCCGACAACGGCAACCGAATAGTGAGGAGGTTGAGGTTTTTGGGTCTGCTTTTAACTACCGGAGTGGCCATGACATTAATTTCCTTAACTCATTTCGGTAACATAGGAGAATTGGTCGGTGTGGCATAACCCGCGACGCCATTCCACCGGACGGTCTCCGTAGGTGAACGCCACACGGTCAATACGCAACAGGGGAACCCCTTCTGCAATTTTAAGATGAGCTGCTTCACCAGGGCCAGCGAGAACGGCCTTGATATGCTCCTCAGCACGAATCATGGCAATGCCAAAATGAGATTCGAAAAAGCTGTACAACGAGCCGGTGTACGCACGAATCACATGCTCATCCAAACCCTTAAAGCTGGCAGCGGGCACATGAATTTCATCTAATATTCGCGCTTTACCTTCAAAGGACAGCAGTCGCTTGATGCAAAAGATGCTGGCTCCATTGCGCAACTCTAATAAGGCGGCTGTATTTTCAGGGGCGCGTTCACGGGTGACAGATAAAAGCTCGCTTTGCGGGTATTCAGCCAGCCCATCGTCGCGGGAAATACGCAGAAAACGGGTGGATGAGCGTTCGCCTGAGTGGCTGGCCACAAAAGTGCCCTTGCCTTGGCGGCGAATCACGATGTTTTCGGCGGCCAGCTCATCAATGGCTTTGCGCACCGTGCCTTGGCTTACTTTGAACCGTGTGGCCAGGTCAATTTCACTGGGGATAGCATCGCCTGGGCCCCATTCACCGGCAATAAGGCTCTGCGTGATCAGGATCTTGATCTGATCATAGAGGGGTCTGAAGCTGGGCGAGGATGGAATATTCATAGATTCTCCAAGATGGTCTGAGTCTATCATGGCGCCTCAGTCTCCGTCTACTGTGTTATATCTTATATAAGTTATATGTTACTTGACAGTGAGGGTCTTGAACAGTAGCATTTAGCTCGTTAATACAAGAATTGCCTTGCCCGTTGTCCATCAGATTTTGAAGGAGGCTTTATGCCCAACCCATCCTCACCCGGCTTGCGATTGCGTGCAGCGGTTGCTGCTGAGAAACCACTGCAATTAGTGGGTACCGTTAATGCATACACTGCTCGCATGGCAGAAGCAGTGGGATATCAAGCGATTTATCTCTCAGGGGGAGGACTGGCAGCCAATTCGCTCGGCATACCCGATCTGGGCATCAGCACATTAGAAGACGTCTTAATTGATGTGCGCCGAATAACCGACACTTGCGCCCTACCCTTGTTGGTAGATGCCGATACCGGCTGGGGGGGTGCATTCAACATTGCCCGCACCGTACGCTCTCTTATTAAAGCCGGTGCAGCGGGCATGCATATTGAAGATCAGGTGGGCACCAAGCGTTGCGGTCATCGCCCGGGCAAAGCCATTGTCAGTCAGTCTGAAATGGTAGACCGCGTGAAGGCGGCTGTGGATGCGCGTGGTGATGATGGGTTTGTGATTATGGCGCGCACCGATGCCTTGGCTGTGGAAGGTTTGCAATCGGCCATGGATCGGGCTTTGGCCTGCGTTGAGGCCGGTGCAGACATGATTTTTCCTGAAGCCATTAGCGAGCTGCCCATGTACCGCCAGTTTAAAACTACTGTGGGCGTGCCTATTCTGGCCAACATCACGGAATTTGGTGCCACGCCACTGTACACCACCGCAGAACTCTCGACTGTGGGTGTGGATATTGTGCTGTATTGCTGTGGCGCCTATCGCGCCATGAATGCAGCAGCGCTTAAGGTATACCGTGCCATTCGCGCAGACGGCACGCAAAAGAACGTAGTGGACACCATGCAAACCCGTGCCGAACTGTATGAATTTTTAAACTACCATTCCTACGAACAAAAACTGGACGCCTTATTTTCTCGCGAGGACAACATATGAGCACCGAAACCCCTGGCATGATCGCCAAACCTAAAAAATCTGTAGCGCTCTCCGGTGTTACTGCCGGCAATACCGCCATCTGTACCGTAGGCCGCTCAGGCAACGATTTGCATTACCGTGGCTTCGATATTCTGGACTTGGCGCGCAATGCAACCTTTGAAGAGGTAGCGCATTTGTTGGTGCACGAGCATCTGCCCAACGCCGCTGAGCTGACCCATTACCGTAAAAAAATAAAAGCGTTGCGCGGTCTACCCGCTCCCGTCATGGCGGTATTGGAACAAATCCCTGCCAATGCGCACCCCATGGATGTGCTGCGCACGGGTTGCTCCATTTTGGGTACCGTATTGCCCGAAAAAGAAGACCATAGCGACAGTGGTGCGCGTGATATCGCCGATCGCCTTATGGCTTCCTTTGGTTCCATGCTGCTGTATTGGTATCACTACTCCCATTCTGGTGTGGTGATTGATGTGGAAACCGATGACGACTCCATTGCCGGTCACTTCCTTCACCTGTTGCACGGCAAGCCACCATCAAAGAGCCATGAGAAGGCACTGGACACCTCATTGGTGCTGTACGCCGAACATGAATTCAACGCCTCGACCTTTGCCGCGCGCGTCACATCGGGCACCTTATCCGATATGTATTCTTGCGTCACCTCCGGCATTGGTACCTTGCGTGGACCTAAGCATGGCGGCGCTAATGAAGTGGCCATGGAAATTATTCGCCGCTATCACGACGCCGATGAAGCTGAGACCGATATTCGTGCTCGCATGGCTGCCAAAGAAATCGTCATTGGCTTTGGACATCCGGTTTACACCATTGCCGACCCACGCAACCAAATCATCAAAGAAATCTCGCGCAGCCTGTGCAAGGAAGTGGGTTATATGGCCTTGTTCGATATTTCTGAGCGCATTGAAACGGTCATGTGGGATGAAAAGAAAATGTTCCCGAACTTGGATTGGTACAGCGCTTCAAGCTACCACATGATGGGCGTACCCACGCTGATGTTTACCCCGCTGTTTGTTATATCGCGTACCAGCGGTTGGGCTGCTCATGCCATTGAGCAACGTCAAGACAATAAAATTATTCGTCCCAGCGCTAACTACGTAGGCCCTGAGAACAGAACCTTTGTGCCCATGGACCTGCGTTAATTTATAAGGAAGTTATATGTCCGCACCCATTTCGAATGTTCGCCCCGAGCCCGATCAAGTCCTCACGGACATCGTGCGCTATGTGGATGCCTTCACCATTGATTCCACTGAAGCCCTTACCACGGCACGCAATTGCCTAATCGACACCTTGGGTTGCGGGCTAGAAGCCCTCTCCTACCCCGCTTGCACCAAGCTGATGGGGCCCATAGTGCCGGGCACTGTAGTCCCTCACGGTGCCAAAGTGCCGGGTACGCAATTTCAACTGGACCCCGTACATGCGGCCTTCAACATTGGTTGCATGATTCGCTGGTTGGACTTTAATGACACTTGGTTGGCTGCGGAATGGGGCCATCCCTCCGACAACTTGGGCGGCATTCTGGCCGTGGCCGATTGGCTGTCGCGCACCCGTGTGGCCACCGGGAAACCCCCCCTCACCATGCGCACCGTATTAGAAGGCATGATTAAGGCCCATGAAATTCAAGGCGTATTGGCGCTTGAAAACAGCTTTAACCGTGTGGGGCTGGACCATGTGGTATTGGTAAAAGTAGCCACCACTGCCGTGGTATCCAAAATGTTGGGGCTTACCTTTGATGAAACCATCAATGCCGTATCCTTGGCGTGGGTGGACGGACAAAGCCTGCGCACTTATCGCCATTCGCCCAACACCGGTTCGCGCAAATCATGGGCCGCGGGAGACGCCACCAGTCGCGGTGTGCGCTTAGCCCTCATGGCGCAGAAAGGTGAAATGGGTTACCCCTCAGTACTCACCGCAAAAGTTTGGGGTTTTTACGACGTGCTGTTTAAAGGCCAACCTTTCAAGTTTCAACGCCCCTACGGCACCTATGTGATGGAAAATGTGTTGTTTAAAATTTCTTTCCCGGCAGAGTTTCACGCCCAAACCGCCGTGGAATGCGCGCTCATTTTGCACCCCTTGATAAAAGATCGCTTAAACGATATTGAAAAGGTTGTCATCACCACTCATGAATCGGCGATTCGCATCATTGATAAGAAGGGTCCCTTAAACAATCCCGCTGATCGCGATCATTGCATTCAATACATGTCTGCGGTGGGCCTTATTACTGGCAACCTCACAGCAGCGGATTATGAAGATGTGGTAGCCCATGATCCACGCATCGATGCGCTGCGCGACAAGATGGTGTGCGTTGAGAAGGCCGAATACAGCCGCGATTATCACGATCCTGAAAAGCGCTCCATTGCCAACGCCATTCAAATTTTCTTCAAGGATGGCACGCACACACAGAATGTTGAAGTGGAATACCCCATCGGACATCGTCGTCGTCGCGCCGAGGGCATCCCTCATCTGGAACAAAAGTTTCGTACCAACCTGGCGCGCCGCTTCCCTGTTCGTCAGCAACAAGCCATCTTGGCGCTGGCCTTAGATCAAAAACGTTTGGAACAAACACCGGTCAACGAGTTCGTTGACTTGTTCGTCATTTAATCGGCATTACGGAGAGTTTCATGAGTCACAATTTATTCAATTCACGCCAAGAATTTTCCTTGCACTCTGGAAAAGGCACCCTCTACTCCATATCAGCCTTAGAGGCCGCGGGTGTGGCCCGTGTGTCGCGCTTACCCGTCTCCATTCGCATTGTGTTGGAATCGGTGTTGCGTAACTTTGATGGGAAAAGAATTACAGAAGCCCATGTGCGTGAATTGGCCAATTGGAAACCGCGTGCTGCGCGCACGGAAGAAATTCCTTTTGTGGTGGCGCGCGTGGTACTGCAAGATTTTACCGGTGTGCCGTTGCTGGCGGATTTGGCCGCCATGCGCAATGTGGCGCAGAGTTTGGGCAAAGACCCCAAACGCATTGAACCTTTGGTGCCTGTAAATCTGGTGGTAGACCATTCGGTACAGGTGGATTACTACAATACACCCAGCGCCTTAAAAGACAATATGGCCTTAGAGTTTCAGCGCAACAACGAACGGTATAAGTTTATGAAATGGGGCATGCAGGCGTTTGATACATTCCGCGTGGTCCCTCCGGGCATCGGCATTGTGCATCAGGTTAATTTAGAATATTTGGCACGCGGCGTGTTGCAAAAAGACGGCGTGTATTACCCCGACACCTTAGTGGGCACCGATTCGCACACCACCATGATTAATGGCATTGGTGTGGTGGGTTGGGGTGTGGGCGGCATTGAAGCGGAAGCCGGCATGCTGGGTCAGCCGGTGTACTTCCTCACCCCCGACGTGGTGGGCGTGCATCTGAAGGGCAAGTTACCCGAAGGCGTTACCGCCACCGACTTGGTATTAACCGTCACCGAAATGCTGCGCAAAGCCAAAGTGGTGGGTAAGTTTGTGGAGTTCTTCGGCGAAGGAGCCTCCTCTTTGGCCCTGCCCGACCGCGCCACCATTGCCAACATGGCTCCTGAGTATGGGGCCACCATGGGTTTCTTTCCTGTGGACGACGAAACCGTGGCGTACTTTAAAGCCACCGGTCGCACGGATGAGGAAATTGATGCGTTTGTATCGTATTGGAAAGCGCAGGGCATGTATGGCATACCTAAAGCAGGCGATTGCGACTACAGTGACTCGCTGGAAATGGACCTCTCCACCATCAAGCCTTCGGTGGCAGGACCCAAACGACCTCAAGACCGTATTGAACTGACTGCCCTCAAGCAACAAGTGGAGGCGTTGCTGACTCGCCCCGTGGCAGAAGGTGGTTACGGTAAAAAAGACGGCAGCCCCGCCCAACGTGTGGCCACAGCAAAACCCGGCATTGGTTTGGCCGATGCGGATGTATTGATTGCCGCCATCACCTCTTGTACCAACACTTCTAACCCTGGCGTGCTATTGGCCGCAGGTATTTTGGCCAAAAAAGCCGCCGCACGCGGCTTAACCGTAAACCCTTGGGTGAAAACATCCTTAGCCCCAGGTTCGCGCGTGGTGACCGAGTACTTGCGCAACGCGGGACTGCAAGATGCCCTCGACCAATTGGGCTTTCGTGTGGTGGGTTATGGTTGCACCACCTGCATAGGCAATGCCGGTCCTCTGGATGCGGATTTGGAAGAGACTATTGTTAAGAATGATTTGGTGGGCTGTGCGGTACTCTCGGGAAACCGTAATTTTGAGGCGCGCATTCACCCCAACATTCGTGGCAACTTCTTAATGAGTCCTCCTCTGGTGGTGGCCTTTGCCATTGCAGGGCGCGTGAACATCGACATGACCCATGAAGCCTTAGGCATCGGAAGCGATGGTCAACCCGTTTTCCTCAAAGACATTTGGCCCAGCCAAGCAGAAGTGGCCACTGTGATGAAATATGCCACCGATCCGGCCACCTATCGCCGTCTATATGCCAACTTCACCAAAGACAATCCCTTATGGAACGATATTCCAGCCACAAAAGGGATGGTCTACAACTGGGAAGCTTCTACCTATATTGCAGAGCCCCCGTTCTTTAAAGACTTTTCTATGCAGCCCGCCAAAGTCAGCAGCATTAAAGGGGCCCGTGCATTGGGATTGTTTGGCGACTCCATTACCACGGATCACATCAGCCCGGCGGGTTCTATTAAACCCTCCTCACCGGCCGGAAAATACCTGCAAGCCAACGGCGTGTCGGTGGCGGACTTCAACAGCTACGGTTCCCGGCGCGGCAACCATGAAGTGATGATGCGCGGCACATTTGCCAATGTGCGCATTAAAAACTTGATGGTTCCCGGCAGCGAGGGGGGAGTTACCGTGCACCAACCCTCTGGTGAACCATTGGCCATTTATGATGCAGCCATGAAATACGTGAAGGACGGTGTGCCCACGGTTATTTTTGCTGGTGAAGAATATGGCACCGGCTCATCACGCGATTGGGCCGCCAAAGGTACTCAGCTGCTGGGAGTAAAGGCCGTAGTGGCGCGCAGCTTTGAGCGCATTCACCGCAGCAACCTGGTGGGAATGGGCGTGTTGCCATGTCAGTTTAAAGACGGCGTAACCGCACAATCCTTAAAACTCGATGGTAGTGAAATCTTCGACTTTAGCGGCATTGAAGGCGAGATCTTGCCACAGCAAGAAGTTATACTGACCATTAACCGCAAAGACGGCAGCACACAACGCGTCCCGCTGCTCCTGCGCATCGACACCCCTATTGAAGTGGATTACTACAACCATGGCGGCATCCTGCCCTATGTGTTGCGCGATTTAATGTCTGCCTAACTTTTTTGACTCACGGAGAAACGTAATGAAAAAACCAATGCGTGTTGCAGTAACCGGATCAGGCGGCCAAATTGGCTACAGTCTGCTGTTTAGAATTGCCAGCGGAGAAATGCTGGGCGTGGATCAACCGGTCATTCTGCAATTGTTCGACATTACACCCTCATTGCCCGTGGTGCGCGGTGTGGTGATGGAATTGGAAGATTGCGCGTTTCCATTACTGGCCGGCGTTATCATCACCGACGATGTGCGCGTAGCGTTTAAAGATGCGGATGTGGCCTTGCTGGTGGGCAGCCGCCCACGCACCAAAGGGATGGAACGCAAAGATTTGCTGGAAATGAACGGCGCCATCTTTACCGACCAAGGTCGCGCTCTTTCAGAAGTGGCCAGCCGTGACGTGAAGGTCTTGGTGGTGGGAAATCCTGCCAACACCAATTGTTTAATTGCCATGAAGAATGCACCTGGGTTATCGCCTGCTAACTTCACCGCCATGATGCGGTTAGATCACAACCGTGCCATGTCGCAGATTGGTACCAAGCTGAACAAGCCTGCCACCAGCGTGAAGAAAATGACCATTTGGGGAAACCATTCCGCCACGCAATATCCGGATTTGTTCAACGCGACGATTGATGGCCAAGCGGTCTCAAAATTGATTAATGATCAAGCTTGGGTGGAGAGCGCATTTATCCCCACGGTGCAGAAGCGCGGTGCTGCCATTATTGAAGCGCGCGGTCTTTCGTCAGCGGCATCAGCTGCCAATGCCGCCATGAACCATATTCGGGATTGGGTTTTTGGCACACCTACGGGTGATTGGGTCACCATGGGCATTCCATCGGACGGCAGTTACGGCATTCCTGAAGGGGTATTGTTCGGCTATCCCGTTACTTGCGCCAATGGAAAATTTACCATTGTGCAGGGCTTGGAGCTCAGTGACTTTAGTCGTGCACGCATTAAAGCCACCCATGACGAATTATTAGAGGAACGTGCGGCTATTACCCACTTATTGGCCTAATAATAAGCACTTACAGCGGATACACTCCGGTGGACAGGTAACGGTCCCCGCGGTCGCAGATGATATGAACAATCAAGGCGTTCTTCACACGCTTTGATATCTGCAACGCAGCCCAACAGCCCCCACCGGAAGAAACGCCAGCAAAAATACCTTCTTCGCGCGCCAAACGCCGCATGGTGTCTTCGGCATCCGCTTGCGACACCTCCAGTATTTCATCCACACGATGGCGTTCAAAAAATTTTGGCTGATAGGCCTCGGGCCATTTGCGAATACCGGGCACCTGTGCACCTTCTGCCGGATAAACACCGACAATCTGAATGTCCGGGTTTTGTTCTTTAAGGTAACGCGACACGCCCATGATGGTGCCCGTGGTGCCCATGGTGGCAACAAAATGGGTAACCCGTCCTTCCGTGGCCTGCCAAATCTCAGGGCCTGTTGTGTGGTAATGCGCCAGAGGGTTATCGGGATTATTAAACTGATCCAGAATGACGCCTTCTCCGGCTGCGCGCAGGGTGGCCGCTAGGTCGCGCGCGCCTTCCATGCCCTGTGCTTGCGTCACCAAGCGAATTTCTGCGCCTAGGGCGCGCATGGTTTGTCGGCGCTCAATGCTTAAATGCTCGGGCATGATAAGCACCATGCGATAACCTCGCAAAGTAGCTGCCAGGGCCAAGGCGATACCCGTATTGCCGCTGGTGGCCTCAATGAGCGTATCGCCCGGTTTAATCTCGCCACGCGCTTCGGCAGCCTTAATCATGGATAAGGCTGGACGATCTTTCACGGACCCAGCGGGGTTATTGCCTTCTAGCTTGGCGCAGATTTGATTGGATGTAACACCAGGCAAATGTTTAAGTCGCACCAAGGGCGTAGCGCCAATGCAGTCTTCAATGTTTTTGATCATCTCAAAACTTTAGCACAGATTGCCGGGTATTAAACAAAAGTCAATGCCGTTGGCCGGGCGACGCAGTGGCGTTGGATGGCCCGGCACCGGGCGCCACCAAGGGTTTTCCCGCAATGGCCAGGTCATGCCCAATACGGTCTAATGTCTTGCTGCCAAACCCCTTTACGCGACGTACATCCGCCGCACTCCTAAAGGATCCATTCTTGGCGCGATAAGCCAAAATGGCACGGGCCTTCACGGGGCCAATGCCTTTTACGGTGCGCAATAGCTTTTCATCAGCGCTGTTGATATCCACCAATGCCCATGTGGGTCCTGCCGCGCAAAGTGCCAGCAAAAGAATGATGAGGGTGTTTTTAAACCAAGCAGCAACGTTCATGACATTCTCCTAAAAAAAAATAAAAAAGGGACCGTGAAGGCCCCCTTATAGGCTGGAATGTCGTCACAGGTTTAACGCATCTGGACGCCGGAGCGCTGAGCAACATAATGAGCCACGCCTTCGGCAACATCTAAGAAGGAATGCTCATAGCCAGCCTCGCGAAGGCTCTTCATGTTGGCTTGAGTGTAGCTTTGATATTTACCCTTCAGTGCTTCGGGAAACGGAATATATTCGATCAGTTTGGCGGCCTTCATTTCACCCAACGTGTACTCGTCTTCGCCTTGCGTGGCGCGAATGGCATTAATAGTGGCCACTGCCATGTCATTAAAGGAGCGGGCCTCGCCGGTACCTAAATTAAAGATACCTGAAATTTCAGGCTGTTCCAAAAACCACAGATTTATTTTTACTACGTCTTCTATGGAAACAAAATCGCGCTGTTGTTCGCCATCAGCATAGCCATCACACCCTTCAAACAAGCGAATGCGACCGCTTTCAAAGTATTGATTGTAAAAGTGGAAAGCTACGGAAGCCATGCGCCCTTTATGCTGCTCGCGCGGCCCATACACATTAAAATAACGCAATCCCACGCAGGGGGCGGTTAAACCCACTTCTTGCACACGCTGACGAAAAAATTGATCAAAGGCCAATTTAGAATAGCCGTACACATTAAGCGGAGCCTCAAAGGCAGGCTCTTCTTCAAACTCTTTATTGCCGCCGTAAACCGCCGCCGAGGAGGCGTAAACCAAGGGGATTTCATGGTCTTGGCAATAGCGAAACAATTTAACGCTGTAGCGATAATTGTTTTCCATCATAAAGCGGCCGTCATGCTCCATGGTGTCTGAGCAGGCGCCCTGATGGAGCACGGCGCTGGCTTCATACTCCAAGTGATCCGCTTCAATCAAGCTTAAAAATTCGCGTTTGTCCATATAGTCCGCTATGGTGCAGTCTGCCAAATTTTTAAACTTATCGGCTTGCTCTAAATCGTCCACCGCCAATATGTCGGATATCCCGCGACGATTTAATTCTTTCACAATATTGGCGCCAATAAATCCTGCCGCCCCTGTCACAATAGTCACCATAACTATTTTATCCCTTTTATGCTGTTTATAAGGCGCGTTTCAGCTCTTCGCTGCTGACCACTGCCGTACCCAACTTGCCCACCACGATACCTGCTGCCAAATTAGCCAAATGCACAGCGTCCTTTATTTCAATGCCGGCCGCCATGGCCACCCCTAAGGTGGCAATTACAGTGTCTCCCGCGCCACTCACGTCATACACCTCGCGTGCACGAGTGGGTTCATGAAACACTGCGTTGGGTTGATACAGCGTCATGCCCTCCTCGCTGCGCGTCACCAGTAAGGCTGCGAGGTTTAATTCACTGCGCAAGCCTTCGGCTTTGGCGGCCAACTCTATGTCGCTTTTCCAAGAACCCGCTACTTGCTTGAATTCTGACTTATTGGGGGTCAGCAACGTGGCGCCACGGTAGCGCCGATAGTCTTCCCCTTTAGGGTCTACCAGCACTGGTTTTCCAACGCGTCGACATTGTTCAATCATGGTTTCAATGTGACGCAACCCGCCTTTGCCGTAATCGGACAAAATAACCAAATCCACTTGGTCCACCAAGGCTGAAAATTCGCTTAGTTTTGCCAGCAGCACTTCTTGACTGGGGGTAGTTTCAAAATCGATACGCAACAGCTGTTGTTGACGCCCCACCACACGCAACTTTACCGTGGTATCGATGCTGCGGTCACGATGCAAGATAGATTGAACGCCCTCGGCATCTAATAACTGCGTTAAACGACGTCCGGCCTCGTCATCGCCTGTTACAGACAATAGTCGACATTGTGCGCCCAAGGCCGCCACACCACGCGCCACGTTGGCCGCACCACCCGGGCGTTCTTCTGTTTTTTTAACCAACACCACAGGCACTGGTGCCTCGGGTGAAATGCGGCTAACGTCGCCAAACCAATAGCGATCCAGCATGACATCACCCACCACCAAAATCCGTGCAGCAGAAAACCCAGCTAATTGTTGCGCATTTAATGCCATTACAATCGTCCTATACCATGGTATTCCAAGCCAGCCGCACGCACAGTGGCGGGTTCGTATAAGTTGCGTCCATCGTAAATAACCGGATGGCGCAACGTCACTTTAATGTGGTCAAAATCAGGGCTACGGAACTCCTTCCACTCGGTCACAATCACCAAGGCATTCGCGTCGTTAAGCGCGTCTTCAGGAGAGCTGGCAAAACGAATGCGCTTGTCTTCACCGTAAATGTGGCGCGCCTCATCCATGGCCACCGGGTCGTAAGCGGCCACGGTGGCTCCCGACGCCCATAACCCCTCAATCAATACCCGTGAAGGCGCCTCGCGCATGTCATCGGTATTGGGCTTAAAGGCCAAGCCCCAAATGGCAAAATGCTGCCCTGTTAAATCTTCACCAAAGCGCCGCGTTATTTTTTGCAGTAAAACTGATTTCTGATGGTCATTCACTTCTTCTACGGATTGCAGAATTTTAAGATCCAGCCCATTTTCGCCAGCGGTACGCATTAAGGCCTGCACGTCCTTTGGAAAACAGGAGCCACCGTAGCCACAACCGGGGTATAGAAATTGATAGCCAATCCTGGGGTCTGACCCCATGCCTTGGCGCACCCGCTCAATATCGGCGCCCAACTGCTCGGCCAGCAAGGCCAATTCATTCATAAAGGAAATGCGCGTGGCCAGCATGGCGTTGGCGGCATATTTGGTTAGCTCGGCAGACTTTACGTCCATGACAATCACGCGCTCATGGTTGCGTTGAAACGGTGCGTACAGGGCGCGCATCACCTCAATGGCATGTGCATCCTCTGCCCCCACCACAATGCGATCGGGTTTCATAAAGTCTTCAACTGCAGCGCCCTCTTTTAAGAACTCAGGGTTAGACACCACGCTAAAGGGGACATTCACAGAACGCATGGCTTGCTCTTCTAGAATGGCAGCGCGCACTTTGTCGGCCGTGCCTACCGGTACGGTAGATTTATCCACAATCACCTTGCGGTCCGTCATATGGCGACCGATGCTGCGCGCCGCACTCACCACATGCTTTAAATCCGCCGAGCCATCTTCATCGGGGGGCGTACCCACGGCGATGAATTGAACTTGACCAAAGGCCACGCTCTCTTGAATGTTGGTCGTAAACAGCAGGCGGCCCGCTGCCACATTACGCTTCACCATGGCCTCCAAACCCGGCTCAAAAATTGGGATGCCACCGCTTTCCAAGATGGCGATCTTTTCTGGATTAAGGTCCAAACATAAAACATGGTTGCCCACTTCAGCCAGGCAAGCGCCGCTCACCAAACCCACATAACCGGTACCAATAATTGAAATTTTCATAGGGCGCTTTTCAAAGAGTTATTAATTTGTTTTAAGGTGGCAGCAGGGTCCACACTTTGTGTAATGGGGCGGCCAATCACCAAGAAGTCCGAACCGGCGCTCATGGCATCCTGAGGCGTCACAATGCGCACTTGATCGTCTTGAGCAGCGTTAGGCAAACGAATACCCGGAGTTACCAACAGAAAGGGTTTGGGTATTGAGCGGCGCAGCAAAGCAGCTTCACTGGCACTGCACACCACGCCATCCAAACCACATTCATGGGCCAAGCGTGCCAAGCGTTCCACGGCCTGCGGAATCGGGCCTTGCAAACCAATGGCAACTAAATCAGCTTCCGCCAGGCTGGTGAGAACCGTAATTGCCACCAACTGAGGGCGGTAAGCGGCTCCGTTAGATTCAAGCGCGCGTCGCGCTGCCGTCATCATGGCAGCGCCGCCTGCAGAATGCACATCCACCATCCACACGCCCATAGCGGCCGCCACTGCGCAAGCGGCAGCCACGGTGTTGGGAATGTCGTGAAATTTAAGATCGAGAAAAACGCTGTGACCGCGCGCAATTAAATATTCCACAAAATCCGGGCCGGCAGCGGTAAACAATTCTTTACCCACTTTTACACGGCACAGTGCAGGGTCTAGGCGATCAACTAAGGCACGTCCGGCCACAGCATTGGCTGCGTCAATAGCAACGATAATGGGTCGATCTTGTGTTGCACTCATGACATGCGTTCTACTTTAACTACCGGATCGCCCTCAGCATTGCGCCGTGGAGGGTAGGTATCCCACCCTCCGCAGGCAGGACAATGCCAATGGAAGGAACGGGCTTTAAAGCCGCAGCTGGTGCACTGAAACAGGGACAGACGATTGTTGTGAGCATGTACCAAATCACGCATCAGTTGTAAATCGGCCCGTTGATCGGCCGCCACCTGGGTGAGTTGCGCTTCTAAAAATTTATCCAAGGCACCTAAGGTAGGGCTGCGATGTAATTCTTCGCGCACCAAACGCAAGGCGCTTTCAGCGCCCTCCTCAGCTAAGGTGGCGCGAAACACCACGGCCAACAAATCCAAGGTGGGGTAGCGCTGCATCCAACCACGCAGCAACAGAAGGGCTTCGGGCATGCGCCCTAAGATGCGCATGGAATCCATTAAAGGGGACGCCACTAAGAACAAATAATCGGGAGCTTGATTTTCTATGCGGCGCCAAATATCCACCGCAGCATCATGACGACCTTCTCGTTGCGCCCAATCCCCTTGCATCACATTGGCGCGTGCGCATTTGCGATTGGCTTCAAGCGCGGCGGCAATGGATGTGTGGGCTTCATCTAACTGCGAATGGCTATATTCAATAGCCGCTCGTTCACAATAGAAGTTGGCCACTTCGCGCCGGTACGCGTCACCCGTGGCAGCCTCAAGCGCTTCAGCAGTAGCGATGGCTTGTTGCCAATCTTTTTCAGAGACGTATATATCCAGCAAAAAACGCAACGCGGCTTCAGAGAATACGGTTTTACGTAAATCTTTAAAGATCGCTTCGGCGCGGTCCAACAATCCCGCCTTAAGATAATCTTGTGCCAACTCATGCAACGCAGCCGTACGCTGATCACTGCCCAAGTCGCTGCGGTCCACTAAGTTTTGGTGCATGCGTGTGGCACGATCTACTTCACCACGGCGACGAAACAAGCTACCCAAGGCGAAATGCAATTCGATGGTTTGTTGATCGGCGCGGGCCACCTCGATAAACGCTTCAATGGCTTTGTCGGGTTGCTCGTTGAGTAAAAAATTAAGGCCTTTAAAGTAGGAGGCCGGCAACGCGCGCGACTCAGTGAGCAAATGGCGAATATCCACCCGGGCAGCTAACCAACCCAGGCCGAAAAACACCGGCAACACCAGTAACCAGTACGATTGAAAGTCCATTGGCTGTAGAGAATACCTTGTGCTTAACTGTTGTGGGTGACGGTTTTCTTACACCACATCCACATGACCAGCGGTTGCGATATCCGCAATCGGTGATGATGCCATGGCGTCACTGACCGCTTTATCCTGACGGCGCAATTCACGACGTAAGATTTGAATTTCTCGTCGTTGCCGAAACAAGGTGGACATGGCCGCCAACAAGCCAATCACCACACCCACCACTAAGAACGCCAATAAAAATACCACTAATGGTTCACGCCATTGGGTGTCGAGGAAATAATAGAGTGTAACGGGTTCTAGGTTTTTAACCGCAAAACCCAGCAGCAGGATAAAAATGAGGATTCTCACCAACCATTTGATGTAGACCATCTCTAGTCCTTTTGCGTTGTCAGTGGCTTACATGAAACAGCGGGCGTCTGATGACGCCCGCTGGGTTTAAACAGCAGCAGAACCTTCCGGCTTAGGAAAGTCCACTCGGTCACGCAATTCCTTTCCCGCTTTAAAATGCGGAACATACTTCTCAGGAACGCGAACCTTTTCACCGGTTTTGGGATTGCGGCCCAAGCGCGGTGGACGATGATTCAGTCCAAAACTACCAAAGCCACGAATTTCAATACGTTCGCCTGCCACAAGACTATGGCTCATGGCATCAAGAATAGTCTTGACGGCCAGCTCCGTATCTTTGGCAACCAGTTGCGTATAACGACCCGACAGCAGGCTAATCAGTTCAGACTTTGTCATGTAACACCTTAGTTATCGGAAGACTGGCCACTCAACTTGGCTTTCAGCAATGCGCCTAAGCTGGTGGTACCGGCATTGGTGGGGCTTTCTGCGGCCACACGTTGCATGGCAGACGATTCATCCACGGCATCTTTTGCCTTAATAGATAAATTGATGCCACGGTTTTTGCGGTCCACATTCAAGATCACGGCTTCTACAGCGTCGCCTTCATTGAGGTGTGAACGAATATCTTCCACACGATCACGGGACACTTCAGAGGCACGCAAGTAACCTTCAATATCATCCCCTAGGTCGATGATGGCGCCCTTGGCGTCAATGGACTTCACCACACCCTTCACCAAAGCGCCCTTGTCGTTTGCAGCCGTGAAATTGGTGAATGGGTCGCCTGAGAGTTGCTTGATGCCTAAAGAAATGCGCTCGCGTTCCACGTCGATAGACAACACCAAGGCTTCCACTTCATCGCCCTTCTTGTAGTTGTGCACCGCTTCTTCGCCAGTTTGATTCCAAGACAAATCAGACAGATGTACCAGGCCATCAATTCCACCCGGCAAACCAATGAACACGCCAAAGTCGGTAATGGATTTAATTTGACCTGATACGCGATCGTTCTTGTTGTTGGCCAATGAGAATTCTTCCCATGGGTTAGCACGGCATTGCTTCATGCCCAAAGAAATGCGACGGCGTTCTTCGTCAATTTCCAAGATCATCACTTCTACTTCATCGCCCAATTGAACGACTTTAGAAGGATGAACGTTTTTGTTGGTCCAATCCATTTCGGATACATGCACCAAGCCTTCAATGCCTTGCTCAATTTCCACAAACGCGCCGTAGTCGGTGAGGTTGGTCACCTTGCCAAACAAGCGGGTGCGCTCGGGGTAGCGACGAGCCAGACCCACCCATGGGTCTTCGCCCAATTGCTTAAGGCCCAAGGACACGCGGTTCTTTTCTTGATCAAATTTAAGAATCTTGGCTTCCACTTCGTCGCCCACATTAAGCACTTCTGAAGGATGCTTAACCCGACGCCAAGCCAGATCCGTAATGTGCAACAAGCCATCAATGCCGCCCAGATCCACAAATGCGCCGTAGTCGGTGATGTTCTTCACGATACCCTTCACCACTGCGCCTTCTTTGAGGTTATCTAACAAGCTTTGACGATCGGCTCCTTGGCTGGCTTCCATTACCGCGCGACGCGACACCACCACGTTGTTGCGTTTGCGATCCAGCTTAATAACCTTAAATTCCATTTCCTTGCCTTCAAAGGGTGTGGTGTCCTTAACGGGACGCACATCCACCAATGAACCGGGCAAGAAAGCACGAATGCCATTCACCATGACAGTAAGGCCGCCCTTCACCTTGCCGCTGACCACGCCTTGCACCAATAAGCCTTTGGCTAACGCGTCATCCAAATCAAGCCATGCAGCTAAGCGTTTGGCTTTTTCACGAGACAACTTGGTAGAACCATAACCGTCCTCGAGGGCGTCAATCGCCACTTTCACGAAGTCGCCTACTTTGACTTCAAGCTCGCCACGGTCATTCTTAAATTCTTCGATATCGATCAGGCTCTCAGACTTGAGACCTGCGTTCACCAAAACCATGCCGCCTTCAATGCTGACGACCTCGGCGGTGATTACTTCACCGGAGCGCATCTCTTGGTGCGTCAAACTTTCTTCAAAAAGACTGGCAAAACTTTCTGGATTTTCTGCGACCATCTGTGCTGTATTCATATTAACCTTCGTTTGTTCGCCCGCCGCGACTCGGGGTCAGTTAGGGGTGGAGCCTATCCGGTACCTTTGCAAAAACCTCGAGATTCGCGCTCAAGATTTCTTAAGTACCCGCACGCCAAAAGCGCTTCCGGTTCCGTTTCAAATTAAGTCGATGATACTAAGGCGCTCTTGGCCCATTCCAGCACCTGATCCACCGCTTGGTTGATGGTGAGTTGCGTGGTATCGAGCAGTTGAGCCCCCATTCCTTTCTGCAGCGGTGCCACAGCGCGGGTTTGATCGCGCAGATCACGCTCTGCAATGTCTCGCAAAAGGTCAGCCATATTAGCAGGGATTCCCTTATCCTTCAACTGGTTATATCGCCGCAACGCCCTGGCTTCTACGCTGGCGGTTAGAAATACCTTTAATAGGGCATCAGGGAACACCACAGTGGCCATATCCCGACCATCAGCCACCAAGCCAGGCGCCCGGCGCCAGCCCCGCTGACGCGCCAACAATGCAGCGCGCACGGCGGGAACGGCTGCCACGCGAGAGGCCCTATTACCGCAGAGTTCGGATCGAATATCATCTGTAACATTCTGATCTGACAATAATATTTCACCATTCTCAAAACGAATCTGCAAGTTAGCCGCCAACGCTGTGAGGGCCTTGGCATCATCCAAAGGAATATCGGCCCTAAATGCAGCTAAGGCCGTTAGCCGATATAAGGACCCGCTGTCTAGGTAGTGAAAACCCAGGGCATCGGCCACCCGTTGCGCCACCGTGCCCTTACCCGATGCAGAGGGGCCATCAATGGCAATGACCGGAATCATGAGGCAGAAATTCGAAGACCCGCCTGGCGCGCCAAATCACCAAACCCTGGAAATGAGGTGGCCACATTGGCGCAATCCAGAATGGTGATGGGGCCTGTGGCACAGAGGGTGGCAATAGCAAAACTCATGGCAATGCGGTGATCCCCATGGCTATTGATAGTGCCGCCACCGTAAGCGCGCCCCCCCTCAATGATCATGCCATCGGCTGTGGGGGTGGCATTCACACCCAACAGGCTCAGACCGTCAGCCATCACCTGGATGCGATCACTTTCCTTGACACGCAATTCCGCAGCACCACTTACCAGGGTCTGACCCCGAGCGTTGGCGGCGGCCACAAACAACACTGGAAATTCATCAATAGCCAAGGCGACCAATTCTTCTGGCACTGCGATACCGTGCAGCGGGGCGTAGCGTACGCGAATATCGGCCACCGGTTCGCCACCGGCCAAGCGTGAATGTTGTAAGGTAATGTCCGCGCCCATTAATTTCAGAATTTGAATAATGCCGGTGCGCGTGGGGTTAACCCCCACCGCCGTTAAGGTGATGTCAGACCCCGGGCAGATGCTGGCCCCCACCATAAAGAAAGCAGCGGAGGAAATGTCCGCAGGAACCTCGATGGCGGTTCCTGTTAAACGCCCTTCCCCAGTGACTGTGGCCGTAGCCCCTACACGATGCACGGGGTAACCAAAGGCTGCGAGCATGCGTTCGGTGTGATCGCGCGTGGGTTCTGGTTCGGTAACAGTGGTTTTGCCCGTTGCGTACAGCCCTGCCAGCAGTACAGCGGATTTTACCTGCGCGCTGGCCACCGGTAAGGTGTAATCAATACCCTGCAATGATTGGGTTGCCCCAATGTGTAAGGGGGGTAAACCGCCCTCTTGTGCGCGAATCTGTGCACCCATAGCGGTGAGTGGTTTGGTGACGCGCGCCATGGGACGGCGGCGCAAACTGTCATCCCCCGTGAGGGTAACGGCAAAGTTTTGCCCCGCCAGTAAGCCTGAGAGTAAGCGCATGGTGGTGCCGGAATTGCCGCAATCTATATTGTTCTGCGGTGCTTTGAGCCCATGTTTGCCCACGCCATGGATGGTGACGCGCCCTTGATCGGGGCCCTCAATCGCAACGCCCATAGAACGGAAAGCGTTCATGGTGGCTAAGGCGTCTTCACCTTCTAGAAAACCCGTCACCTGTGTGATGCCATCGGCAATAGCGCCCAACATTATAGAGCGGTGGGAAATGGATTTATCGCCAGGCACGCGCAGCGTCCCCGTAAGCGGGCCGCCCGGTAGGGCATGAAAAGTATGCGTCATGATTAGTCTAGAGTGTTGTTGTCGGTCCAATCTCGGCGTGCTTCGCGAGCCACCCGAAAAAAATCTTCTAGTTGCGGCCCGTCTTGCTGGGAGATCAATTGACTGAGGCGATCTAAGCGCTCGCGATAACGGGCCAGCTCTTGCAGCAACACATCACGATTGGCTAAGCTGATGTCGCGCCACATATCGGGGTTGCTGGCGGCAATGCGGGTAAAATCCCGAAAGCCACTGGCGGCAAAATGGAAATAGGTTTCGGCATCTGTGCGCGTGGCAATGTCGTACACCAAAGCAAAGCTCAGCAAATGCGGCAAATGGCTCACCACGCCAAAAATGGCATCGTGACGCGCCACCGACATTTCTTCCACCTTGGCGCCACAGGCTTCCCAACATTTGCGAATAATCTCACGTGGCAATTCGTGCCCAACATCCGTGGGCGTAATAACCACAGAGCAGCCTTGAAATAAGTCAGCGCGAGCGGCACGCACTCCGTTATGCTCGGCCCCGGCGATGGGATGCGCGGGAACAAAGCGCTCGAAAGCAGAACCCAACAAGGCCTGCGCGCACTTCACCACCGAGCCCTTGGTGCTGCCCACATCGGTAATAATTGCGCTGGGACTGAGTGTAGAGACAATGCTGGCCAACACCGTTTCAAACTGGCCCACGGGTACAGCAATCATCACCATATCTGCTTCGCGCACGGCGCTTGCAGCATCATGCACCGCACTGTCAATAACGCCCATGTGGCGCGCCGCCAGCAAATTGACTTCATCACGGTCATACCCCACGATGTGTACATCGCGGGTGGCCGCGCGCAGGGCCATGGCGAATGATCCGCCAATGAGTCCTACACCCAATACAGCAAGGCGGCGCGGATGTTTTTGAAAGGGGTCTAGCATGGGGTTATGCGCCTGCGCCCAAGCAGAGTGGCAGCGCGTTTAAGAAGGCGGCGTTCTCCGCTTCTAGGCCTACCGAAACACGCAGATATTGCGGCATTTGATAAGAAGCCACGGGGCGCACAATGACACCGCGCGTGAGCAAGGCGTGATAAACCTGCAGTCCATTACCCACTTTTATACAAACAAAATTGCCGAATGAAGGGATATGCTCCAAGCCCAAAGCCTTTACACCCTGTACCAGTTGCATCATTCCGGCATTATTGAGCGCCAAGGTTTCTTGCAAAAAGGCACTATCATCCAAAGCAGCATTGGCGGCGGTTAAAGCCAAGGCGTTCACATTAAAGGGCTGGCGCACACGGTTCATGAGGCCCACGATATCGGCGCGCGCCACACCAAAGCCCACACGCAACCCAGCTAAACCATAGGCTTTTGAGAAGGTGCGGCACACCAACAGGTTGGGGATTTCGGACAACCATTGTATGGCGTTGTAGCGCTGTGCCGACGGTAGAAATTCTGTGTAGGCCTCATCTAACACCACCAATACCTCCTGTGGCACACGACGCAGTGCAGCGTGTAATGCAGCACCATCAACAAACGTTCCGGTGGGGTTGTTGGGGTTGGCAATAAACATCACACGCGTATCCGGGCGAATGGCCGCCACCATGGCGTCCAGATCATGACCAAATTCGTGGGCCGGTACTTCTATGCCCACGGCGCCCACGGCTTGCGTCACCAAGGGGTAGACCGCAAAGGAGTGCTTTGAGAACACAGCAGAGCTGCCGTTACCTAAAAAGGTACGGGCCACAAACTCCAGAATATCGTTGGAGCCATTACCTAAGATGATTTGCTCTTGTTTAACATGATGCCGTGCGGCCAGATTGGTCTTGAGCTCAAATCCATTGCCATCGGGATAGCGCGCAAGCTCGGACATGACCTTTTCAATGGCTACCACAGCCAACGGACTGGGGCCCAAGGGGTTTTCATTGGAGGCCAGCTTAATAATGTGGGTCAACCCCAGTTCGCGCTCTAAATCGGCAATAGGTTTACCCGGCTGATAGGGCGAAATACTGCGGATATACTCCGGCGTTAGATCACACAGATCTTTCATAGGGGCGATTGTGGGTATGAACCCAACACTTTACAGAACAAGGCTTTTTCTCCAATCTCTTTGAGGGCACGCGCCACCGCAGGATCCGTTTGATGCCCTTCAATATCCACAAAAAAAACATACTCCCACAAGGCGGTGCGCGAAGGACGCGACTCTAGGCGCGTCATACTGACACCATGTGCAGCCAAGGGGGCCAGCAACTCATGCACGGCACCAGGACGATTGCGTGCGGCCAACACCAAAGATGTTTTATCCTGGCCCGATGGGCCGGCGGATTGCGGACCCAACACCAAAAAACGCGTGGTGTTGGTGGTTTCGTCTTCAATGTTGCCAAATAAAGCGGTTAAACCGTGACGCTCACCAGCCAATTCACCGGCAATGGCGGCGGCACCGGGGGTTTCGGCGGCCAAGCGCGCCGCTTCGGCGTTGCTGCTCACCGACAAACGTTGCGCATGAGGTAAATGTTGGTTTAGCCACAACTGGCATTGCCCCAGCGATTGCGCATGTGAATAGACTTGTTTAATAGCGCTTAGGTCTTTAATGCCTGGCGCCACCAGTAACTGATGATGAATGCGCAATTGCACTTCACTGCACACTTGCAATGGGGACTCTACCAATAAATCAAGGGAGCGTCCCACGGCCCCTTCGCTGGAGTTTTCTACCGGCACCACTGCAAATTCAGATTTACCGGTTTCGGCCGCGCGCACCACGTCGTCTAAGGTGGAGCAACTTAATGTTTTGGCTGCATGGCCAAATTGCTTTACCACAGCGGCTTCAGAATAAGTGCCGGCAGGGCCTAAATAGGCCACGCTAACCGGCCGCTCTAGGGCCAGGCAAGCGGACATGATTTCACGGAACAAGAAGGTAATGGATTCGTTGGATAAGGGGCCTGCGCTGGCCTCTTTCACTTGGCGCAATACTTGCGCTTCACGTTCTGGGCGATACAGAACACCGGTTTTGAGTTTGCCAATTTCACCCGCAGCGCTTGCGCGCGCGTTTAGCAGACGCAGAATTTCTTGATCAATGCGATCAATCTTTTCTCGCAAAGATTCTAGCAGGGCATCCGGTTTGGAATTAGCCATAACGTCGCTCGAAATCTGCCATAAAAGTGACCAATGCCTCAACACCAGCCAGAGGCATTGCATTGTAAATGGAGGCGCGCATACCACCCACCACAGCATGACCGCGCAATTGCTTCAACCCTTGCGCGGAAGACTCCTTGAGAAAGGCGTCTTCCAAAGAGGGTTCGCGCAAGAAAAAAGGCACGTTCATGTGCGAGCGATCGGAATGCTTAACCGGGTTACGGTAAAAATCGCTCTTATCCAGAAAATCATACAGTAGTCCGGACTTTTGGGTATTGGCCTTTGCCATAGCGCTTAAACCGCCATGTCGCTTAATCCATTGAAACACCAAACCCGCCACCCAAATAGTGAAGGTGGGAGGGGTATTGAGCATGGAGTGCGCATGCACTTGGTCGTGGTAATTCATCAAAAAAGGTGTGCGCGCAGCAGCCGGTTTAAGCAAATCATCGCGAATAATAACCATGCTCAGCCCTGCGGGGCCGATATTCTTTTGCGCGCCCGCGTAGATCATGCCAAAGGGGGTGATGTCCATGGGGCGCGAGAGAAAATGCGAGGACATATCCACCACCAAAGGCACCTTACCCACGTCGGGCGTCCAAAAAAACTCCAGCCCATGAATGGTTTCATTAGAACAATAATGCACATAAGCCGCTTTGGGGTTAAGACGCCATTCCGATTGATCGGGTATGGCTGTAAATTGGTCAATGCGGTTAGAGGCTGCAATATTGACATTGCAATAACGACGCCCCTCTTCGATGGCACGATAGGACCAGTAACCGGATTCAATGTAGTCGGCGTTGGTGTTGCCTTGTAAAAGGTTTAGGGGAATCATATCCCAGTGGGCGCTTGCCCCTTCTTGGCAGAACAGCACGCGGTAATGGTCGGGCAGATTAAGCAGCTCGCGCAGATCAAGTTCGGCTTCAGACAGGATGCCGGCAAATTCAGGACTGCGATGACTCAATTCCATCACAGACATGCCCGTGCCACGCCAATTGGACAGCTCTTCTTGAACCTGTGTAATGACTTCTATAGGAAGGGTTGCTGGCCCCGCCGAAAAATTAAATGCACGCATGGGGTCAGACCTCGGCATCCGCTGGTTGCGCGTCATCCCCACTGGGTAATTCCGCTTCAACACTGTCGGACTCATCAATACGACTTAAAGAAACTAATTTTTCGCCGTCATCCAAGGCAATTAAGGTAACCCCTTGAGTGGCTCGACTCATTTCACGAATTTCTTGCACACGGGTGCGAATTAATACACCACCAGATGTGATCAGCATCAACTCATCATCAGGGTTGACCAGTGCCGCACTCACCACAGCACCATTGCGCTCTGAGGTTTGAATGGCGATCATGCCCTGCCCGCCACGACCATGGCGAGTGTATTCGCTCATGGGGGTGCGCTTGCCAAAACCATTTTGAGTGGCGGTAAGCACCGATTGTGATTCATTTTCTGCCACCAACATGGCAATCACGTGCTGACCGTCATTTAAACGCATACCCCGCACACCGCGCGCGGTGCGCCCCATGGGACGCACATCCTCTTCAGCAAAACGAACTGCTTTACCTTCATCAGAGAACAGCATTACATCGTGATGACCGTTGGTAATGGCGACACCCACTAAGTAATCTTCCGGGTCCAGATCCACAGCAATAATGCCGGCAGTGCGTGGGCGAGAGAAATCGGTAAGGGGGGTTTTCTTAACCGTGCCTAAGGCAGTGGCCATAAACACGAAATGCTGATCGTCAAACTCTTTAACCGGCAGTATGGCGTTAATTTTTTCGCCTTCCCCCAATTGCAGCAAGTTGATAATGGGTTTTCCACGACTGGCGCGACTGCCCACCGGTACGTTAAACACGCGCAGCCAATACACGCGCCCAAGGCTTGAGAAGCACAGAATATGATCATGGGTGTTGGCCACAAATAGGCGATCAATAAAGTCGTCTTCTTTGGTGCCCGTTGCTTGCTTGCCCCGTCCACCGCGTTTTTGTGCGCGATAATCACCCACCGGTTGCGACTTGATATAGCCGCTGTGAGAGAGCGTAACCACCACTTCTTCTGGTGTAATCAAATCCTCAAGGTCGATGTCTTCTGTGTTGACAATAATTTCGCTGCGTCGTGCATCGCCAAAGCTTTCTTTGATGGCGGCCAGCTCTTCGCCGATGATAACCGTAATGCGCTGCGGGTTAGCCAAAATATCCAACAAATCGGCAATGCGCAGCATGATGTCGCGGTATTCATCGCGAATCTTTTCTTGCTCAAGGCCGGTTAGGCGTTGTAATTGCATTTCAAGAATGGCCACGGCCTGCGCTTCAGACAGGCGGTATCCTTCTGGCTGTAAACCAAATTCAGCGGGCAGACCGATAGGACGCGAGGCATTGTGGGCAGCGCGAGAGAGCATCTCTTCCACCAATTGCGAGTGCCAAACTTTGGTCATTAGGGCGTCGCGCGCCACCTGACGATTGGCAGAGGCCTTAATGAGGGCAATGATTTCATCCACATTAGAGAGCGCCGCAGCCAGTCCTTCTAAGGTGTGAGCGCGTTCGCGCGCCTTGGCCAACTCAAACACTGTGCGGCGCGTAATGACTTCACGGCGATGACGCAAGAATGCTTCGAGGAACTGTTTGAGGTTCAGTAAGCGCGGTTGGTTATCCACCAGCGCCACCATGTTCATGCCGAAGGAATCTTGCAGCTGGGTAAGCTTGTAGAGGTTGTTCAGGACCACTTCGGGCATTTCGCTGCGCTTTAACTCAATCACCATGCGCATGCCGGATTTATCCGATTCATCACGCAGATCTGAAATGCCTTCAATACGTTTTTCACGCACCAGTTCAGCAATCTTGATAATCAAATTGGCTTTATTCACCTGGTAGGGCAGCTCATCTACAATAATGGCTTGGCGACCACCTACCTTGTCAATATCTTCCACATGGGTGCGTGCGCGCATCAAGACGCGGCCGCGACCGGTTAAATAACCCTGTCGCACAGAGGCGGTGCCGTAAATAATGCCGTGCGTGGGGAAATCCGGTGCCGGTACGATGGCGATTAAATCATCAATAGAAATGTCGGGGTTGGCGAGCACAGCCAGGCAGGCATCCACCACCTCATTGAGGTTATGGGGTGGAATGTTGGTGGCCATCCCCACGGCAATACCAGAGGAGCCATTCACCAACAAATTGGGAAACTTGGCCGGCAGGATGAGCGGTTCTTTTTCAGAGCCGTCGTAATTGGGGCCAAAATTAACCGTATCGCGATCGATGTCCGCCAACAATTCATGGGTGATGCGCGACATGCGGATTTCGGTGTAACGCATGGCCGCTGGGTTATCGCCGTCTACCGAACCGAAGTTACCTTGCCCGTCCACTAGGGGATAGCGCAAGGAAAAATCTTGCGCCATGCGCACAATGGCGTCATACACCGCTGTATCGCCGTGAGGATGGTACTTACCGATCACATCCCCCACGATACGAGCCGATTTTTTATAGGGTTTGTTGTAATCGTTGGAAAGCTCGTGCATGGCAAACAACACGCGTCGATGCACTGGTTTTAGTCCATCCCGAACATCGGGCAGAGCCCGCCCCACAATGACACTCATGGCGTATTCCAGATAGGAACGACGCATTTCATCTTCGAGGCTGACGGGGAGTGTTTCCTTGGCAAATGGGATCATAGGCAATATTATGTAACGCTGCGGTTTATGTTGTTTTATAACAGACGAATTTTAACATATAATGGGGCTTGGGTCTTGGCTTAAACATTGAAATTTATAGAAAAAAATCATGAAAAAAACAGCTTTTGTCACCATCCTTCTGTTAACCGCCGGCAGCGCCTTGGCCGCGGATGAAACCCTCTATCCGGCCTTCGTGCGTTCCTCAGACGGCACCGTGGTTCGTGACAATTTTAATGAGTGCTGGGGTTTGGGCGCCAATCACGTCACCCAAAACCCAACCCCTGAGTGCGGTCAAGCCGTACCGGCACCCGCTCCTGTGGCAATGCCCGTTGCAGCCCCTGCGCCAGCACCTGTTGCAACGCCTGCGCCAATCCCCGCTCATATGGTCATTACGCTCGTAGCAGATGCTTTGTTTGATTTCGATAAATCGGTGGTAAAACCCGCAGGGCGTACTGCCATCGACAACGAACTCAAGGAAACCACCATAGGCGGTGGCGCCATAGGGATTAAGCACATTCAAGTGGTGGGACATACGGATTCTGTGGGCACGGTGGCTTACAACGATAAACTGTCCTTACGACGGGCCAATGCAGTGAAATCCTATTTGGTGACCAAAGGCGTTCCCGTAGACTTAATCAGCGTAGAAGGACATGGTTTGCATGACCCTGTGGCCAGCAACGCCACCGCCGAAGGTCGCGCCCAAAACCGTCGCGCAGTGATTACCGTCGACACCAATCAATAATCTTGAAACGAGACCGCTCATGACCTCTTCTAGGGCCGCCGGTCTCAATCTTGATCCGGCCGAACTGGCTAAATTCAGCGCTCTGGCCCACCGTTGGTGGGACCCCCAGAGCGATTTTAAGCCCCTGCACGACATTAATCCTTTGCGTCTGGGTTGGATTGAGGATGCATTGGATCTAGGAGCTAAGCGCGTCATTGATGTGGGTTGTGGAGGGGGGATCTTGGCCGAGAGCCTGGCGCGTCGTGGCGCACAGGTCACCGGCATCGACCTGGCTGAAAAACCCCTTGCCGTGGCCCGTCTGCATTTACTGGAAACCGGCACCCAGGTGGATTATCAACTGATCAGTGCGGAACAGATGGCAGCCACGCAGGCCGGCTTATTTGACGCAGTAACCTGTATGGAAATGTTGGAGCATGTGCCAGAGCCTGCAAGCATTATGCAGGCCTGTGCAGACCTACTAAAACCCGGTGGGCAGGCTTTTTTTTCCACCTTAAACCGCAACCCAAAATCATATTTAATGGCCGTAATTGGTGCTGAATATGTGCTAAAAATGCTGCCCAAGGGCACGCACGATTATGCACGCTTTATTAAACCCTCTGAACTGGCCCAAATGGCCCGCGCTGCGGGCCTAGAGGTTACCGGTTTTAAGGGAATGAGTTATCACCCGCTCAGAAAAACCTACTCCTTGGGTCAAGACATTAGCGTTAACTACTTAATGCAAACACGCAAACCATGATTCAAGGCGTCTTATTCGATTTAGATGGCACCTTAGCCGACACTGCCCCTGACTTAGCCTACGCCTTAAACGCCTTACTCTTGCGTTATGACCGCGAGCCCTTAACCTTAGAGCGCTTACGTCCACAAGCCTCTCATGGTGCGCGCGGACTGATTGAAGAAGGCTTTGGCAGCAAGCCCGGTGACGTTTATTTTGAAGAATTGCGTGAACAATTTTTAGCGCTGTATATGGAAAACCTATGTCGCAATACCGTTCTCTTTACAGGAATTCCTGAGTTACTCGATCACCTTGATACGCATAAAATACCGTGGGGCATTGTGACCAATAAACTGACACGTTTTACCGACCCTTTGGTAGAGCGTTTGGGGTTAATGGATCGCGCATCTTGTGTGGTAAGCGGCGACAGCTACGCCAAACCCAAGCCCTTCCCCGACCCACTTTTGGGCGCCGCTCAGGAAATGGAATTGGCCCCTCAAACCTTGATCTACGTGGGCGATGATGAGCGCGACATGCAAGCGGCACGTGCCGCAGGTATGCCGGGCATTGTGGCGCGCTATGGTTACCTGGGCTCTGGCCGCCCGCCCGAACAATGGAATGCGCAAGCCATGATTGACACACCTACCGGACTGATCAGTTATCTTAATTATGTCCACTAAATTGCCTGCGCCCGAATTACTGGCTCCTGTGGGCTCCATGGAAATGTTGGAAACAGCTTTCGCCTTTGGTGCCGATGCCATCTACGCGGGCCAACCACGCTACAGCTTGCGCGTGCGCAACAATGAATTCGGTAAACTGGAAAGCCTGGCGGAAGGGATTAACCGCACCCATGAATTGGGTAAAAAGTTTTTCTTGGTAAGCAACGTGTTGCCGCATAACGCTAAGGTTAAAACCTACCTAGAAGACATTACCCCGGTCATTGCCCTAAAACCCGACGCACTCATTATGGCAGACCCCGGTCTTATCATGATGGTGCGCGAGCATTGGCCGGATATGCCCATTCACCTATCGGTGCAAGCCAATACCGTAAACTATGCCGCCATTAAATTTTGGAAACAGTTTGGTATTGAGCGGGTTATTTTGTCGCGCGAATTGTCTCTGGATGAAGTGGCCGAAATTCGTCAAGAGTCCCCTGACATGGAGTTGGAAGTCTTTGTTCATGGGGCGCTGTGCATTGCTTATTCAGGGCGTTGCTTACTGTCGGGCTACTTTAACCATCGCGACCCCAATCAAGGCAGTTGCACCAATTCCTGTCGTTGGGATTACAAAATTAAAGCAGGCATTGAAGATGCTTCAGGCGATGTGCATTTATTGGAAGAGTCCATGCGCCCTGGCCAATACATGCCCATTGAAGAAGATGAGCATGGCACCTACATTCTCAATTCAAAAGATTTGCGTGCCATCGAACATGTGCAACGCTTAGTGGATATTGGCGTGAATTCCTTAAAAATTGAAGGGCGTACCAAGTCTGCCTATTACGTGGCGCGCACCTGTCAATCATACCGCCAAGGGATTGATGATGCTGTGGCTGGACGCCCCTTGGACCCCGCCTTACTAAGCAATTTAGAAGGATTGGCCAATCGCGGTTACACCGGCGGCTTTTACGACCGTCATCCCGACCAAGACTACCAAAACTACCTCAAAGGCCATTCAGAATCATCGCGCAGTCAATATGTGGGAAACGTGTTGGGTTACGGCGCCGATGGATTGGCGCGCGTGGAAGTGAAAAATAAGTTCTCGGTGGGGGATCGCCTTGAAATTATTCACCCCAGCGGAAACCAAGAACTTGTTTTGAATTCACTGGTGGGACGAGATGGCGCACCCGCCACTGTGGCGCCGGGCAGCGGGCACGAGGTGCGCATCCCCCTGCCCGCCGGACTAGAGCGCGCCTTCTTGGCGCGTTACGTCTGAGTGCGTTAGTGACTTCAGAAATTACTTCTTAAGCGAGCAAGTGGACATACCCAACAGCTTGTAGACGCCGCAAAAACCCAGAATGCCGGTGAATAACGGAACGACGCCAATCCAACCCCAAATACCAATGTGGCCTGTAGTGGCTGCAGCAACCAAACCACCACCAATCACGATACGCAAAATACGATCAATACCACCCACGTTATTGTTCATCATATATCCCTCTGTTGTTTAACGATTAATGTTTAGCCTGTATGCGCTTGTTCATTTGCTGGGCCAATCCGTGCAAACTACCACCGTTTAGTATGTTCTGATAACCCAACTCGCGCAATAATGAAACCGCCTGGCTTGAACGCATGCCAGAGCGACAGCATAAAATAAGCGGCGTATTGTGATCGGGAATCGTTTTGTTAATCGTTTGGTTCAGCACATTCAGCGGGATGTTAATGGCACCCTCAATATGGCCATGAGCATACTCTTCTGGTGAGCGCACATCAATCAAACAGGCCTCAGCCGGAAATTCAACAGGCGACTTAGCGCCGCCTATGGATGAAAAAAATTTTGAAAAAATACTCATGCCCCACGGCTCCTTTTTTCACTGCGTTCCAATCGTTCAATTCCCAACCATTTCAGCACATGCTTTTCGTAAATCGGTTCGGAATTACCATGCTTCATTTTATAGATGAAATATTTTTCAAAGCCTACTTTGGCCCAATGGACCCAACGGCCCACTTTAAACCAATTGACATTTCGAGGTGGAATTTGAGGTAACGCCACAAACATAGCGCCCTTATTACCCATATCAGCCAAACAAAACGCATTCCACGTGCCTTTGCTGTCGGCTGCATGTCCGTTAATATCGGCCCAGATATTGTGAACAATAGCCGATACCATAGATTCAATCATATAGCCCGTCTTGGGCGTGCCAGTGGGTACTGGGGTTTGCTCTACTGGGGGAATGGCCACACAAACCCCCGCTGAAAAAATGTTCTTATATTTCTTGCTGCGTTGGTACTCGTCCACCATAACGAAACCGCGCGGATTGCACAGCCCTTCCACAGAAGCCACCGCGTCAACCCCTTTAAATGCTGGCAACATCATGCTGTACTTAAAGGGAAGCTCATGCTCTTTCTTAAGGTTGCCCATGTCATCGAGTTCTGTAACAAACATTTTGCCCGGCTCTACCCGCGTAACCTTGGCATTGGTAATCCACTTGATGTCGTTGTTACGCAGCTCGCTTTCCAACATGGATTTGGAATCACCCACGCCACCCAACCCTAAGTGCCCAATATAGGGCTCGCTGGTCACATACGTCATGGGCACTTTGTGACGCAATCTGCGTTTGCGTAAATCACGGTTAACAATAAAGGCGAATTCGTACGCCGGCCCGAAACAGGAGGCACTGGGCATTGCGCCAACAATAACCGGACCTGGGTCCTGCATCAACTGAGAATATCCCTCATAGGCATGCTCTGCATGATCAATGGTACAAATGGAAACAGTGCTTCCGCCAGGTCCTGAACCGGGCACTTCGTCAAACGCCAATTTGGGTCCGGTTGCAATGATCAGGTAGTCGTAGGTTACTCGGCTGCCATCGGGAAATTCCAGCGCGTTGCCCTCGGCATCGATGCGGCTAACCGGCTGCGGTATAAAATCAATTTCTTTTTTGGCCAAATAAGGGCGGATAGGAAATGTGATTGCCTTGCGATCACGCCAACCCACGGCCACCCAAGGATTTGATGGAACAAACTGAAAGTAATCCACCGCATTCACCACCGTGAGGCGATGCGTGCTTCCTAGTTTTGCACGAAGTTCGTAAGCTGCAGGCAATCCGCCGGTTCCCGCCCCCAAAATCACAATATGCGCCATATGACCCCCATTTTTAGCATTTTAATTTATTTTTGAAGCACTGCATTAACCTGCTGTAACTGTGTTTCATCCAACTGCCCTGTCAACGACCAGAGACGCAACCGATCCATAATCAACGCAATGCGCGCTTGCAACAATGACAGTCGGGCATTGGCCGCATCATTCTCAGCATTTAATAAATCCAAAGTGCTGCGATCTCCCACCTGACGACCCAAACGAGTGGCATTTAAACGGGCTTCGCTGGCTTTAAGGGATGCCGCTAAGGCCTGCACCCGCCCCTTTCCCGTGTTAAGCCCCAACCAAGCGCTGCGCGTCTGCAAGGCAATCTGTTGCTGTGCGCGATCTGCTTCAATAAACGCTTTGCGCGCCAAGGCCTCGCTTTCATCATGCTTGGCGCTGCGCATGCCACCACTGTAGAGCGGGATAGTTAGTTGTATGCCAATTAAGGCAGCACGGCTGGCATTGCTGGCGGCGCCATAATCACCGCTACCCGTGAGGCGGTCTCGTGATAGCTCCCCCACCAGGTCTAAGGAGGGGGAAGCCAAAACACCATGACGCGCTGATTGCTCGCTGGCTACAACCACACGTTTTTTCTGAATCAGTAAATCAGGATTGCCGGTGGTGGCATCAGAAAGCCAGGTTTCAAGAGTGGCCAAGGGAGTCGATAAATCACCAGCACCGGGTTGCTGTACGGTTACTTGTTGCGGCATCAGTCCTGTAGCGTCAATAAATGCCGCTTGCTTAACCTGCAAATCCACATCTGATGCAAAAGTCTGCGCCTTAATGGCTTCCATACGTGCCGCAGCCTCATGGGTATCGGTCACAGGAATATCTCCCAGTCTATAGCGGGCATTGACCTCATCCAGTGCTTTTTTTACCGAAACCTCTTGTTGACGTGAAACGGCTAGCGCTTCTTGCGCAAACACCACATCAAAATAACGTTCCGCCGTGCGCAGCATGAGTTTTTGGCGGGCCGATGCCCATTCCAACTCGGCCATATCGGCATTTAAATCCAGCTCACGGCTTTGCGAGAGACGTTCACCGCTAATTAAGGGTTGGCGTGCCGAAACACCCCAGCGCTCCAGATTGCCATTGTTAATGGAAGTGTTGAATGCGGCTCCTGCGGTGGCCGGAAAACCCGGTGCTGAAAACTGTGCGCCTTGGGTTTGGGTTTGGTTATCCATTCTCCCGGCGGTGCCAATCAGTTGCACTGTGGGCCGCCATAGAGCATTGGATTGGTCATGCTGCGCCAAGCCCGCCTCATGAGCCGCCTGCGCGGCACTATAATCCAGGTCATGCAATTGTGCTGCCCGCCAAGCATCCAGCAAATCGGAGGCTAACGCCGATTGTGAAAAAAATGTGGCGGCGACCAGCACCTTCAAGAGGCGCCTCTTCATCATTGGGCGCGGGCGCCTAGTTTGCGCATAATATTTTCCATCAAACACCAACGTGTTAGCCCGCTTTGCAGCAGGTTAACACCCACAAAAACAGTAAACGCCAGCCACCATTGACTTACAAAAACCGGGCTGGCTGGTGACCCTAGGGCCACTGAAATGATAATAAAAAACCCTGCGATAACACGAACCCATTGCCATGACGTCATCATTATTCTCCTAAGTGAGCTTGCTGCTGGAAGCTGTGTTGATAAGCCGCATAATATAAGGTGGGAATGACCACCAAAGTAAGAATCGTAGAAACAAAAATGCCAAAAATAAGCGAGATGGCCAATCCGTTAAAGATAGGGTCATCCAAAATAAAGAAGGCGCCCAACATAGCGGCCAACCCGGTCAACAAAATGGGTTGCGAGCGTGTGATGGCCGAGTGCACAATGGCCCTCTTGAAAGGTATTCCTTCCCGCACTTGTATGTTAATAAAATCCACTAACAAGATTGAATTGCGCACAATAATACCGGCCAAGGCAATCATGCCAATCATGCTGGTGGCGGTGTACTGAGACCCCAGCAGAGCATGCCCCGGCATCACGCCAATAATGGTGAGCGGGATGGGCGCCATAATGATGAGCGGCGTGAGGTACGAGCCAAACTGCGCCACCACCAGCAAATAAATCAGAATAAGCCCCACCGCATAGGCTGCACCCATGTCGCGGAATGTTTCGTAAGTCACTTGCCATTCGCCATCCCACTTCAATGAATATCCCCGATACGGGTCATCTGGTTGACGAATAAAATAATCAGTAAGCGTACCGCCGCCGGGTGTTTTAAGAGTGCTTAATTCGTGACGCATGGCAAACAATCCATACAATGGGCTATCGGTTTTTCCGGCCATATCCGCCACCACCAAATTAACCGGCAATAAATCCTTGTGATACAGCGTTTGTTCCCGCTCAACGTCATTAATGACAACCAATTCGCGCAAGGGCACCAAGCGGCCATCGCTGGCATGCACCCCCAGTTGCAACAAGGCGTTTAAGTCACCCTGACGATTGGCGGGCAATTGTACCCAGGCAGAAGCGGGGTATTTGTTTTGATCGTGCAGCCATGTAACCGCTTCCCCCGAGAGGGCGGTTTGCAGCGTGCTGACCACCGTTTGCTGCGACACTCCCAGCAACGCGGCTTTGCGACGATCCACCCGCAGCATTTTCTTCAAGGTGGGAGAGGTGCTGCTGTCGTCCACATCCACCACACTGGGTGTTTTTTCAAATACAGCGCGCACGGATTTGGCCACGGACAAACGCCCTGCGGCATCGGGTCCGTAAATTTCGGCCACAATGGGTGACAATACCGGCGGACCGGGAGGTACCTCCACCACTTTTACGTTGGCACCAAAGCGCTTGCCGATGGCCTGCAAGGGTGCACGTACTCGGGTGGCGATGGCGTGGCTTTGCTCGCTGCGGTGATGTTTGTCCACCAAGTTTACTTGGAGGTCCCCTTGCTCGGCACTGGCGCGCAAGTAATATTGGCGCACCAGACCATTAAAATTAATGGGGGATGCAGTGCCGGCATAGGCTTGATAATTAACCACTTCAGGCACGGTGGCCAAATACGCCCCCAATTCATGCAAGGTGGCTGCGGTTTGCTCTAATGTGGTTCCGGCGGGCATGTCCACCACCACCTGAAACTCGGATTTATTATCAAATGGCAACATTTTAAGATGCACTAAGCCCAACACCGGTAACAAGAGCGAGAGGCCAATTAATGCCATGATGCCAAAGCCTAAGCGCCGTCTGTTGCGTGGCCCATACTGGTCATCGAGTAAGCGTTTAAAAATTCGTTCAAAGGTGGGGGCTAAGCGAGCGCTGAGCCCTTTATTATGATGAGTAGCGCTGCCCTGCCCTGCCTGAGGGGCTGGCTTCATCCACATGCGGGCCAACCAAGGGGTTACCACAAAGGCAATAATCAACGACAGCAACATCCCCATGCTGGCATTGATGGGTATGGGGCTCATATAGGGCCCCATTAAACCCGTGACAAACGCCATGGGCAGCAATGCGGCAATAACCGTGAAGGTGGCGAGAATGGTGGGGCCACCCACTTCATCCACGGCACCGGGGATAATGTCACGCAGGCTTTTTCCTGGGAAAAGTGCTTGATGACGATGGATGTTTTCCACCACTACAATGGCATCATCCACCAAAATGCCAATCGAAAAAATTAGTGCGAAGAGCGAAACACGATTTAAGGTAAACCCCCATGCCCAAGAGGCAAAGAGCGTGACGGTGAGCGTGAGAATAACGGCGGTTCCCACAATGGCCGCTTCCCGTCGACCCAGCGCAATAAACACCAAAGCGACTACAGAGGCGGTTGCAAAGAGCAATTTCTGGATCAGTTTTTTGGCTTTGTCATTAGCGGTTTCACCATAGTTTCGCGTTACCGTCACCGCAACATCAGCGGGAATAACGGTATTTTTCAAAGTTTCCACACGCTCAATAACCCCATCCGCCACATCAATGGCGTTTTCACCCGCTTTCTTGGTAATGGCAATAGTCACAGCGGGGTATTCCTTGGCAGCACCCGAGGTGGCCTCACCAAACCACACATAACGGCTGGGTACCGGTGAATCATTTCGTACCGTAGCCACATCTTGCAACGACACCGGCCGCCCGCCATGCACGCCAATGATCAGTTGGCTAACATCGGCTGCATCTTTTAGATAATCGCCAGCTTCCAACGCCACACTGTGATTGTTGATCAACAAATCACCGAGCGGTAATCCTTGATTGGCAGCTTGTAAGGCTTGACGCAAATCGGACAGTGCAATACCAGAACTATTTAATCGCGCCGGATCGATCTCTACCAATACCGCACGACCAGGACCCCCTAATGTGGTCACTTCGCGGGTACCCTTCACGCGCTTTAAATCAGCTTCAATGCTATGCGCCACACGTTCTAAATCGTAGGCGCCGGTCTGGGGATTTTTGCTGTGCAAGGTCAAACTAACAATGGGCACATCATCAATACCCTTAGGTTTAATAATGGGGGGCAATACGCCCAGTCCGGCGGGCAACCAATCGGCATTGGCATGCACGGTGTCATACAGACGTACCAAAGCTTCAATGCGCGGCACTCCCACTTTAAACTGAACGGTAACCAGAGACATTCCTGGGCGGGACACCGACATCACATGCTCAATGCCCTGAATTTGCGACAACACCTGCTCGGCGGGGCCGGACACCATCTGCTCTACATCCTTAGCAGAAGCACCCGGAAATGAAATCATCACGTTGGCCATAGTGACATTAATTTGCGGTTCTTCTTCGCGCGGCGTAACCACTACAGCGAATACGCCCAGCAAGAATGCCAGAAGCGCCAACAGCGGGGTAATTTGTGACGCTTGAAAATAGTTGGCAATGCGGCCTGATAAGCCCAAATCGGTTTTCATCAGAACCTCAATGCGGAGCGGCAAATAATGCCGCCGCATCTTGCACCACAGGCTCTCCGGCATTAATACCGCTTAACACTTCCACCTGATCGCCCAGCACGCGTCCCAATCGTACTTGACGCAATAGGGGTTGCCCTTTTCCATCTAACACATAAGCGCCGGTCATTTCAGCATGATGAACAATAGCGGTTAGAGGAAGCTGCACAGGATGAGGCCATTTCTCACTGCTGGGCAACCAAGCGCGCGCAAACATGCCCGGTGTTACTTGAGTCAATCCGGCGGGAAGCATTAATCGCACCTCCAAAGTATGCGTGCCCGCATCCACGGTGGGCAATACCTCAATGGCGGTGGGTGTTGCCCACTGTAAATTAACAGGTAAGCCTGGCAACTCAATCCGGGTTTCTTTTGGGGTCAGACCCCGATTCGGGGTCTGACCCCTATTTAAGACGTTCTGTGGAACGGTTGCCGTAACACGCAGTCGTGTGGGGTCAAATAAGCTGATTAAAACGCGCCCCGGTAGGGCCATGTCCCCCAAACTGACGGGCACTTCAGAAATAACACCTGCGTATGGTGCGCGAATGATGAAGAAATCGGATTGCGTGCGCGCAGCGCCCGCCATGGCGCTTTGGGCGTGGGTTTGCGCTTCCACTGATTTAAAATGTGCTTGCGCACGCTCCAGCGCCGCTTGGCTAATATAATCTTGGGCAAACAGCTTTTCTTGGCGCTCAAGGTCCTTACGGGCCACGTCCAAGGAGGCTTGTGCTGCCACCACTTGTGCCTCACTGGCCACAGCGGATTGATTGGCCGATCGCGCATCCAGACGCATCAACACTTGACCGCTGTGCACGCTCTGCCCCACCTTAACAGCGATTTCCGTCACCGCCCCGGATACCTGTGCCGCCATCACTGTTTGCCGCTCAGATTCAACCACCCCCTCAAAACCGCTCATTTCAGCCGTGGCGGCGCTGCCAAACGGCGTTGCAGCGACTGCCAGGCTATGGCTGGCTAGGACCAATAGCGTCGCGCTGATGAGTGTTTGCAGGGATAGCAGTTTCATAGGTTGACCCATTAAGATTCGTTTGGAATACATTATTTAACTTTATATAATGTTATATGCTATAATGTCAAGCATTAACGCATATTTCACTCCAGAATAATTATGGCCAAAACCATCGCGCAATCGGATTTTGCTCAACTCTACGCCTCTGCGGACCGGGCCTGTGGTTTATTAAAGGTATTGGCCAATCCAGATCGATTGCTGCTGCTGTGCCACCTGGCCGAGGGGGAATGCTGTGTTAGCGATATGGAGGCGGCACTGGACATTCACCAGCCCACTCTGTCACAACAGTTGGGGGTGCTGCGCGATGAAGGGCTAGTGGCCACGCGGCGCGAGGGCAAGCATATCTATTACAAGCTGGCCAGCCCCGAATCTATGGCCATTATCAACACCTTGCATGCGCAGTTTTGTAAGCCTGGTAAAAAATAATTCCGATGATCCGGTTATGGAGATAGCCCTTCCCACATTGCTGGGTATTACCACAGGGCTCTTATTGGGGCTTACTGGTGCGGGGGGCGGTATTGTGGCGGCGCCACTGCTCATGTTGGTGCTGCACCAATCGGTTACTGCAGCAGCCCCTATTTCATTATTGTCTATCACCATGGGCGCCTTGGTGGGCACCCTCATGGGTCTGCGCTCAGGTCAGGTGCGTTATCGCGCCGCATTGCTTCTCTCTGCAGCAGGGCTACTGTTCCAGCCCTTGGGCATATACGCCTCCCATGTCATCCCCAATACGCCATTGTTGCTGTTTTTTGCCGCAGTGTTGGGGTACTTGGGGCTGCGTTATTGGCGCGGCAAAACCATCGCGCGCGACAAGGATCCTGCCTGTGCCATTAGCCCAACCAACAAGCGCTTTATTTGGAACAAGCCCTGTTTATGGGTGATGACGCGTACTGGCCTGTTGGCTGGTTTCCTATCGGGCTTGCTGGGTTTGGGGGGTGGTTTTGTGTTGATCCCCGCCCTACGTCGTCACACCACCTTACCCATGCAAGCCGTTTCGGCCACATCGCTCATGGTACTCACCATCGTGTCCGCAGGGGGGGTATTGCAATGGATGGCGGCGGGAGAAATGAATTGGCACATAGCGGCCCCCTTCTCATGGGGGGCCATTTTGGGCATGGTGTTGGGACGCATGGCCATGACCCGCATTCCTGAAGCGCGCGTGCATCTTATTTTTGGTGGTCTATGCTTAATGGTGGGGGCGGCACTGGTGGTGAAGGCCTTTGCCTCCCTGTAGCCCCGTTACCCAACGATGGGGTTAAACCAACCCAGTTTGGCACGCAAACTTACCACGCCCCCCACAATGATCAGAGTAGGCGCTTTCAGTTCGGCCGCTTTTGCTTTTTCGTGAAGCGTTTGTAATGTGCCCACTACTACTCGCTGGTTAAGGGTGGTGCCCTGCTGCACAATGGCGGCGGGTGTTTCAGCACTTAAGCCGTGAATAATGAGTTGTGCGCAAATCATCTGTAACCCCTGCGAACCCATATACACCACCACCGTTTGGTGGGGGCGCGCCAATTGCGCCCAGTCCAGCTCCACAACACCATCTTTAATATGACCCGTAACAAAGACGCATGATTGTGCATGATCGCGATGCGTGAGGGGGATTCCTGCGTAAGCCGCAACACCTGTGGCCGCCGTAATGCCCGGCACCACTTCAAATTGAATGTCGTTCTCGCTTAGGGTTTCTATTTCCTCACCGCCGCGCCCAAAAATAAAAGGGTCGCCCCCTTTTAAGCGCAACACCGAACGACCTTCGCGCGCCAAGCGCACCAGTAATTCGTTAATGGTCTCTTGTGGCATGGTGTGGTTATTTAAACTTTTACCCACAAAGATTAGTTCTGCGCCAGAGGGGATTAAGGCGACAATCTCTTTCGACACCAAATTGTCGTACAGCACCACATCAGCCTCTTGAATTAATTTAAAGGCACGAAGAGTCAGTAAATCGGGTTCGCCCGGGCCCGCGCCTACTAAGTAAACGCGACCCAACCTGTTAGAGGGTGACATAAAGGGGTACGGCGTTAGATGAAACGAAATGAGCCGGACTGGCGCGCTTAACCATGGCTAAATAAACAAGGAAACATCTGCCTCACCGGCAAACTCCAGGAAGGTGGCCGCCCCACCCCATTCAGCTTCCTGAATGAAGTCGCTCTTTTTAAAATCGAACAAGTCCACCGTCATCTGACAGGCCACAAACTTCACGCCGGCTTCCACGCAAAGATCACGCAATTCTTCTAAGGATGCCACCCCTTTTTTCTTCAACTTACTTTTCATCATAGCGGTGGCCATGGTTTCCATTCCCGGCAGCATTTGCACCATCACCGGCATGGGGACGGGCATGGGCATGGCGGGATTGGCCAAGGGGCTGATTTTTACGTGAGAAAGATCATGGCGCAACAACTGCAGACCGTAAAAGGTAAAAAATACCTGTACCTCAAACCCCAAAGCCGCTGCCGTAGAAGCCAAAATAAAGGGTGGGTACGCCATGTCGAGCGTTCCTTTGGAAGCGATTAGCGCCATCTTTTTCATTGCGTATGTTCCTTAGAATAAGCTGCGTTATTTTTTCTGAAACAAAAAGATGTATTCGCCCGCAGCCTCTTCACTGGACAGTAAAACATGGCCGGTTTGATTGGCAAAAGCCTGCATATCACGCGGCGCACCCTTATCGCTGGCCAATACCTTTAAAACCTGACCCGAGAGCATGTCCGACAAGGATTTCTTGGTCTTCAAAATCGGCAAGGGGCAACTAAGGCCTCGCGCGTCCAATTCTTTATCAACATTCATGCTTCATTCCTCTGGTTTCAATACCATTTCAAACCATCTGTTACCGCTCAAGGTGTAATAATACCCTGAACTGACCCTGGTTGCGGTTGTGGTAGGCTCAGTAACCATCCAATTTATAGTTATAACATTATAATTTTGCGGAGATTTCTTATGAATCTATTGCGACGCACGCTTCTCAGGGGGTTGACCACCGGCAGCGCATTGGCGGTTTTGGCGGTGACGGGCCTGCTGTCTCCGTTGCGTGCCTGGAGCGCTGAAAACCGTCTGGCCGCCTTTGAAAATAAAAACCTGGCAGATGCCATGGCGCAAATGGGGGCTGAGCACAGCGTTGAAAGTGCCGACGTGATTATTAAGGCGCCGGCCTCCGCCGAAGATGGAGCGGTAGTGCCCATCGATGCAGAAAGCCATGTGCCCAACACCACACGCCTACTCTTCTTTATTGATAAGAACCCATTCCCCTTGGCGGCGGCTTTCGATTTTTTACCAGACGCCTTACCTGAAATGGGTATTCGTCTGCGCTTTGCCGAAACATCCACCATTCGCGTGGTGGCCATAGCCAACGGGCGGGCCTATCACGCCATTACTGAAATCAAAATTACCGCGGGTGGTTGCGGCAGTTAATTACGGAGACATTCATGACAGAGCCCATAAAAATTCGCGCCCAGATGAAAGGGGGTATTGCCGATATCCGTATTCTGATTAGGCACCCCAACGAAACCGGTTTGCGTAAGGACCTGGATAGCGGCAAGCTTGTTCCTGCGCATTACATTCAAAGCATTACCGTGGATGTGGCAGGACGGCGTGCCGTAGAGGGGCACACCAACATCGCGCTCTCCGCCAATCCCGTACTGGCTTTTAAGGTGCGCAATGCAAAAGTGGGTGATGCCGTGACGGTGAGTTGGGTGGATAACTTTGGTGAACAACGCTCTGATACCACACCATTGGTTTAACAGGCGCGCAAGCTGTAACACCTGCGCGCCATTAATACCTTACACAGTAAAAATTGTAGAGCCTGTGGTTTTGCGGGCTTCTAAGTCATGATGCGCGCGCACGGCATCACGCAAAGGGTAGCGCTGATTAATGGAAATCTTCACAATGCCTTGCTCCACCACTTCAAACAATTCTGCCGCACTGGCCAATAAATCCGAACGCTTGGCTGTATAGGTGGCTATGGTAGGGCGCGTAATAAAAAGCGAACCTTTCGCAGACAGAACGCTCAAGTCAAAGGGTGGCACTGATCCTGATGCTTGGCCAAACAGTGCCAACATCCCTAAGGGCGCTAAGCAGTCCAAGGATTTATCGAAGGTGTCACGGCCCACCGAATCGTACACCGCCTGCACTTTCTGACCGTTGGTGATTTCCATAACCCGCGCCTGAAAATCTTCAGTGGTGTAGAGAATGGTGTGATCGCATCCGTTGGCACGAGCCAAAACCGCCTTCTCCTCAGTGCTTACAGTGCCAATTACCGTAGCACCCAAATGCTTGGCCCATTGACATAAGATTAACCCCACACCGCCGGCAGCGGCATGAATCAAAATCGTATCGCCTCGCTTAACAGGGTAGGTGCGACGCAATAAATATTGAGCCGTGAGGCCTTGCAGCATCATGGCGGCCGCTTGGCCATCCGAGATAACGCCGGGAAGAACCACCAGACGATTGGCGGGCATTAAGCGGGCTTCCGTATAGGCCCCCATAGGACCTGAGGCGTAGGCCACGCGATCACCCACGCGCACTTCTGTAACGTCTGTCCCAATGGCCTCCACCACACCGGCGGCTTCCAATCCCAAAATAGCAGGCAACGGCACAGGGTACAGACCACTACGGTGATACACATCGATGTAGTTAAGCCCCACAGAGCGATGCTGCAGTCGTACTTGTCCGGGGCCAGGTTCGCCCACTTCCACAGACTCCCATTTCAGTACTTCAGGACCGCCTGTTTGATGAAATCGGATGGCGTGCGTCATGACATTCTTCTCCTCTACTTTCAACTCAATTCAAAACCCAATAATGGGTGGCGCATAAACTTCCATATTGCAACAAAATCACCTGCAATACCAGTCCAAATCCGCATGGAAGAGGCCTGTTACGGGCAGACTACGGGAATGCAATCCTTTAAATAAATGGATGTGGGTTCAAACTTGGCGCGCCAAGCATACGCCTCCACCCCCGCCGCCAACGCGTGGCGCAAGGTTTTGCCATAGAGGGGATCAATGGCATCCGCTGGGCGCACCTCAAACACGTCATCGCGCTGCACACAAAAAATCAATACCGCGCGTTTGCCCTCTTCCACCACGCGCATGAGTTCGCGCAAATGCTTGGTGCCCCGTTCACTCACCGCATCGGGAAACAATGCGATGCCCTTTTCCACAGCAGCGGTAACATTTTTAACTTCCACATAACAATCGGCTCGCTTGGGGTGCGTGAGCAGCCAATCAATACGGCTGGCCTCTTCACCAAAACGTACCTCAGCCCGTTGCTCGGCATACCCTGCCAGCTGTGTGAGCACCCCATTGGTAATGGCCTCCCCCACTAGGGTATTGGCCCGATGGGTATTCACGCCCACATGGGCGCCGGCCACCATAACGGTCTCCCAGGTGAAGCGGTATTTGCGCTCCAAATTACCAGAGTCGCTTAAGCCCACAGGCAAGCCGGCTTCCACGCAGCCCAACATAGAACCGGTATTGGGCACATGCACAGTCATCTCTTGGCCATCACTTAGGCGCACATCCGCCAAGAAGCGTTTGTAACGGCGCAGCAAGGTGGCGTGGATGAGGGGTTCGGATAATTCCACAGAGGCTTAAGGCAGGTCGAACAATAAAATTTCAGCACGCTTAGGCGAGCCCAACGAAATGCGATCGGCCTGTGAAATCCGTGCGGCATCACCTGCTCGCAACAAGTGGCCATCCAGCACCAGATCGCCCTGCGCCACTTGTAAGTAACCCCGACGCCCGGCGGCAAAACGATATTCCAAGGTGTCATCCTCGCCCAACACGCCAGCGTAGATGGAAGCGTCTTGGTGCAATGTGACGGAACCCTTACGCCCATCGGGAGACGCGATGACGCGCAATTGAGACTGACGCTCAGCTTCAGAAAATGATTTTTGCTCATAGCTCGGTGTTAAGTTGCGCTCGGCGGGCAGCAGCCAAATTTGCAACAGATGCACCGGATCGGTTTTGGAGACATTAAATTCGCTATGGGTCACTCCTGTGCCCGCCGTCATGCGCTGCACGTCGCCGGGACGAATAATAGACCCATTGCCCATGCTGTCCTCATGCTTTAAGGCTCCCTCCAGTACGAAGGTGACGATTTCCATATCGCGATGAGGGTGGGTGCCAAAGCCCATACCTGGGGCAATATGGTCTTCATTGATGACGCGCAGCACACTAAAACCCATATGGGCCGGATCATAATAATCGGCAAATGAGAAGCTGTGGTGGGAATCCAGCCAACCATGGTTGGCATGTCCCCGGTCTCGACCTCGGCGTAATGCGATCATATTTTCCTGATAGACTGAGTCGCCCCTAGTGGGGCTATGAAGTGAATCTGAGGCAGTAGGATCATAAATTCAAGCAAATTATCCCAAATTCATTAAAAAAAACATTCTTTTATCGTAAATAATGGTGTCCGCCCTGAAAAAAATTTGGGTTAAGGCTATTCCTGCCGTATTCGTAGCGTTATGGGCCACGGGCTTTATTGGCGCCAAATACGGTCTGCCTTATGCCGAACCCATGACCTTTTTGGCCATTCGCATGGGCTTAGCGGCCTTGGCCTTGCTGCTTTTTGCATGGATCACCCGCGCCCCTTGGCCACCCAACCCCGTGGCCGCACTGCATGTCACCGTGGCGGGATTGCTGGTGCATGGCGGCTACTTGGGCGGCGTGTTCTACGCCATCAGTCACGGCATGCCCGCGGGCATGGTGTCCCTTATTGTGGGCATGCAACCGGTACTCACTTCCGTAGCCGCCGTACTGTTTTTAAATGAACAGGTTGGCAAGCGCCAATGGGTGGGTTTGGGCGTGGGGCTGCTGGGGTTGCTGTTGGTATTGGGGCATCGCATGTCCTTGGCGGACTTAACCTTCCCCTCCGCTGTGGCTGCTTGCATGGCCTTGGTGAGTATCAGCTTGGGCACTGTGTATCAAAAACGCTTTTTCGCCGCGGTGGATCTGCGCACCGGGGGCGTCTTGCAATATGGGGCTTCCGGTCTTTGTTATGCAGCGTTGGCTTACGCCTTTGAGACGCGGGAAGTGACTTGGTCCGCGCCCTTCATTTTGGCTCTCACTTGGTCTGTGTTGGCGCTCTCATTAGGGGCAGTGGCGTTACTGTATCGACTCATTCGCGATGGGGCTGCTTCGCGGGTATCAAGCTTACTGTACCTGGTGCCACCGGTAACGGCTTTGATTGCCTTTGTCTGTTTTGATGAAATGCTTACCTGGCCCGCCATGGGAGGCATGGCGTTGGTGGCCTTAGGTGTGGCCCTGGTGGTGTCCCGCTAAACGTTCATCCAACCATTCCACCCAATGACGCACAGGTGTGTCTGTACCCGAAGCCAGGTGAGTTAGACAGCCGATATTGGCGCTTAAAATGAGATCAGGTTTTCCGCTGTGCAAGGCCTTTAGTTTATTCTGCCGCAACTGATGACTCAGCGCGGGCTGCAAAATGGAATAGGTGCCCGCCGAGCCACAACATAAATGACCGTCCGGCACCGCCGTTAGCGTGGCTCCTGCAGCGCTGAGCAAGGACTCCACCACCCCTTTTATTTTTTGGCCATGCTGCAGCGAGCAAGGGGCTTGAAAAGCGATGGTTTGTGCTGGGGCGTTAAACAACGAACTGGCCCCTAATTGCGCCAGCAACTGTTGCCCCAATTCCACCGTTAACACTTCAGATACGTCGCGCGTGAGCGCTGAAATCTGTTGGGCGCGGACTGAATAGGTCGGGTCATTGCGCAACAAATGCCCATACTCTTTCACTTGAGTGCCGCAACCGCTGGCGGTAATCACAATGGCTTCAATACCCTCTTCCACCCAGGGCCACCACGCATCAATGTTGCGCCGCATGGCGTCCAGCGCCGCATGCTCATCACCCAAATGTTGCGACACAGCCCCACAGCAACCGGCCCTGCGAGCGCGAATAAGCGAAATACCCAAAACATCCAGCAGCCGTGCGGTGGCGGCATTAATGTTGGGCGCTAAGGCTGGTTGCACACAGCCCTCCAACACCACCATGTGACGTGGGTGACGGGGTGATGGCCAAACCCCGGCCGATTGTGGGGCAGGAATCTGTCGTGCCAAATGGCGCGGCAATAAGCGGCGCACTTGTTGACCCATCCACAACAATGAGTTGAACAGGATTGGTTTTAACAATATGGTTTTAAGCAGCGTGCGCATTAGCCTGTCTTTGAGCGAACGTTTCACGCGCGTGTTGGTCAATGTGCGGCCAATGTCCACCAAACGTCCATATTGCACCCCCGAGGGACAGGTGCTCTCGCATGCGCGACAAGTGAGGCAGCGGTCCAGATGACGTTGCGTGAGATGCGATACCGCCTGCCCTTCCATTAAGCTTTTCATCAAGTAGATGCGCCCGCGTGGGCTGTCTAACTCATCACCCAGCAATTGGTAGGTGGGGCAGGTGGCTAAGCAAAATCCGCAATGCACGCAGGCACGCAAAATGCGTTCGGCTTCTTGTCCGTCCGATGTTGCTAAAAATTGGGGGTCGAGCGTAGAGAACATAATCAGAAACCAGCCAACAGACCAGGGTTTAATATCCCCTTGGGGTCAAAGCTTTGTTTGAGGCGCTGGTTTAATTGCGCCAACACCGGATTTAATGGTGCAAACTGAGGCCGTGCCGGATGGCCATTGCGAAATTGCAAGGCGTGACCGCCCATGTCGTGGGCTGCTTTTTGCATTTGTGCCGGTGCATGGTCGGAGGCAATCCAGCGCAGCGCCCCGCCCCATTCTATTAAGGAGGCACCCGACAGCCCTAAGGGTGTTGCCGTGCTGCGCACGCTCAAACGCCATAAGGGACGTGCACTGGTAAAACAAGGTGTGCTCTGTTCGCGCACGGACAGCCACCACGCCTCGGCCTCATTCACCACTTCGCCCCCCAATTGGCGCATAGCGGATCGCACACTCACTTCGGCCCCTGAAAGACGCACACGCAATTGACCGTTGTAAAAACTAGTGGCGGACACCGGCAGTGGCTGGCCACCCCATTCATTCATGCGAATAATGGCCGTGGCCTCAGGTAAGGCCCATTCAAGAGTGGCTTCAAATTGAGGGCGCGGTATTACTTTTAACGACACTTCAGTTAACACGCCCAAGGTGCCCAAGGCACCGGCCATTAAACGCGACACATCAAAGCCCGCCACATTTTTAATAACCCGCCCACCAAAGGTGAGGTCACGCCCTTGACCATCAATAATGCGTGCTCCCAATACAAAGTCGCGCACAGAACCCGCATTGGCACGACGCGGCCCTGAAAGACCGCTTGCCACAGCACCGCCCAAAGTGGCCGTAGATGCATAGTGCGGCGGCTCAAACCCCAACATCTGATTGTTTGTCGCGAGTAAATTTTCCACCTCGCTCAAGGGGGTACCCGCACGCACGGTAATAACCAGCTCGGTGGGCTCGTAATCCACTACACCCGCATAGGGTTTTATATTAAGGGTCTGTGGCGCTTCTGCCCTTACCCAAAACCCTTTGCTGCCGCCACCTTGAATGGTTAAGGGTGTATTGGCATCATGCGCACTGCGCACTTGGTCCATAAGGGATTGTAAAAGAGTATTCATTAAAAACGCGGCAAGTCTGGATGCGGCAGTTGATTGTGGTGCACGTGCATGCGCCCCATCTCGGCACAGCGATGCAGGTCAGGCACCCCTTTGCCCGGGTTTAACAAACCCAAGGGGTCGAAAGCGGCTTTCACGGCATGGAACATGTGCAGGGCATCAGCGCTAAACTGCACACACATTTGGTTAATTTTTTCTACGCCCACACCATGCTCACCGGTAATGGTGCCGCCCACTTCTACGCACAGTTCTAAAATTTTACCCGCATACTCTTCCGTGCGCTCAAACTCACCAGGCTTGGAGGCATCAAACAAAATAAGCGGGTGCAAGTTGCCATCGCCTGCGTGAAAGACGTTACACACTTCCAGCCCAAATTCGTGGGACATTTCATAAATACGTTTGAGCACCATACCCAATGTGCGCCGTGGAATAGTGCCATCAATGCAGTAGTAATCAGGTGCCAGGCGCCCCACCGCAGGGAAGGCGGCCTTGCGACCGGCCCAGAATTTAAGACGTTGCGCTTCGTCGTAGGAATAACGAATTTCAATGGCGCCGGAATCTTCTAGAATAGACTTCATACGCGCAATTTCATCTGTTACTTCTTCCGGGGTGCCATCTGATTCGCAAATCAATAACGCCTCAGCATCCAAGGGGTAGTCGGCATGTACAAAGGCTTCAGCCGCGCGCGTAGCCGGGCCATCCATCATTTCAAGGCCGGCGGGAATGATGCCGGCGGCAATAATACGCGCCACGGCATCCCCTGCTTTTTCCACATCATCAAAGGCGGCCAATATGGCCTGCGCTTTTTGTGGTTTGGGCAGTAACTTCACTGTGACTTCGGTGATGACGGCCAGCAACCCTTCGCTACCCGTGATAAGCGCCATCAAATCGTATCCCGCAGCATCCAGCGCATCGGAACCCAACTCCACCAATTCGCCGGCCATGGTCACCGCACGCACCTTCAGGATGTTATGCACCGTAAGACCATATTTTAAACAATGCACGCCGCCAGAATTCTCCGCCACGTTGCCGCCAATACTGCAGGCAATTTGTGAGGAAGGATCGGGCGCGTAATACAAACCCAAGGGAGCGGCGGCTTCTGAAATGGCCAAGTTGCGCACACCGGGTTGCACACGGGCCGTACGCGCCAAGCGGTCTATATCCAGAATGCGCATGAATTTTGATAAGGAGAGTAAGACGCCTTCAGCGTGGGGCAGCGCACCTCCGGAGAGGCCCGTACCCGAACCGCGCGCCACCACCGGCACGCCCAGTGAATTACAGAGCGCCAGAATAGCCTGCACTTGCGCTTCGGTGCTGGGCAGCACCACCACGTATGGAATTTGACGATAAGCGGTTAAGCCATCGGTCTCGAAGGGGCGCATATCTTCAGGCTGCGAGAGAATGGCCTCCGCCGGCACACAACGGGCCAACTGGGTCAATAGTTCTGCGCGGGTGATGGGGGGGGTGATGGGGGAGGTCATAGTGAACTGTTACGCAGGTTTTTTAGGAAAACCCCCCAGCAAGGCAGGCACCTCGCGGGGTTTCTTGCCTAAGCTTGCCACGGGTGGGCGGCTAAAATGGGATTGCGAGGCGCTGGGGCGCGTGGAATCGTCTTGCGTGCGGCGTACGGGTTTTTCATTAGCGGCTGCACGGGGCAATTCGGCCTCGGTGGTGCGCGGTGCAGAGTTGTGCGGCGCTTCGCTGCGCGCTGGTCGCTCTTCACGGGCCGGCCGTTCGCGATGGGCGGGGCGCTCGCGACGTGACGAGGCGCCCTCCCCTGAACGAGGGCTGCGCGCTTCGCGAGCACCGCCCTCACCGGAGCCCGGTTGGTCAAAGCCTTCTAAGGCCACCAGTTCAATTTTGGTTTTGATGAGCTTTTCAATTTCAGCCAACTCGCGCGATTCTTCATCACATACCAAAGAGATGGCGTTGCCGGGGCTGCCCGCACGTCCGGTGCGGCCTATGCGGTGCACATAATCTTCCGGTACATGGGGTAATTCATAATTCACCACGTAGGGCATCTGATCCACATCCAAGCCCCGTGCTGCAATGTCCGTGGCCACCAGAATCTTCACTTGCCCGCCTTTAAAGTCCGTCAAGCTTTGCGTGCGATGGGCTTGGGTTTTATCACTATGAATGGCTTCGGCATTAATGCCATCGCGAACCAGCTGGCTGCATAAGCGATTGGCACCATGCTTGGTGCGCATAAACACAATGGCTTGTTCGATGGGCAGCGTGCGAATGAGATGGGTGAGCAATTCGCGCTTGCGGTCCTTATGGGCGTGATATACCACCTGACGAACCAAATCAGCGGTGGCATTACGGCGCGCCACTTCAATGGTAACCGGTGTGGTCAGCAAGCCGCCGGAGAGCTTCTTAATGTCATCAGAAAACGTAGCTGAGAACAAAAGGTTTTGTCGACGCGCAGGCAGTAAGGCCACGATGCGGCGAATATCCGGAATAAACCCCATGTCCAACATGCGGTCCGCTTCGTCCAACACTAAAATTTCCACTTGCGACAAGTTGATGGTGCGTTGCTGCACATGATCCAGCAGACGGCCGGGGGTGGCCACGACAATTTCCACACCGCCTTGCAGTGCCTTAATTTGCGGGTCCATATTCACACCACCATAAATAACCGTGGAGCGCAGAGGAATATATTTGCTGTAGGTTTTAACGCTGGCTTCTACTTGGGCGGCCAATTCACGCGTGGGTGTTAATACCAGGCAGCGAATGGGATGTTTAGCAGGCGACACACTGGTGTTGGCTAAGGGTTGCAAGCGTTGCAAAATGGGTAAGGTGAAACCCGCCGTTTTGCCGGTACCGGTTTGTGCGGCGGCCTGTACATCTTGTCCAGCCAAAATAACGGGGATGGCTTGCGCCTGAATGGGGGATGGTTCGGTGTAACCTTGGTCTGCCACTGCACGCAGCAACTCGGGCGATAAACCCAGAGATTCAAATGTCATCGTACGCTCCTGATCGGCCTTCCAAAACTTTTAAGGTTTTGTACCGGTCAAGGCGGATGAAAATAGTAAATTAGCGGTTTGAAGCACAACGCTGACCGGATTGCGAAACTCCAGCTCCCATTATACAATGAAAAACTACCCGTCCGATGGGTAGACTGACTTTGGGGGCGACCTGGCTTCGACGGGGGTTACAAAGCAGCGCAGTGCATACCGAGGGCCAGTGACCTCGTAAATCCTTCTGGAAACCTTATAGTTGCCAACGACGACAACTACTCCCTAGCCGCTTAATCGCGATTAGGCTCTGCACCGGTTTTTCTCTGGGCCGGGGTCTGGGTAACCAGGCTGCAGAGTCATATACAGAGGATCGCAGTAAGATGGGGCCACTTCATCCGCTGCTAAAACCAAGGTGGATCGTCTATGCGCAGTCTGTCGGTTGACGTCGTCCGGATTAAAGCCAAATAACCTGACTAAGTATGTAGATCTGACTGTAGAGGACTTTCGGACGCGGGTTCGATTCCCGCCGCCTCCACCAAAAATTGATGCCCAACGGTTCTCCGTTGGGCATTTTCTTTGCGGAATCCCGCAAACACGCGGGGGTTCGTGCGGAAACCTGCGGACTTTGCCAGTCGACCATCCGACCTGTTTTAGACCGCTTTCTGCTCTCTCCACCCCAATAGTCTCTGTTCTGTTTGCGCGCCGAAAATGTCAAGCGATTCATCGGCAACAGCGAGAATGCGGTGAAGACGCAAATCTGGTGCGCTGTCTCCACTTACGTGCTGATCGCCATTGTCAAAAAGGAGCTTCAACTTGATGCCTCTCTCTACTCTTTGCTACAGATTCTTTCGGTGTCTGTTTTTGAGAAAACCCAGCTATCTCAAGCCTTCGCAGGCAGTGGGCAACTTCAAGATCAGACAGATTTTTATAACCAACTGATGTTATTCTATCCCCGTATCGGCGCCATTGCCGGGACGGGTGTGGCCTTTTCAAAGGCCAACCTGCTGCGACTGGGTATTATTTTGTATGGCCTGCGGCTCACTTTTCAAGATATTGGTCATGTGGGTTGGGCAGGCGTGTTAATTGACGCCACGGTATTAAGCAGCACGTTTGGGTTGGCCTACTTTTTGGGAACGCGCATGTTGGGCCTTGACCGCAAGACCGCCATATTAATTGGGGCCGGCAGCTCCATCTGTGGCGCCGCTGCAGTGATGGCCTCAGAACCTGTGGTGCGCGGCCGTGCCGAGCAAGTGACGGTGGCCGTTGCCACGGTGGTGGCGTTTGGCACCTTAGCAATGTTTCTCTATCCAGCCCTGTACCACCTAAACGCAAAATACCAACTGCTTAACTTATCCCCAACCGTCTATGGCCTCTACACAGGCTCTACCATTCACGAGGTGGCTCAAGTTGTTGCGGCAGGCAATGCGGTGAGCGAACAGGCAGCCAACACCGCTGTCATCACAAAAATGGTGCGTGTGATGATGTTGGCGCCCTTCCTGGTTATCTTATCGGCATGGCTGTCACGTTCTTCAGCCCATCATGATGCGCTAGATTCAAACCCTAACCCGAACCAGAATAAACATCATTCCGGCATTGTTATACCCTGGTTTGCCTTAGGTTTTATCGCCGTAGCAGGACTAAACTCGCTGTCTTTGCTGCCGCATACACTGGTCAGCAAGATGGTGGACATTGATACTATATTGCTTGCCATGGCTATGGCAGGGTTAGGCCTGACCACACATGTATCCATTATTCGCCAAGCAGGCATTAAACCGTTGGCGTTGGGTGGCGCGCTGTTTGCTTGGCTGATTTTCGGTGGCTTTGCCATCAACGCAGGCATCGGCGCCCTACTGCAATAAAGATGGGTCATGGGGTGGTCATGGGGTCAGACCCCTGGCGGGGTCTGACCCCATGACCACCCCATGACCACCCCATGACCCACCCCGTGACCCCAAAACTGTGCGATAATAAAGTCCTGCGAGTTACCAACACCCCTCGCCTTCCCGGTTTTATCCCCGGCAGCAACCTATAATCACAATCACTGGACCTTAATGTCATTTTCCACTCTTGGACTATCCGAGCCCATTCTTCGCGCCATTGCCGATGAAGGCTATACCGAACCCACCCCCATTCAGAAGAGCGCTATTCCCGCGGTTCTGGCCGGTGGTGACTTATTAGCGGGCGCCCAAACCGGCACCGGCAAAACCGCTGGCTTTACATTACCCATCTTGCAGCGCTTACTCGATGCGTCCCCCGCAGTCAGCAAAGCGCCGCGTGTGTTAATCCTGACTCCCACACGGGAACTGGCCGCCCAAGTGGAAGCCAGTGTGCGCACCTACGGCAAGTATTTGTCCCTGCGCTCCGCCGTGGTCTTCGGTGGTGTGGGGTTGCACCCCCAAATTGAAAAGCTGCGCCGAGGTGTGGACATCTTAGTGGCCACCCCTGGACGCTTACTGGATTTGCATCAGCAAAAAGCATTGGATTTAAGCAAAGTTAGTATCTTTGTTTTGGATGAAGCGGATCGTATGCTGGACATGGGCTTTATTCACGACATCAAGAAAGTGATGAAGCTGCTACCCGCACAGCGCCAAAGCCTACTGTTCTCGGCCACCTTCTCAGAGGATATTAAGAACCTAGCCGATAAATTGCTGAAATCACCGCAGTTGATTGAAGTGGCACGACGCAATAAGACCGCGGAAACCATTTTGCAAAAAGTGCACCCTGTGGACCGCGATCGCAAACAAAAATTGCTCTCACACCTGATTAAGGCTGGTGACTGGCATCAAGTACTGGTATTTACCCGCACCAAGCATGGCGCCAATAAGCTAGTGGAACAATTGGGTAGCGATGGGATTACCGCCATGGCTATTCACGGCAACAAAAGCCAAACCGCCCGCACGCGCGCCTTGGCAGAATTTAAATCCGGCGACTTGCGCGCCTTAGTGGCCACGGATATCGCCGCGCGCGGTATTGATATTGATCAATTGCCCCATGTGGTGAATTACGATCTGCCCAACGTGGCGGAAGACTATGTGCATCGCATTGGTCGTACCGGACGAGCAGGCGCCAGTGGCGAAGCCATTTCGTTTTTAACGGTGGATGAAACACGTTTTCTGGCGGAAATTGAACGACTGACACAGCAAAACCTGCCGCAAGAGGTGGTGCCCGGATTTGAAGCCGACATGAATGCGCAACCCATGCCTATTCCCATGGGACGTCAGTACATTAACGGTTCATTGAAGAAGATCAACATTAGCGGTCCGCCGCCGCGCGCCGCGCGCCCAGCCAGCCCATCAAGGCCAGCAAGCAAAGGCCGCCACCAATCAGCAAAACCCCGGCAATCTCGAGGCGCTTAAAGCCTTCATCCAACACCCAACGCGACGACACAATGGCCACCACGGGGGTGCCCAGCACCGACAAGCTGGCCTCCCATGCGGGCACACGATCAAGAATATAAATCCACAACCACCAGCATAGCGCCGTACTGCCCAAGGTCATGACCACCAGGATTTCGATGTAGTAAGGCGTCCAATGGGTGGCGGGCTCGGGTATGAAGTAGGCCAAGAGCGTAAGAGGAACGGCCCCCACCACCATTTGCCAGGCGGTCAATGAAAGTAAATCCACCTGCTGACGTCGGCGCAACCATTTCACTTGTATGGTGCCAATGGCCCAACAGAGTGCCGCTGTAACCCCTAAGAACTTACTGAGCAAACTGGATTGCATGTCCCACGGCTCAATGATCAGAACAAGTCCCGCCAAGGCGCAGAAGGCCGCCAGCCACTGACCAGGACGGATGTCTTCTTTTAAAAATAAGCGCGCCAGCAGTAAGGTCCAAATGGGCATGGTAAAAATCAGCACCGCGGTTTTTCCAGGGCCACCTTCCACCAGAGCCCATGTTTGCAACAGCATGAAGCCTGCCACTTGTACCAAACCAATGCCAATGGTGGCCAGAGGTGCTGCGGGGCGCAGCGATCTGCCGGTCAGTTTTACCACCAATAGCAGCACCAAGGCGCCCCCCACGCAACGCTGAGCGGCAAAAGAAAAAGGAGGGGCGAAGGTTAAGGCCTGTTTCGCCATGACCCAGGTGTAGCCCCAAATAAGGGATAAGACCACAAGGGCTAAAATAGGCAGCCAACGCTCTGCAGAAGAATGAGAATTCATAAATTTATTGTCATGGAGATGTCATATCAATCTGATGTACTAACCAAACCAACCAACTATAACCTTAAAAAGGAGACCGGAATGTTAATCCGCGCACTAAGTCGTTCAAATAACGACAATGAAACACCTTTTCTGCCTACCGGCAGAGATGCCCGTGATGATCTGGATGATGACAGCCTAGATGATCAGTACGCAACACAAGACGCCGACATCGATGATTTTAGTCGTGGCGGCAAATAGGCACTGTCACCTTGAATGGCTTTAATGGCGCTTAGGCGCCATTGTGGCCAAGGTCATGAGGGGCTCCATCCGGCAGCCCCAACAAATAAATTTCTGATCTATTTTGTTATATGCGTAAATGTACCGTGCATGGCAGATGCGGCAACGGCTGCGTTTGAGGTTTTTAATTTGCATCAGCTTTACCAACCACCACGCGCGATCAATCGTCATTAACGATTCCAACCCCGCCGCTTCTATGCAGTGACTAAACCCCTTATAAGCAGTGGCCAAGTGATGGCAGGGGTTTTCTGCGCACTCCTCTAGATGGGATAGGGTTTCATACAGCGATGAAAATAGCGACGCCTGCAGATTGTTATGACGGCGCAAATACCATTGATCTGAATTGGGCATTTGCCCCTTACGGGGCGCCACACCCAATATCTCAAAAGAAAGCTTACGCAAAAACCAACTGGAAAGGCGCGTCATCTCATATACGATGGGTACCCGCGCACCCAAAGCCAAGAGTGCTTCGGCGTTGCGGTACTGCTGCAATTCTGTTTGCAAGGCGCGTTTAGTGGACATGATCAAGTTCCCCTTCCCCCAACAGCACCGCGCGCGGCAATGCGGCAGCACTGCCCATGGCGTACTGGCGCAAACACGCCCATACCGATGAACCCCGCCAGCGCAATCCCACCAACAACATGGGCGTATGGGCCAAGCGGTGAAGCTCTTCAGCAGAAAGTGCCAACAAGGTATTGGCCACTTCGGGCGTAATGCCCAGATTGGCCATGCCTAAGGCGCGATTTTGCTGCAACACTTCGCGCGCCAAGTACAACATCCCCAGGTTAATATCCGACATCGATTTACCAAGACTGCTCACGGCTGCACCTCCACATTGAAGCGCTCAAGGCCTCTGAGCGCGTGAAGAGAGCATAGAAGAAAAACGCAGAAATTTAACCCTGCGGAAGACGTGAGAAACGCCTGTTTTTAGCACTCCCACGGCGCCATGCGCTCTGCCAGTGAATGGCCCATTGCACTGTGGGGCACCGCTCACCACAGAGATACCAACCTTACCGTGACGGCTGGCTACATCTTCGGGAGGGTGACGCCTTTTTGTCCTTGGTATTTTCCGCCGCGGTCTTTATAGGACACTTCGCATACTTCATCAGACTCGAAGAAGAGCACCTGAGCGACCCCTTCGTTGGCATAAATTTTAGCGGGCAGTGGTGTGGTGTTGGAAAACTCTAGCGTGACATACCCTTCCCATTCGGGTTCAAAAGGGGTGACATTTACGATAATACCGCAACGCGCGTAGGTGGATTTGCCCAAGCAAATGGTCAACACATTGCGTGGAATACGAAAATATTCCACAGTGCGCGCCAAGGCAAAAGAATTGGGCGGAATAATACACACCGGCGCCTTCACGTCCACAAAAGAATTGTCATCAAAATTCTTAGGGTCCACGATGGTGGAGTTGATGTTGGTAAAAAGCTTGAATTCATCCGAGCAGCGAATGTCGTAGCCGTAGCTGGATGTGCCATAGGACACAATGCGCTCACCATTCACCTCTTTCACTTGGCCGGGCTCATAGGGCTCTATCATGCCGTGCTGCTCTGACATGCTTCGTATCCAGCGATCCGATTTAATGCTCATAAAAATCCTTAGGTGTTTTGAACAACAATTTTAGGGAACTTGGTGGCATGGTCTTCCCCGCGCAACGCGATTTTAATGGCTAAGCGACGTGCCATAGCACGATAAATGTCGGTAATGGACCCTTCTGGTTCTGCCACAACAGTGGGGCGACCAGCATCGGTCTGCTCGCGAATGCGAATATCCAGGGGCAATGAGCCCAACAACTCGGTGCCAAAATCGGCCACCATGCGCGCAGCACCACCGGCTCCAAAAATATGCTCTTCATGACCACATTTCGAGCAGATATGGGTGCTCATATTTTCCACCACGCCCAGAATAGGCACCCCCACCTTTTCGAACATCTTGAATCCCTTGCGGGCATCGAGCAACGCAATGTCTTGCGGGGTGGTGATAATGACCGCACCGGTCACCGGTACTTTTTGTGCCAAGGTCAGCTGAATATCGCCCGTGCCCGGGGGCATATCCACAATGAGATAATCCAAATCATCCCAAGCGGTGTCGCGCAACAGCTGTTCCAGAGCCTGGGTCACCATGGGGCCGCGCCACACCATGGGCTGGTCCGGGTCGATTAAATAGCCCACGGACATGGTTTGCAGGCCATGGCCCATGAGGGGGCGCATGGATTTGCCGTCATCGCTCTCGGGGTGCCCCGTAATACCCAACATGGTGGGCTGTGAGGGGCCATAGATGTCTGCATCTAAAATACCCACCCGCGCGCCTTCGGCTAACAGCGCCAGGGCCAAATTCACTGCGGTGGTGGATTTGCCCACCCCACCCTTGCCGGAGGCAATGGCCACCACATTGCGAATGCCCTTAATGGGTTTCAAGCCCGCCTGTACCGCATGGGCCTTCACCTCACAGAGCACTTCCACGCGCACCTGCCCTACTCCAGGCAGGGTTTTAAGGGCTCCCACCACGTGATCGCGCACCGCGCAGCCTAAAGTTTTGGCGGGATAACCCACCACCAACTGCAGGCTGATGTCGTTACCGGAAATGGTAAGGTTCTTCAAGGAGCGGGTACTGGCGAAGGTTTTACCGGTATTGGGGTCCATCAGGTCGTTGACCCGTGCTTCAATTTGCTGGTTAGTAAGTGACATAGTGTGCTGTGGCAACCTAATTTAAAAAAGAATCATTATAAAGCAATACCGAAAAAGGTCAGGAGGTTGATACACTAGCGCTTTATTGAGAACAGAATCCTTTATCAGCATGGCTCGTACCCTACTCGTCACCAGCGCCCTCCCCTATGCCAACGGCAGCATCCATCTGGGGCATATGGTAGAACATATTCAAACCGACATCTGGGTGCGCTATCAGCGCATGCAGGGGCATACGGTGTACTTAATTTGTGCCGATGACACCCACGGTACACCGGTCATGCTGGCCGCCGAAGCGCAGGGCATCACACCTGAAGCGATGATTGAGCGGGCGCGCGCTGAGCATATGCAAGATTTTATTGGTTTTCATATTGCCCACGACCTCTATTACAGCACCCATACCCCAGAAACCCGCCATTGGGCCTGCGAAATCTACAATCGCCTGAAAACTGCAGGCTACATCACCATTCGCCCTATTGAACAACTGTATGACCCCGTTAAATCCATGTTTTTGCCCGATCGCTTCATTAAGGGCGAATGTCCACGCTGCCACGCCCAAGATCAGTACGGCGACAACTGCGAAGCCTGCGGCGCCTCCTATGAGCCCACGGACCTCATCAACCCCATATCGGTGATCTCCGGTGCCGTGCCGGTGCGCAAAACCTCCGAGCATCATTTCTTTAGCTTGGGCAAATGCGAAACCTTCCTTAAAAAATGGACCCGCTCAGGCACCATTCCCACGGAAGCGGCCAATAAGTTAGATGAATGGTTTAAAACCGGCCTCTCGGATTGGGACATCTCGCGCGATAAGCCCTACTTCGGCTTCGAGATTCCCGGTGCGCCCGATAAATTCTTTTATGTGTGGTTAGATGCCCCCATTGGCTACATGGGCACTTTTCAAAAATTGGCCAATGAACGCGGCTTAAACTTTGATGATTTCTGGAAAAAAGACAGTAGCGCCGAGCTCTACCACTTCATCGGCAAAGACATTCTCTACTTTCACTCGCTGTTTTGGCCAGCCACTTTAGAATGCGCCGGTTTCCGCACGCCCACGCAACTCTTTGTGCATGGGTTTTTAACCGTGAATGGGCAAAAAATGTCTAAGAGCCGCGGTTCGTTCATTACCGCGGGAAATTATTTAAAATATCTCGATCCAGAATATCTGCGCTACTACTACGCTGCCAAACTCAACGCGGGTATGGACGACATCGATTTGAATTTAGATGACTTCACCGCGCGCGTGAACAGTGACCTGGTGGGTAAGTATGTGAATATCGCCAGCCGCACCGCAGGCTTCATCAGCAAACGCTTTGATGGTCAATTGGCCAAAGCCCACTCCTCTGAGGCGCAGGAATTGGTAGAACGCTTCTATGCCAGCGCCAGTGCCATCGGCGCCCTTTATGAGGCACGCGAATTTGGCCGGGCGCTGCGCGAAATCATGGTCTTGGCTGATGCTGCCAATCAGTTTGTGGATGGTGCGAAGCCTTGGGATATAGCGAAAGACGCTACTCAGGATGCCAAGTTGCAGTCGCTATGCACCAGTTGTCTGGAATTATTTCGCTTGCTCAGCCTCTTCTTAAAACCTGTGTTGCCGGTTTTGGCAATTAAGGTAGAATCCTTTTTAGACATCGCCCCGCTAACATGGCAAGATGCCACAGAAGGCGCGTCCCTATTGGGGCATCGCATTAAACCTTATCAACATCTCATTACTCGTGTGGACCCCAAACAAGTGGAATCTCTCGTACAAGCCAGTGTTGAATCGCTCGCCCCAGAAACGCCAGCGGCAGCGGCGCCAACCGTTGCAGTGGCATCAACCATCCCCCCCGTGAGTGACACCATCGGCATTGATGATTTTTCACGCATCGATTTGCGCGTAGCGCGCATCGTAGCGGCTGAGGAAGTAGCAGAGGCCGATAAATTACTCAAGCTTACCTTGGATATTGGCCTAGAGCAGCGCACTGTGTTTGCCGGCATTAAAAGCGCCTACACCCCGGAAGAGTTGGTGGGTCGCTTAACCGTTATGGTGGCCAATTTAAGTCCGCGCAAAATGCGCTTTGGAGAATCGCAGGGTATGGTGTTGGCAGCCGGAGACGGCACCGGCATTTACATCCTCTCACCCGATTCGGGCGCCAGCCCAGGGCAACGCATCAAATAATGCCTTTAATGGCTGTTGCGATAAACCACGTGAACGTTGTCTTCGCTCAGCCAGCTGGTCAGTTGAGCCAGTAACTCATCACTCAACTGCGTGGGGGGCAGCTCAATCTCGCATAACCCTTGCTTATTGCTGTATTGCACGCGCACCGGCGTGGGGCCAGGCTGCGCGGTTTTCATAATGGCCGATAAGCGCAGCGCATCCGATTGGCCATTCATCTTAAGATGTAACCCACGCGCATAACGATCGCGTGCCTGAGGCAATGAGTACACCGCATCAGCCGTTAAGCGGACTCCTTGAGTAAAGTTGTCGATGGAGGCCTTACCCTCCACCACCAGCAGTTGGTCCTCACCTATTAAGCCGCGCACCGTATCGAACAGTTCACTGAAAATAGCCACTTCCACTTTGGCAGTGCCATCATCCAACACCACAATCCCCATGCGACCGCGCCGGGTTTGTTGCATGCGCGTGCTGGCCACAATGCCGCATGCGATGACCACTTCATTGTGCGGAACCAGATCCGCCAAACTACGCGACACAAAGCCCGACACCTCGCGGCGGTGACTGGTAAAGGGGTGGCCACTAAAGTAAAAACCGAGCACTGATTTTTCATAAGTGAGTTTTTCTTTCGAGGTCCAAGGGGGTTGCACCGTCAGCGCCACACTCACGCCGGCGCTGCTGGAATCATCCGAGCCAAACAACGCTCCTTGATGGATGTGGCGCGCCACTTGTTCCGCCATATCAATAGCATCTTCCACAGAAGCCAGTAAGGTGGAGCGCTCGATGCCGGTAAAGTCAAAGGCGCCCGCCTTCACCAAGGCATCCACCACGCGTCGGTTTACTGCACGCCTATCCATGCGCAAACAAAAGTCGAATAAGTCTTTATAGGGTCCGCCCTCATGGCGCGCCCGCTCGATTTCTAGCGCTGCCGATTCGCCCACCCCTTTTACCGACCCCAAGCCATAGCGAATCTGGGTGCGGTTAATGGGCCAGAAGCGATACACCGAGCGATTTACGTCGGGAGGTAAAATGTCTAGGTTGTTGCGCCGCGCATCCTCCACAAAGGTGGCCACCTTGTCGGTGTCATCTAAGTCGCCCGACAAAGTAGCGGCCATAAAAGCAGCGCTGTAATGGGTTTTCAACCATGCGGTTTGGTAAGAGATCAGCGCATAGGCCGCCGAGTGAGATTTATTAAATCCATACTCGGCAAACTTTTCCATTAAATCGAACAACTGAGTAGCCACACGCACCGAAACGCCGCGTGCGGTAGCCCCGTCGGTAAACTGATTGCGTTGCTTAGCCATCTCTTCGGGCAACTTTTTACCCATGGCACGGCGCAATAAATCCGCCGAGCCCAAGCTGTAGCCCGCCAACACCTGCGGAATCTGCATCACCTGCTCTTGATACACAATCACGCCATAGGTGGGCATAAGTATGGGTTCTAAAGATTGGTGAAAATAATCTACCCGCCCACGCCCTTGTTTGCGGTTGATAAAATCATCCACCATGCCCGACTGCAAGGGGCCGGGACGGTTTAGAGCCATTAAGGCGATGATGTCCTCGAAGCGATCGGGTTTAAGACGCGTCTCCAGATCTTTGGCGGTGCGCGATTCTTGTTGAAACACTGCTGTGGTGTTGCCAGAACCAAACAAGGCGTAAGTGGCCAAATCATCCAGCGGAATATTGGCAATAGAAAAGTCCTTGGCGGCTGGGTCATCGGTTAAGGCGCGTACATGACGCTCAGCCCAATCCAGAATAGTGAGCGTGCGCAAGCCCAAAAAGTCAAACTTCACCAAGCCCACTTTTTCCACATCATCTTTATCAAACTGACTGACCACGCCTTCCGATCCTTCGGGACGATACAGCGGCGTGAAGTCCGTCAGCTTTCCCGGTGCAATTAAAACGCCACCCGCGTGCATACTCACGTTGCGCGTTACACCTTCCAGCCTTTCGCCCAAAGCCAATACTTCGGCCACTTCCTCTTCTTCAGCGGCGCGCAGATTCAGTTGCGGCTCATCTTCACGGGCCTTGGCTAAGGTAATGCCAATCTCAAAAGGAATCAGCTTGGCCAATTGATCCACAAAACCATAGGGCAAGTCCAACACGCGACCCACATCGCGAATCACCGCGCGCGCTGCCATGGTTCCGAAAGTCACGATTTGCGAAACACATTCAGGGCCGTACTTTTGACGCACATACTCAATCACGCGATCGCGCCCATCCTGACAAAAGTCCACGTCAAAATCGGGCATAGAAACCCGCTCAGGGTTTAAGAAACGCTCAAACAGCAAGTCGTAACGAAGTGGGTCCAGATCGGTAATGCCCAGACAATAGGCCACCAGAGAACCCGCACCAGAACCCCGACCAGGACCCACCGGCACGCCATTATGTTTGGCCCAGTTAATAAAGTCGGACACAATTAAGAAGTAACCCGGAAACCCCATCTGAATAATGGTGTTGCATTCAAATTCTAAGCGCGCCTGATAAGCGGGGCGCGCAGCGTCCCGTGCCACCACATCGGGGTAGAGGCGCTCCAGCTTTTCTGTCAGTCCCTGAGAGGCCAACTGCACCATGTAGTCATCCAATGTCACGCCGGGAGGGGTGGGGAAATCCGGTAAGCGTGGTTTGCCCAACACCAGTTCCACATTGCAACGCTTGGCAATTTCAATAGAGTTTTCTAATGCCGCGGGCACATCGGCAAACAACGCTTGCATCTCGGCGCGTGATTTAAAATATTGGTCGCGCGTGAAGGGGCGTGGGCGGCTTGGGCTGGCCAACAAATAACCACCTGCAATACAGATACGCGCTTCATGGGCCTTAAAATCATCGGGTTCGGTAAACTGAATAGGGTGTGTGGCCACCACGGCAATGTCGAGCTCGGAGGCCAACGCCAAGGTCAGCTCAACCAAGCGTGATTGGCCCGCAGCACCGGTGCGCTGCACTTCCAGATAATAAGCATCGCCAAACGTTTTAACCCACCGTTTGGCGCGCGCTGTGGCCTGCGTTATATTGTCTTGCGCCAAGGCCTGACCCACATCGCCCATCTCAGCACCGGACAGCACAATCAAGCTTTTAGCCGCCGACTCAATCCATTGCCGCTCCATGGTGGCCACACCCCGGTTCTGATGCGTTAACCAAGCGCGCGACAGCAAATCGCATAGTGCCAAGTAGCCGGCGTGATTGCGCGCCAACAGCAACACTCTAAAAGGCTGCTCCTCGCCCTCTCCTGCTACCCACACATCACAGCCCACAATAGGCTTCACGCCACGCGCACGGGCGGCGCTGTAAAACTTAATCAGGCCAAACAGGTTATTGAGGTCGGTAATCCCTAAGGCGCCCATGCCGTCTTGCACCGCGCGCTCAACCGCATCGTCAATGCGAACGATGCCATCTGTTACCGAAAACTCGGTATGCAGGCGCAGATGAACAAAGGGGGCGGCAGGTTCGGTCACAGCAAAGGGTTTGGCAGTTGAAACAGGTTAGATTTTAACAGATGCAGCAGCGCCACTAGCGCCGGGCGGCAAAGAAACTTTGTAGGCGTTGCGCGCTCTCACCAGCGCCTATACCTGCGCTGACCGTGGTGTGGTGATTAAGACGCGTTTCCGCAAATAAATCCACCACACTGCCGCAAGCACCGGTCTTGGGGTCAGGGGCGCCATACACCAAGCGGCTGATGCGAGACTGCAAAATGGCCCCAGCACACATGGCGCAGGGCTCTAAAGTGACGTACAGGGTGCAGCCCACCAAGCGATAGTTGCCCAAATGACGCGCGGCATCCCGCAATGCGGCAATTTCCGCGTGACAGGTGGGGTCGTGACTGGAAATGGGGGCGTTATGACCACGGCCAATAACAACTCCCTCATGCACCACCAGGGCGCCCACGGGTACCTCACCTAAGGCGGCGGCGGCATCGGCCAACAAAAGCGCCTGATTCATGAAAGCGTTGTCATCGGTGGGGGTTGCGGGACTGGTACTCATAGGGAAACTATTCCCACTCAGTAACAACGTAAGTATTTTTCTTATTATAATCAATCACTTACATCTCCTGAAATAGTAATGTGTAACTTTTGTGTAGCTACGAACAGCAAACCCAATAACTACATGCATCTAAAAAGTTATGCAATGTCAATAGTTTAATTGATTATTAGTTACACGATGTGCGAATATAAATAATTGAAAATAAGCTACAAAAAATATAACTAAAGAGTTAATATAAACTGATGGCTATTACATTATTTGAACTAGAACAATTTCCTAATCGTATTGCAATAAGTAAAGCAAAAGATTATCAAATTAATGGGACTTTTTTCTTAGACTTTAGTAAACCACTAACAGTAATAAGGTGGTTTGGTAAGGTAAATGATTATTTTGGGTTTGCAGTTGGATTGAGAGTACCTGTAATACATCAGTCTGAGAATGTTGGCGGTTATGTTATTAGTTGTCACGTTAATGACCCTCAATACAAGACAATAAAACAATTGTGGAAAAGAAATTACCCTACCGCTAATCCTAAAGTCGATGTTGAAGTAGATGGACTTAATTTAATAGTTGATTTCGCTAATCAATTTGAAGCAAATTCCTAAACCAATAACAGCAAAGATAAACTATTGCTTTCTTGGCTAACACAGGGTTTTGGCGATGGTGAGCCGGTACGGCTCAAAGCATGGATAGCCAGCGAAACGCCGTCGCGGCTGACTCAGCCGGATCTGGATGTGCTCGCTTCCGTAACCAGAGCAATCCATCAGGAGTGTCCGCTGGCGATCGAATATCACTCAATCACCAGTGGGCGTACTGATCGAGAAATTGTTCCATTTGCTCTGCTCGATAACGGTTCGAGGTGGCATGTCCGCGCTTTTGACCGGAAGAGCCAGGAATTCCGTGATTTCGTCATTACACGGATCAAAAATCCAGTTGTGATGAAAGGCGCTCAAGTTCAGCCGCACGAGCGAAGCGACCAGGACATTCAATGGACTCGAATCGTTGAGCTGGAATTAGTGCCGCACCCCGAC
>Ga0214197_1000030_pt1 | contig 76652 bp, 80 predicted proteins | sample TroBogEpilimnion_16_FD_153035 | JGI IMG/M metagenome (GOLD analysis project Ga0214197, IMG submission 153035) | Freshwater microbial communities from Trout Bog Lake, WI - 09SEP2008 epilimnion | ecosystem: Environmental > Aquatic > Freshwater > Lake > Epilimnion/Euphotic zone | place: Trout Bog... | reverse complement strand
TGAACTGACCCCCAAAAGTTGGACCTTATGTCCAACCAAGGGGGTTTTGTTTTATGAGCAAGTACAGCAAGCAGTTCAAGCTAAAGGTAGTTAAAGAGTTTCTAAAGTCAGGTGGTCTTAAGCGGGTAGGTCATTTATTTCAGATTAGTCACTCCGATGTCCGCAATTGGACTTTGGTCTATCAGGCACATGGCCATAGCGGTCTTACTCCTAGCTACCAACGTCATTCCCCGCAGTTCAAAGTCCAAGTGCTGCAGTTCATGGCCAAACACCAGGTATCGGCTAGGCCAGCTGCTGCCCACTTTGGCATTGGGAGCATGAGCACCATTTTGCAGTGGCAACGCCTCTACAATGAAGGCGGTATTACAGCCCTCACCAATCGACCGAGAGGACAACCGCCTATGTCCCAACTTAATATCAAAGCATTACTCAAAAAGCCGATCTCAGAACTCACGCCCGCAGAGCTGCGACGGCGTTTGGAGTATGCCGAAGCGGAGGCTGCCTATCTAAAAAAGTTAGAAGCCTTAGCTCAGAGCAAAGCAGTAAAAGAGAACAAGCCCAAGTAATTACTGAGTTAAGGCCGTATTACCGTTTACCAGATTTACTACTCATCGCCAAGATGGCTAAAAGCGTGTATTACTACTGGCGAGAAGCCAGTAGTAAAGCCGACCCTTATCAGGGCGCTAAAGAGCGGATTACCCAGATCTTTAATGCCCATCGGGGTCGTTATGGCTATCGGCGGGTGCATTTAGAGCTGCGCAATCAACATCAACACTTAAACCACAAGACCGTACAAAAGCTGATGACCCAGCTAGGACTTAAATCCACCGTTCGCCCCAAACGCTATCAGTCCTATAGGGGGTCTGTGGGCAAGGTAGCGCCAAACTTACTGGAACGTGACTTTGGAGCAAGTAAACCCAATCAAAAGTGGGTGACCGATGTGACCGAGTTCAATATCCGGGGCGAAAAGGTGTACCTCTCACCTATCTTAGATCTGTATAACGGGGAGATCGTCTCCTATGAGATTGCGGATCGGCCGCAGATTAGTTCAGTGATGCAGATGCTCCAAGGTGCATTTAAACGACTGGGGCTAACAGATAAGCCAATGATCCACTCAGACCAGGGCTGGCAATATCAGATGGGGCTTTATCAGGAGGCCTTAAAAGAACAAGGTCTTACTCAAAGCATGTCCAGAAAAGGGAACTGCTTAGACAACGCGGTGATGGAAAACTGGTTTGGGATCATGAAAAGCGAGTTCTTTTACCAAAAGAAGTTTGCCGATGTTCAATCATTTAAAGCGGAGCTAAAGGAATATATCCACTACTACAACCATGATCGAATCAAACAAAAGCTAAAGGGATTAAGCCCGGTTCATTACCGAACTCAATCCCTCGTGCTAACCTAACTAAACTGTCCAACTACTGGGGGTCAGTTCAACGGGTGGCTTTTTTATTGCTCCTTTTTAATGAGAAAAAGATAAAAGTTCTTTGAAATTCAATTGCTTGTATTAGGGGTAATCACTAGTGCATGAATAGAAAATTCTTGATGCCCATCAAGATAATAAAGGTGATGATGTTTGAGAATGTTTCAGCCCTAAAAAAGGGCAATGAATTTATAAAAAATATATAAGGAGCGCAAATCGTGAGTAAGCCTTGGCATAACCGTTGGGCACAATTGGTATTTGGAATTATCTGTATGGGGTTGGTTGCCAATCTTCAATATGCGTGGACTTTATTTGTTAACCCAATTCAGATTAAAACTGGATGGGCTTTGTCTGCGATTCAATTGTCTTTCTCGATCTTCATCGTTGTGGAGACTTGGTTAGTTCCAGTCGAAGGTTGGATGGTAGATAAGTTTGGCCCACGTATCGTTATTCTGATCGGCTCAGTCTTTGCTGCGGCAGGTTGGGTAATGGATAGTTATGCTAACTCAATAGAAATGCTCTACGCAGCTGCTGTAGTAGCTGGTATCGGTGCTGGTTGCGTATACGGCACATGCGTTGGTAACGCACTCAAGTGGTTCCCAGATAAGCGTGGCTTAGCTGCTGGCTTAACTGCTGCTGGCTTTGGTGCTGGTGCAGCGATTACAGTTATTCCAATTGGTAACATGATTTTGTCTGATGGTTATGAGCATGCCTTCTTGTTCTTTGGTCTTGCGCAAGGCGCTTTGATTTTCTGCCTGGCATTGTTGATGACAAAGCCAACTCCACCAAAAGGAGTGCAAGCCGCTCCACGTATCGTTACTACTAAGGTTGATTACACCTCTGGTGAGATGATCAGGAAGCCTTTATTCTGGTTGATCTATGCAATATTTGTGGTGGTTGCTGCGGGTGGCTTGATGGTCACTGCGCAAATTGGTCCAATTGCTAAGGATTGGGGTCTGGCAAAACTACCAATGGCTTTATTTGGTACAACCTTACCGTTGCTAACCATGACCTTGTCAATTGACAATCTTTGCAATGGTTTCACACGCCCACTCTGCGGATTTATCTCCGATCGCTTTGGTCGTGAGAATACGATGTTCTTCGTGTTCTTCGGCGAAGGCTTATCGATGCTTGGTTTAATGCATTTTGGTCATGATCCAGTAGCGTTCATGACTTTTGCTGCATTGATCTTCTTATTCTGGGGTGAAATTTTTTCAATCTTCCCAGCAATTTGCGCAGATACCTTTGGTGTAAAAAATGCTGCTGGTAATGCCGGTACTTTGTATACAGCCAAAGGAACTGCTTCGTTGTTGGTGCCCTTGGCCTCTGTGCTCTCAGCAAGTGGTGATTGGAATACGGTGTTTGTTGCAGGAGCAATCGTTACTATCACTGCCGCATTTTCAGCGAAGTTTATTTTGGCGCCTGCTCGCAAGCGCTTTATTGAAGCCGCTAATAAGAATGCCGGTCACTAATTAATCAGGCAATTCATCCAAAAGGGGTCTTCGGACCCCTTTTTATTTGCCCAAAAATCAGCAAACTGAAGACCTGAGTGGAATCAGATAAAATTCCCCAGTTATGAAATTTCCCAAAAACCGCCTTATTCACTGGATTGCAGCCGCAGCCATTGCGATGAGCGCTCTTGCCCCAGCAGCCTCACAGGCAGTATCGCTTGTGAAGGGTGGGCACGGTTTTGCGATGGAGATTTGCTCAGTAGACGGCAGCAAGATGCAGGTCGATATTCAGGGCGAAGATCAAGATTTGGCCAACCAAGCTCAACCTTGCCCTTACTGCGTGACTCACAGCGACATCACCCCAGCGTTTAATACCAACCTCACATTCGAAGCACCGCAATCCTTTGCCTTGCTTCCCCAGCTTTTCTATCAATCACCCAAACCGCTCTCTGTTTGGGTAACCCCTCCCTCAGCAGCTCCCCCAGCACAAGCCTAAGAAAAACTTAGGGCATAGCCTCGCTATGTAATTTACTAGGGCGGAAATCTTTTTTCCGTTTTGAATTGTGTGGAGTAAAAAATGAATTTAAAAAAATTAGTTATTGCAATGGCACTCGCATTGCCGGCAGCAGGTGTAATGGCTTGTGCAAGCTGTGGATGTAGCTTGAATACCGATATCGGTACGCAGGGTATGGGCTCCTCTCAGGGTTGGACCTTTGATTTGCGTTATGACAACTTAAATCAAAATCAATTGCGCTCCGGAACTGGAACTATCTCTCAGAATCAGGCAGCAAATACCATCAATCCTAAAACTGGTTTGCCTGCAGAAGTTGAAGGGTTTACTCAAAATAATTATGTCACTGCATCTTTGGATTACAACAATGGTGAAACATGGGGGGCGACAGTGGTTCTTCCTTACATTATGCGCAGTCACATGACATATGGCCAGGACACTGATCCAGGTGATGGATTGGGTTACCCAACGGGGGCAAACGGATACTCATCACAAGCTAATGGTTTTGGCGATATGAAAATTATTGGCCGTTACTTTGGGTTTGCTGAGCAAAAGGATTGGGGCATCCAATTTGGTGTGAAGTTGCCAACAGGAAGCAATAACCAAACGGCCGTTGGCAACAGCGGAAGTATTGTTGCTGTCGACCCTGGGCTCCAATTAGGCACAGGTTCTACTGATGCCATTATTGGAGTCTATAAGTTTGGAATTATTCCAAAAACAGAGGATTGGGGTTATTTTGGTAACGTCCAATATCAGGCAACCGTAAAACCAACTAATGTGCCTTCTACTATTGCTGCCATAAATGCAGCAGGCGGGGTTGGTAACTCCTATCGCCCAGGTAATGCATTAAATATCAACGTTGGCACCAACTATCAGGGTTGGGATAAATGGGTGCCAACTTTACAGTTCAACTATTTATACAAAACAGCTGATAGTGGAACGGCGGCAGATACATGGTCTACTGGTGGTACTTTGTTATATGCAACCCCGGGTATTTTGTATAAGTTAACTGATCAGACTCAGGTATATGCCAATGTCCAGTTACCGGTTTATCAAAATTTAAATGGAATTCAATTAGCGCCATCATTTATTGCGTCGATGGGTGTGCGAGTGCATTTCTAATTATTGATTGGTCAAAAGCGGGGTAACGAGTTCTTCGAGTAGTTTGGTATCGACCTTTGGGTCACCGGTCATACCATTCTTTCGAAGTACTCCCTGTTTGTCGATGATGAATGAACTAGGTATACGCCAGATTCTGCCGTAGTCAGAGTAATCCATTTGTTTTTTTTCAGCAAATAGAAAGGAATAGTTACGCATGATTTGTTTTGCTTGTTCCATATCAGCGGGCTTATCCATTGTGATGGCAAGCACTTCAAATCCTTTTGCTTTATTTTTCTTAAGATAGGATTCGATGGCTGGCATCTCTTCTCTACAAGGCTCGCACCAGCTAGCCCAAAAGTTCACTAAAACAACTTTACCTTTATGGTTCATTAGTGAGAAAGGCTTGCCATCAATCAGCGTTCCTTCTATATTGGGTGCAGGCTCTCCTAGCTCAATGCCAGCATATGCCGAGCTGAACAATATTGTGGTCAACAGGATAAAGATCTTGAGACAAGAAGGGCGAAGAAATTTACGCATTACAACAAGTATTTTATGAAAATTGAATAAAGGAGTAGGTAATGATAAAGAGTAATTTAGGTTTAGTGTCTAGAGCAGTAGTTTGTTTTGGTACAGCAATGCTTCTGAGTTCACAGGTCTTCGCCCAGTCAGGCAAGGTAGATGCGGTAAGTGTCTCCGATGCCTATACCCGCGCCACCGCTCCGGGCCAACAAGTGGCTGGTGGTTTTATGAAAATTGAGAACAAAGGCAATGCGCCTGACCAGTTGTTGTCTGCGTCTTCTCCTGCAGCGGGCGAAGTGCAATTACATGAAATGGCAATGGACGGTAATGTCATGAAGATGCGCCAAGTAAAAGATATTGCTGTGCCAGCAAATGGTTCAGTAGAGTTGAAACCCGGCGGATATCACCTGATGTTTATGAATCTCAAGGGACCCTTTGTGGCTGGTCAAACTGTACCGGTAAAACTGAAGTTTGCTAAAGCGGGCGAAGTCGAGGTGAAGCTCCCTGTTAATGCTCCTGGCGCTATGAACAGTGGCTCTGGTGGTGGCATGGGCGGCATGAACATGCACTAAGCAAGAGGGCTGCTAATAAAAAAGCCCCTAGTTTGACCTAGGGGCTTTTCTGTACTGATGTGCTGGTTAGCTTAAATCTAAATCCAAGTCAGTAACAGCGCCCTTGCTTGCACTGCTTGCAAGGCTTGCGTACTTAGCAAGTAAACCGCGGGTGTAGCGAGGCTTTGGTTGCTTCCACGCTGCACGACGCTTAGCAATCTCTTCATCACTCACATTAAGTTGGATAAGCAGTTGATGGGCATCAATAGTCACTGAGTCGCCTTCGTTGATGAGGGCGATTGTTCCGCCAACATAAGCTTCAGGAGCGACGTGACCTACCACCATTCCCCAGGTACCTCCAGAGAAGCGACCATCGGTGATCAGGCCTACAGATTCACCTAGACCCTGACCAACTAAGGCGGAGGTAGGAGAGAGCATCTCGCGCATACCAGGACCACCTTTAGGGCCTTCATAGCGAATGATGACGATGTCGCCATCCTTGATCTTTTGCGCCATGATAGCCGCCATTGCATCATCTTCAGAATCAAATACACGGGCAGGGCCGGTAATGGATGGGTTCTTCAAGCCAGTAATCTTGGCAACGCAACCCTCAGGGGAGATATTGCCCTTCAGAATTGCCAAGTGACCTTGCTTATACAAAGGATTATCTAAGGTACGAATGACTTTTTGATCGGCGCGCGGTACTGATGGAACATCCTTCAATACTTCAGCAATGGTTTTGCCAGTAATCGTCATGCAATCACCATGGAGCAATCCACCATCTAACAAAATTTTCATCACTTGTGGAATGCCGCCGGCTTGATGCAAATCAGTCGCCAGATAAGTGCCAGATGGTTTCATATCCACGATTACGGGAACTTTTTTGCGAATGCGCTCAAAGTCATCAATCGTCCAATCGATTTCTGCCGCGCTAGTAATTGCCAAGAAATGCAAAACCGCATTGGTTGATCCGCCCACTGCCATGATCACACTCACAGCGTTCTCAATGGATTTCTTGGTAATGATGTCACGTGGACGCAAGTTATTCTTGATTGCTTCTACAAGAACACGTGCAGACTCAGCAGCGCTAGCCACTTTTTCTGCATCAACGTTAGCCATAGTAGAGGAGTAGGGCAGGCTCATGCCTAGAGCCTCAAACGAGGAACTCATCGTATTGGCTGTATACATACCGCCACAGGAGCCACTACCTGGGCAGGAGTGTTGTTCTACACCCTTGAGATCTTCTTCGCTCATACGGCCAGAAGTAAATTCACCAACTGCCTCGAATGCAGAGACAATATTGAGGTCTTTGCCTTTGTAATGCCCTGGCTTAATCGTGCCACCATAAACATAAATTGCGGGAACATTGGTGCGGGCAATCGCCATCATGCCGCCTGGCATATTTTTATCGCAACCACCGATCACTACTACACCGTCTTGCCATAAGCCATTGACACAAGTTTCAATGCTGTCGGCAATCACTTCACGAGATACGAGCGAGTACTTCATGCCCTCAGTGCCCATGCCAATACCATCAGAGACTGTAGGTGTTCCAAAGGTTTGGGCTTTTGCACCCGCTTCTTCCAATGCAATCACGGCAGCATCGGTTAATTTTTGTAATCCACTATTGCAGGGGGTGATAGTAGAGTGGCCATTAGCAACACCCACCATTGGCTTGGTGAAATCCTTTTCTTCGTAACCCATGGCGTAATACATCGAGCGGTTAGGTGCGCGAGCGACTCCCTCGGTGACCATGCGTGAGCGTTCATTAAGGCGTTTCATGCTTATTACTCCAGAAAAGGTTTATTTCGAAAGGCTCTATTGTGCCGTGAGATGTGGTTTAAGGTGCCCATCCCTTATTGGGTGTGTAGCCCACTTGAATGTTGCGCTGCAATACAAATACCAATGAAATCATGTTTCTAGTATATAAATATTAGCTTTATAGCTAATAGCTTAAGAAAAGAGGCTGCAGTACATTCACTCATCTATTCATTTTTCCTTTGAATTCAATGACTAAAGTTGGCCATATTTACCTAATTGACGATGATGAGTCCATGCGGATTTCATTAGCTCGGATGTTGCGCGAGCTGGGTTACTTGGTTGAGGACTATGCGTCAGCCAAGGTTTTTATGGAAAAGTCAGTGCCTGTATCCCCTGCGGTTATTTTGTTAGATATGCAAATGCCAGATATGAGTGGCTTAGATTTGCAGGAGCAGCTCCAAAAGCTTGGTCGTAAAACCCCCATCATATTTGTGAGCGGCCAAAGCCACCCCCATCAAATTGTGCAGGGCCTAAAGAAGGGCGCCTTGGATTTTCTATTTAAGCCATTTAACTTAGAAGAGCTCTTAAAAGCAGTGGCTGAGGCGATTGATTTTGATAGCCGTCAACTAAAACGCGTTTCTATTGATGTAGAAACAAAAAGCGAGTATGAGAGTCTGACCCCAAGAGAGCGAGAGGTCTGCGCTTGGTTGGTTAAAGGTCTTCTTAATAAGGATATTGCCGTAAAACTCGGGACAACGGATGCCACTATCAAGGTTCACAAAGCAAGGGTAATGGACAAGATGCATGTTGATTCTGTGCAAACCCTGGTAAAGAAATACCTAGAGTCAGATCTAGAGCACCATCCGCTATCAAAGTCATTGGCTATATAGCCATTTGCTGAAGGGCTTATTACTCTTGAAAGATTTTGGGGTTAGTATCCAATAAATTACTTATAAATGAGATATTTACCGAATCGTGCATAAGTCGGACAAACTTCCAGAGATACGAAAAGAGGCTTTTACTAAGGCTCGAGAAAGTCTTAGTTTAAGCACGAAGGATTTGGCTGGAAAAGCTTGTTTATCTACCCGTCAAATCGAGCAGATAGAGAATGGGGAGGCAAGTTCATTTTACGGACCGCAAGTCAAAATTACCGCTGCAAAAAAAGTGGCTGCCATATTAAATCTCTCAGAAGAAGATGCTTTTGATTTTGGAGAAATCACTCCAGGTAAAAAAGGCGAAGTGAAAGATGTAGTGGAAGAGACAAAAATAAGTGCTGATTCAAATGCAGCGAAAAGTAATGAGAAGTTAAAAGCAATCGTTCCTGAGAAAAAAATTCAATCTCAATCATCAAAGCCAGCTGCAGAGGACGCAAAACCCTCCGCATCTAAACAAGATCTCAATCAATACGCCTCAGTAAAAAATCCCAAGAAGAAAATCTTTTTGCTGTTAGGCATTGCTGCGGCTTTAGTATTTTCTATTGTGAACTTACGGCCATTGTTTTTTCCAGAGCCGGTAAAAGAAGAAACTGTAGTAATTGAAGAGGTTTCGCCTACTCCTCCCTCAGCCGAGGCGGTAGCGGAATCTAAGCCTGTTCCTGCAATGACTCCTGAGCCTGTTACGGCCGTACCCTTAGCGGTGGCAGCAGCTTCCTCAGAGTGTCCTTCTGCAGATGCCACGGCAATCAATTACAGACCAGATGCGCCTAAAAAGGCTGGCGACATGGTGTATTTGCAATCAAAGACAGCGCAAACAGTGTGCGTAATCGATGCCAGTGGAAAAACCCAAAACAAAACTTTAGAGCCGGGAGTGGGGGTGAGTATTTATGGAAAACCACCTCTCAAGGTCTTGACCTCAGGATTGTCTCAGGTGGATATTTATTACCAGGGCGCAAAAGTGCGCCCTTTCAATACAACGGCTAAGACTATTAATTTGGAGTCGGCTGAAATTGTTCAGCCTTTGGCTCCAACAGATTCTCAGTTGCGTTAATTAAACTGCCGCTTCGTTGGTTTCACCAGTGCGAATGCGGATGACTTGTTCGACTGCGGTAACAAAAATTTTGCCGTCACCAATTTTTCCAGTGTGAGCCGCCTTGGTAATTGCATCGAGTGCTGCCTCAAGACGGTCATCCGAAACCACTGCTTCAATCTTTACCTTGGGCAAGAAATCCACTGAATATTCAGCGCCACGGTAGAGCTCGGTATGACCCTTTTGGCGACCAAAACCTTTTACTTCTGTTACGGTTAGGCCAGTAACGCCTACTTCAGCCAAGGCCTCGCGAACTTCATCGAGCTTGAACGGTTTAATAATGGATGTAATGAGTTTCATGTGTTCCCCCTATGGAACTCATCATACCTAGAAGTCGTGGAAGTGCCAAATTGACGCCCCCGAAAGCGCTAGGGCAGGGCCTAGGCCCTAAATTGCGAGGTAATGGGGTAGCGCCAGTCACGACCAAATGCGCGAGTGGTAACGCGTACCCCAGGAGGAGCTTGACGGCGCTTGTATTCATTAAGCTTGATCAGGCGAGTTACCTTTTCTACACTCTCAGCATCAAAGCCTGCGGCGATGATTTGCGCGATAGATTGGTTTTGCTCCATATAGCGCTCAACGATGCCATCGAGTACTTCATAAGAGGGAAGACTATCTTGGTCGGTTTGGTCGGGACGCAACTCAGCGGAGGGTGCGCGCGTCAAAATCCGTTCTGGAATGACGGGCGCAAGACTGTTGCGATAAGCGCATAAACTATAGACCAAGGTCTTAGCAATGTCTTTGATGACTGCAAAGCCGCCAGCCATGTCGCCATAAAGGGTGCAGTAACCTACGGCCATTTCACTCTTGTTGCCAGTAGTGAGCACCAGTCGCCCTGTTTTATTAGAGAGCGCCATGAGTATCGTGCCCCGCACACGTGCTTGTATATTTTCTTCGGTAGCGTCTATCTTCGTGCCCTTAAATTGCTCTGCTAAAGATTGCTCTAAGGCATCAACCGGGCCGCTAATAGGAATCTCATCGTATTGAACGCCTAAGTTCTTGGCCATTTCACGGGCATCAATCCAGGAAATATCGGCTGTATAGCGTGAGGGCATCATCACAGTGCGCACTTTATCTGCGCCTAAGGCATCTACTGCAATAGCAAGCACAAGAGCAGAATCAACGCCACCAGACAAACCAATGATGACGCCAGGAAAGCCATTCTTATTGACGTAATCACGCACTCCTAGGACTAAAGCTTGATAGGCTTGTGCCCCAACACTTTGCGCTGGAGAAATAGAGCCTTTTTCAAGCTCACCGCTGGCGTTTACGCTCACCAACCCAAGAGCAGTTTCAAACTGCGGGAGAGACATGACTACTTCGCCGTGGCTACTTAAAGCAAATGATCCACCATCAAATACCAACTCATCTTGACCACCAACTGCATTGACATAGACCAAAGGCATTTTGGTTTGATCAATATGGGTACGCAAAACATCAATGCGTAAGGCTTCTTTTTTCAGATGATAGGGTGAAGCATTGGGTACGAGCAAGATTTGTGCCCCTGCAGCATGTGCTTGTTTTGCTGGACCAGGATGCCATGCATCCTCACAGAGAATTACGCCGTACTGAATGCCATCGCATTCAAATACACAAGCTTGGTTTCCGGGCACAAAGTAACGTACCTCATCAAACACTTCATGATTAGGCAATTCTTGTTTTGCATAACCTGCAATGACTTTGCCATTTCGTAAAACGGAGGCATAGTTTTGCAAGCCTACTGATGTTTGTTTTGGGTGACCAACGATCACTGCAAGGTCGGAATACTGCGCCAACTCTCTCATCAAGAGTTCAAGCTCTTGATTGGCCGCTTGAATAAAAGCGGGACGGAGTAATAAGTCTTCTGGGGGATAGCCTGTAAGAGAAAGCTCAGGTGTCACAACCAGCTTGGCGCCTTGTGAAAAGGCTGCTTGAGCAGCCTTGTGAATCAGTTGAGCGTTACCAGCCAGATCACCCAGTAATGGGTTCATTTGGGCTAAGGCAATTTTCTGCGCGCTCACTCCGAATCACAAAGCCTATTTAGTATTTAAAAATTAAGCGTTTTCTTTGTTGTAGCGCTCAATGCCCTCAAGAATTTCTTTATGAGCATCAGCAACGCCACCCCAACCTTTAACTTTTACCCACTTGCCTTTTTCGAGATCTTTATAGTGCTCAAAGAAGTGTTGAATTTGATTCAAGCGTAATGGGTTCATATCTTCCGGTTTTTGCCAGTGGGTATAGATTGGCAAAATCTTATCTTCCGGTACGGCTAACAATTTAGCGTCTTGACCGGCTTCATCTTCCATCTGCAAGATACCAATAGCGCGGCAGCTCACTACAACACCAGGAATGAGTGGGAACGGAGTAATTACGAGGACGTCAACAGGGTCACCATCACCAGCGATGGTTTTATTGATGTAGCCATAGTTGCACGGATAGTGCATTGCAGTACCCATGAAACGGTCAACAAAAATTGCGCCACTCTCTTTATCCACTTCATATTTCACTGGATCCGCGTTCATTGGGATTTCAATAATGACGTTGAAGCTCTCAGGGATCTTTTTACCTGGCTTGACTTTGTCGAGACTCATACATACTCCGAATAAAGATTAGTAAATACCCTGATCCTAATGAGGGGGCGCAGGGGTGATTCTGTTACATACTGATACGGCTTAAAGACATAGTTTAAAGCTTTCGGAAACCGGGTCTGCCTAAGCGCTAGTAATACAAAACAATAAAGATTAACTTTAGGGAGTTCAAGCATGAGTAATGTCACTTTAGGCTTGTATTTTGCCTTGGCGTGCGGTGTCCTGGCCGTGATTTACGGTTTTGTGATGCGCGGCTGGATTTTGAAGCAAAGTACGGGCAATGCCAAGATGCAAGAGATTGCTGAGGCGATTCAGCAGGGTGCGGCAGCCTATCTTTCGCGCCAATATAAAACGATTGCGGTAGTTGGAATAGTCCTGGCTATTCTGATGGCGCTCTTTTTGGACTTTGCAACAGCAATTGGCTTTGTAGTCGGCGCGGTTCTCTCTGGCGCCTGCGGTTTCATTGGTATGAATGTTTCAGTGCGCGCAAACGTCCGTACTGCTGAAGCGGCTACCAAGGGAATGAACGAAGCACTTAATGTTGCTTTTAAGGGCGGCGCTATTACCGGTATGTTGGTAGTTGGCCTTGGCCTCCTTGGTGTTGGTTTGTTCTTTATGTTCCTGGTATCAATTGGTGCAGGACAAGACCTCTCCTCTGTATTGCATCCGCTGATTGGTTTGGCATTCGGCTCCTCTTTGATTTCGATCTTCGCGCGTTTAGGCGGCGGCATCTTTACTAAAGGTGCTGACGTTGGTGCTGACTTGGTCGGTAAAGTTGAAGCAGGTATTCCAGAAGATGATCCACGTAATCCTGCGGTGATCGCTGATAACGTAGGTGATAACGTAGGTGATTGCGCTGGTATGGCAGCCGACTTATTTGAAACCTATGCGGTAACGCTGATTGCAACGATGGTCTTGGGTTCATTAATGGTTGCTGGTGCTCCAGTAGCTGCAATTATTTACCCATTAGTACTGGGTGGCGTATCCATCATTGCTTCCATCATCGGCTGCTCTTTTGTTAAAGCAACGCCTGGCATGAAGAATGTGATGCCAGCTTTGTACAAAGGGCTCATCATTGCAGGTGGATTATCACTAGTAGCCTTCTATTTTGTAACGAACTTCATCATGCCTGATGATGCCCTCGGTATTCCAGGTAGTCAGTGGCGCTTATTCGGTTCAACAGTGGTTGGCTTATTGCTGACAGCTGGATTGGTCTGGATCACTGAGTACTACACCGGCACTCAGTTCAAGCCAGTACAGCACATTGCTGAAGCCTCTACAAAAGGTCATGGCACCAATATCATTGCTGGCTTAGGCATTTCGATGAAGTCGACTGCTTATCCAGTGTTATTTGTTTGTGCAGCGATTTATGCCGCTTACTGGTTAGCTGGTTTGTATGGCATTGCAATTGCAGCGACAGCAATGTTGTCAATGGCAGGTATCGTCGTTGCGCTTGATGCATACGGCCCAATTACCGATAACGCCGGCGGTATTGCTGAAATGGCAGGCTTGCCACAATCAGTGCGTGATATTACAGATCCATTAGATGCTGTTGGCAACACTACTAAAGCAGTGACTAAGGGCTATGCGATTGGATCCGCTGGTTTAGCTTCATTGGTCCTTTTTGCAGACTATACCCATGCTCTAGAAAGCATTGGTCAGCAGGTTTCTTTTGACTTGTCTAATCACATGGTCATCATTGGCCTCTTCATCGGCGGCATGATTCCTTACTTGTTTGGTGCAATGGCGATGGAAGCGGTGGGTCGTTGTGCGGGCGCGGTTGTTGAGGAAGTGCGTCGTCAGTTCCGTGACATTCCGGGAATCATGGAGGGCACTGCTAAGCCTGAGTACGGCAAGGCTGTAGACATGCTCACAGGCGCAGCTATCAAAGAAATGATCATTCCTTCATTGCTACCTGTAGTGGCACCAATCGTTGTTGGTCTATTGCTTGGCCCTGCGGCATTGGGTGGCTTGCTGATGGGTACGATTGTGACCGGCTTGTTTGTGGCAATCTCAATGTGTACCGGTGGCGGTGCTTGGGACAATGCAAAGAAATATATCGAAGAAGGTAACTTCGGCGGTAAAGGTTCTGAGGCACATAAAGCAGCTGTGACTGGTGATACTGTGGGCGATCCCTACAAAGACACTGCGGGTCCTGCTGTTAATCCATTAATTAAGATCATCAACATCGTGGCATTACTCATCGTGCCATTGCTGCCAGTGATTTCACATTAAGTCATTACCAAACAAAAGTAGTTGTAAAACAAGCTAAAGTAGAAGTTTTAATACAAGCTGCAGTAAGCAAAAACGCCTAGCAATGCTAGGCGTTTTTTTTTATTTCTTTAAAAAATAAAGAATCAGTAAGTTAAAAAACCTTAATCTAAAGTTTCCAAGTAGCGCTGCGCATCTAGTGCAGCCATACAGCCAGTGCCTGCACTGGTAATGGCTTGACGGTAGATATGGTCTTGAACGTCGCCTGCAGCAAACACGCCAGGGATATTGGTGGCGGTGGCATTACCTTCTAAGCCAGAGTGGGTCTTGAGGTAGCCGTTATTCATATCGAGCTGGCCAACAAAAAGATCAGTGTTGGGTTTGTGGCCAATCGCAATGAACGCTCCAGTCACAGCAATCTCTTCGGTGCTGCCATCTTGTTTCTTGATGCGCACACCTGTAACACCTTTTTCATCACCGAGAACTTCATCGAGAGTAGCATTCAATTTCAACTCCACTTTGCCTTCAGCAACTTTTGCCATGAGGCGATCATTCAGAATCGGTTCAGCACGGAATTTATCGCGACGATGAATCACGGTTACTTTTTTGCAAATACCGGTAAGGTAGAGAGCTTCTTCAACTGCAGTATTGCCACCACCAACTACACAAACATCTTGATTGCGGTAGAAAAAACCATCGCATGTTGCGCAACCAGAAACACCACGGCCCATAAAAGCTTCTTCACTTGGAAGGCCAATGTACTGGGCAGAAGCACCAGTGGAAATAATCAAAGCATCACAGGTATAGGTGCCGGAGTCACCAACTAAGCGAATTGGTTTTTCTGTGAGGGCCGCCGTATGAATATGATCAAAAATGATCTCGGTATTAAAGCGCTCCGCATGCTTTAAAAAGCGGTCCATGAGCTCTGGCCCTTGAACGCCATCAGCGTCGGCTGGCCAGTTTTCAACATCGGTGGTTGTCATAAGTTGACCCCCTTGAGCCAAGCCAGTAATGAGGGTGGGCTTTAAATTGGCGCGGGCGGCATAGACCGCAGCGGTGTAGCCGGCAGGGCCAGATCCGAGGATGAGGACTTTGGAGTGTTTTGGGGTATTTGTAGTCATATCCAAATTATAGGTTTGCTTGTTTACAATCGGTAGAACATGGCTAGAACCGCATACCCGAAGTCCAAGACTCCCAAGAGTCCCGAACCCCCAGAGATGGGCGGGCAGGGCAGGATGCCCCGCCTTCTACTAGAGGCCCGCTGGTTTATCTCCCTGGGCTTATGCCTTGGTCTATTCGCCGTTTTACTGACGTATTCCAAGGCAGATCCAGCTTGGTCTCATGCCAGTTTTGAGACCCCTAAGAACCTGGGTGGGCGTTTTGGAGCCTATTTAGCTGATTTAATGCTCTATATCTTTGGGGTTTCTGCGTTTTGGTGGGTTGTCCTGTTTGGGCGCCGCGTCCTCAATGGCTGGCGTGAGCTCTGGAGCATCCCTTTGCCACCAGATCCAGATGCCAAGCCAGACTCCCTACTAATGCGTTGGTTGGGCTTTGGCCTGACTTTAGTCTGCAGCATGGGCCTCGAGTCTATTCGGATGCATACATTGTCCTGGCAGCTTCCTAGACCTCCTGGTGGCATTTTGGGTGAGTTGATCGGCGATCCTCTTCAGATGTCCTTAGGTTTTACCGGAGCCACCCTAGTTCTTCTATTTGGTCTTTGCGCTGGCTTATCTCTATTTCTCCATTTTTCCTGGCTAGATGTTGCTGAAAAAGTAGGGCGTTTCTTAGAGGTCAGTTATCACCGCATTCGCGAGCGTCGCGATAGTGAAGAAGATCGTAAGTTGGGTGAAGCCGCCGCTGAAGAGCGTGAAGAGTTCGTGGAAGAGATTCGGGGTCGTGTAGAAGTGGCTGCCCCAGTGCAAATTGTGCGTGCTCCGATTGAGATTCCAAAGAGTGCTCGTGTCGAGCGTGAGAAACAACAGCCACTATTTGTGGATATTCCAGATTCAGAATTGCCGCCGCTGGCATTGTTAGATCCCGTTCCCGAAGCAAAGGAAACAATCTCTGCAGATGTTTTGGAATTTACTTCTCGTTTAATTGAACGCAAGTTAGCTGAGTTCAATGTACAAGTGACCGTGATCGCCGCTTACCCAGGTCCAGTAGTAACGCGCTATGAGATTGATCCAGCAATTGGTGTGAAGGGCAGCCAGATTGTCAATCTATCACGTGACTTAGCGCGTTCACTTGGTGTTGTGAGTATGCGTGTTGTAGAAACCATTCCTGGCAAAACATGCATGGCTTTGGAATTGCCAAACCCAACACGTCAATCGGTTTACTTGTCTGAGATATTGACTTCCCAGGTTTATAACGACAATCATTCTTTGTTGACTCTGGCTTTGGGTAAAGATATTTCTGGCAGCCCAATGGTGGCTGACTTGGCAAAGATGCCGCACTGCTTAGTAGCTGGTACGACAGGCGCTGGTAAGTCGGTTGGTATCAACGCCATGATTTTGTCTTTGCTCTTTAAAGCAAAGCCTGATGAAGTGCGTTTGATCATGATTGATCCAAAGATGCTGGAGATGGCTATCTACGACAAGATTCCGCATCTGCTATGCCCAGTTGTTACTGATATGAAGCAGGCGTATAACGCGCTGAACTGGGCGGTAAACGAGATGGAGCGTCGCTACAAACTGATGAGTAAGTTTGGTGTACGTAACCTGGCCGGCTTTAATAAGAAAATTTTAGAAGCAGAAGAAAAAGGTGAAAAGCTCACCAATCCATTTAGCTTGACGCCAGAAGATCCAGAGCCAATATACAAAGCGCCGGTCATCGTGATTGTGATCGATGAGTTGGCTGACCTCATGATGGTTTCAGGCAAGAAGATTGAAGAGTTAATTGCGCGTATCGCGCAGAAAGCTCGTGCTGCAGGGATTCATTTGGTATTGGCAACACAGCGCCCAAGCGTGGACGTCATTACCGGCTTGATTAAAGCAAACGTACCAACCCGCATTTCCTTCCAAGTCAGCAGCAAGATCGACAGCCGTACGATTCTGGATCAACAGGGTGCGGAAGCATTGCTTGGTATGGGTGACATGCTCTACATGGCTCCAGGTACTGGCTTACCAGTGCGTGTTCATGGTGCTTTTGTATCGGATGACGAAGTTCATCGCGTGGTCGAGTGGCTTAAAGAGAAGGGCGAAGCGAACTATATCGACGGCGTTCTTGAAGGCGCTGACGAATCTAACGTTGATGCGCTCACTGGAGAGGGTGGTGGTGAAGCGGATCCACTGTATGACCAAGCAGTGGCCATTGTTCTTGAAAACAAGCGCCCATCGATTTCATTGGTTCAGCGCCACCTGCGTATTGGTTATAACCGAGCAGCACGCCTCTTAGAAGATATGGAGAAAGCGGGGCTGGTATCGAAGATGGGTAATGGCGGTAATCGCGAGATTTTGCATCGCCCCTCCGAGTAAGGCTTGATTTTGCAAAAACTCTTATCTGCAGTAGCGGTTCAATTTGTAATCGGTATCGCTGCAATCCTACTTTCCAGTACCGCATTCTCGCAAGTTGAAAGTGGTTCAGAACAGCTACGTCAATTTGTACGCAACTCCAAAACTGCGGAGGGTGACTTTGTGCAACAACAATTGCGCGCACCTAAGGCTAACGAGCCGCAAGACAAGGGTCTCAAGGTTGTTCGCCAAACGCAAGGTCATTTTGTATTTCAGCGTCCAGGTCGTTTTGTGTGGGATACACAAAAACCGTATGAGCAAAAACTCATCGCTAATGGCAATCAACTCATTTTGTGGGACAAGGATTTAAATCAGGCAACATTTCGTCCGGCAGGGCAGGCCTTAGCTTCCACGCCAGCTGCCATTCTCTTTGGCGAAACTTCGCTGGAGCAGCATTTTGATTTAATTGAAGGCGAAGAGCGTTTGGGTATGAAGTGGGTGGCCTTGACCCCTAAAAAAGACCCTAATGCCAAGAATAAAAATGATCTACCGTATACCAAGATCTCGATTGGGATGGCCAATGGCTTGCCTAAGGCGCTTGAGTTAACTGATGGCCTAGGTAGCGTTGTTCTAGTCACTTTGGATAAGATTCAACCCAACATCAATTTGCCAGCAAATCGCTTTAATTTCACACCACCTGCAGGCGCTGAAGTCTTACGCTTAAACTAGAGCCTAGTTCACCTTAGATACCCAAAACCCATAGAGCATCACATGATTGATCCGCAATTACTTCGTAAAGATATCGCCGCTGTTGCAGCGCGCTTAGCCACTCGTAAATTTCAGCTAGATGTTGAGAAATTTAATACCTTAGAGTCCGAGCGTAAGTCTTTGCAAACCCGCACCGAAGAATTGCAAGCCAAGCGTAATCAATTGTCTAAAGCCATTGGCATGAAAAAAGGCAAAGGCGAAGATGCTTCTGCTGAGATGGCTGAGGTTGCACAAGTGAATACTGATATGGAATCTGGCTCAGCAAGATTAGGTATTCTGCAAGCCGAGATCTCCGATTTCTTAATGGGCATTCCAAATCTGCCAGATGAGTCTGTGCCAACTGGTAAAGATGAAACTGAGAATCAAGAAATAAAGCGTTGGGGTGAAGAGCCCCTGTTTGATTTTGAGATTAAAGACCACGTAGATTTAGGTGGTCCACTTGGTTTGGATTTTGAAGTAGCAGCCAAGATTAGCGGCTCACGCTTTGTGGTGCTCAAAGGACCGATTGCGAGACTGCATCGTGCTTTAGCGCAATTCATGATCGATGCCCACTCAACAAATCATGGCTACCAAGAGGTCTATGCGCCCTATATGGTGAACGCTGCATCTATGCGTGGCACTGGCCAATTGCCTAAGTTTGAAGAAGATCTCTTTAAGGTCCCACGCCAAATGGGTGGCGAGGATGGGGCAGGAGAGGCTAAGACTGAAAATTTCTACCTCATTCCAACAGCAGAAGTTCCAGTCACCAATTTAGTGCGTGATGAAATCGTCAATGCTGACAACCTGCCATTGAAGTTTGTAGCCCACACTCCGTGCTTCCGCTCTGAAGCAGGTAGCTATGGTCGAGATGTACGCGGCATGATTCGTCAGCATCAATTTGATAAAGTCGAGTTAGTGCAAATCACTAAGCCAGAAGACTCTATGCAAGCCCTTGAAGATCTAACAGGTCATGCAGAGAAAATTTTGGAATTACTTGAGTTGCCGTACAGAAAAGTATTGCTCTGTACTGGTGATATGGGTTTTGGCAGCACTAAGACTTATGACTTAGAAGTGTGGGTGCCCTCACAAAAAGCCTATCGTGAGATTAGTTCATGCTCCAGCATGGGTGACTTCCAAGCAAGACGGATGCAAGCCAGATTTAAATCAGGCCAAGGCAAACCAGAATTAGTGCATACATTAAATGGTTCTGGCCTTGCAGTAGGCAGGGCATTAGTAGCGCTCCTAGAGAACAAGCAACAAGTAGACGGCAGCATTGCCATTCCAAAAGCGCTACAGCCTTACTTGGGCGGTCTAGAGGTTCTCAAGCCAATCTAATCCCGCAATCAAAACTGAGCCCATCTAATTAATATGCGTTCATTTTTCCTATTCTTCATTTGCGCTACATGGATTCCTCAAGCCGCTTTTGCGGCCAATACGGTTTATCGCTGTGAGGTGCTCGCTGATGCGTATATCAAAACCAATGGAGAGTTAGAGTTGGTTAAAGACAGTCCAAGAGTAGGGCAAGAGTTTGCCGTATTAAAAAAGACTGGAGAAGTAGTTGGGGACGTTATGGATACCCTGAGGAATCCTAAGGTGATCGCATCCGGTAGTAAAAGCAATTCTTATAAAGTGATCTGGGTGCAAAAGTCTGAAGGAAAAAACGGCGCCTTCGTTGACTATCTTAATATTGAAGAATTCGGCAATTCCAGCAAGAAGCCGTTCGGATTCTTTTCTGGTGGACTTCTCATGACGGGCGTCTGCGAGTAAAAAAACTTAGGCTGGATTGCCTCATCACGACGCCAGCAACAGCAATCTAGCCGAGCACCTAAATCAAAATAGTTTTTATTTTTAGTTGCGAAGCATTTTTCTCAAGCACTTTATCTAGGGTAATGAGTGACTTTGCTTTGAGTGATTTGGCAGCAGCAAGATGGAGAGCGTCTCCAGCCCGCAGGTTTGATTTGCTATCAATCACCAAGATTCCTGCGGAGTAATAGGTTTTGTTTTCAATTGACATGAGCTCGATATCGTTTTGACAAAGGAAGTCAAATTTTTTCCAGGCGTCATGACTTTGTTTCTCCGTGATTTGGTTGGTTCTAATTTTAAGACTGAGCGCACTGGAAAACTCAGTAAATGACCATGTTGAAGAAATCAACTTTGCAGAACTGTTGCTATGCCACTTATCAACTACTTCGCTTTTTGGCTCGGCTGTACAAAGAGCTACCAAAATACTGGTATCAACATAAATCATCAGTAACGCGCCTCTGAGCGAACTTCATCCATTACTGATTTACCCATCTTTAGCGTTGCTCTAAATGCTCTTAGTTGGGCGGCAATTTCTTTGCGATCTAATTTTTGAGATTTGATGATCAAAGTACCATCTTTTGAAATGGTAGCGTCAACCTTATCCCCGTCTTTTAGTTTTATTTCTTTAATGAAAGCCGCGGGAATGCGAAGTGCCAGACTGTTACCCCATTTTGAAATTTGAATATTCATGATTTACTCCTTTAAAATAGATATACATAAATGTATATCTATTTTAAAGGAGTAAATCTCTTTTTGCCAGTCAATTCGTAAGTCAATATCAGCCTTATGGCTTTATATATCGCTAGCTATAATGGTTTGTTGGTTCGGAGAGGTGGCAGAGTGGTCGAATGTACCTGACTCGAAATCAGGCGTACTAGCAATAGTACCGAGGGTTCGAATCCCTCCCTCTCCGCCAATATTAATCTCAAGCATCTGATTAATATAGATATTATTTGTTACTGTAATTCCATCCCAGCACCCATCCCACCTTAAAGTCTTGAATACCAACCTAATTAGTTTTCTTTGTAATATCTGCCAGAACTTGGTTTGGTTGTGATGTCTTAGGGGGTGGGGGGGCTGGGCCCCATCAAAAAAGATGTGGGGGGTACCGACACCTGAACTGCTGTCAATTTAGGTCCATGACCAAAGAGAGTTTTTCTATAGTAAATCATTGCAGCAAACTGGGTTGATTCTGCAATAGTTTGGGTACTTTGGTTTGGGGTGCTGGTGGTCTGTAACCTAATGCACTATGCGGCCTGACATGGTTGTAATGTTTCACCCACTCCCCAACAATGATCTGAGCTTCTTTAAGACTGTAGAAGATTTCTCCATCAAGCAGGTTGTCTCTAAAGGTACCGTTAAAACTTTCACAAAAGCCATTCTCCCAGGGGCTACCGGGTTCAATGTATGCCGTTTTCACCCCAATACCAGATAGCCAACTGCGCAGTTCTTTGGCGATAAATTCTGGGCCGTTGTCCGATCGAATATATTCCGGGATACCGTGCAGGACCATGGCGTTTGCGAGTTGTTCAATCACTTGGATTGATCCAATTCTCCTGGCGCAATGGATCGTTAAACACTTTCTACTGAACTCATCAATCATCGTGAGCATCCTAATCTTGCCCCCATAAGCATCTCTGATAAAGACAAAGTCGTAACTCCACACATGATTGGGGGCAGTAGCTCGAAGGCGCATACAACTACCATCGTTAAACCACAGTCTGCCTCTAGGAGGCTGCTTTTGTGGGATTTTCAGACCCTCTTCCCGCCAAATGCGAGCCACCTTGGCAGTGGTAGCTTGCCCCCAACCAGCGCTGCGCATCATGCTGGCAATAAACCGATAACCGTATCTACCGTAGGTACTCGCCATCCGAACAACTTCAGCTCGTAGCGGCTCTTCATCATCTCGAGGCAATGGCATGTAGCGATAAGCGGATCTGGATAGCCCCACTAAACTGCAGGCAGTCCGCTCAGAGACCAAATACTTGTCTATGAGCAGCTGCGCTGCATTTTTACGCCTAGCGGGGCTTAGAAGTTTCCCTTGATAACTTCCTTGAGCATCGCTTCTCGCAAGGAGAGATCGGCAACCAGTTTTTTGAGGCGGGTATTTTCCAGTTCTAGATCTTTGTACTTGCGAGCCTGGTCGACCTTCATGCCGCCATACATCTTGCGCCAACGGTAATAGCTTTGCTCGACTGTACCCACTTCTTTACAGGCTTGGGCTAGGGTTTTGCCGTTGGTTGTAAGAACATCAATTTGACGCAATAAGGTGACGATTTGCTCGGGTTTGAGACGCTGACCTTTAGCCATATTTAACACTCCTTTAAGTTGAAGATTATCAAAAATCCTCTCTTTTGGAGTGGTACTAAAAATCAGGTCAGTTCACCTTTTAAATAGGCTATCAACAGATTGAAATACCTTATAGAACGTACTACGAGAAACTTCAGCATTATTGACCAAGTCTTCTATCTCAATATTTTCAATAGCATTATCTTTAGCCAAATCAGAGGCGCTTAATAAAAGGCTTTCTTCTATCTGCTCGAGATGTTTTTCGTCAGGCTGAAAGAGGTGATGAACTACCTTTGGCATTGGTGGTCTCAGATTTCGGTGTAATAGAAATTAATACTAAAAGCTAGTATTAGGCATTCTATTTGAATTTATGATTTTGGTGAATTAGGTCAAGTATTGAGCATTTTTGTCGGCTAAGCCGACAAATTTTCCACTTAAGCTCAAGCAAAAGAAAAAGCCCCCCGAAGGTGGCTTTTGTATTACTGGTGGGTCGGGCTCTCTTCGGTATGTGCGCGAATTGGACCCCTATTTTTTAGCGATCAAGTTTTTTGCGGCGTACGTTAACTGCCTACTATTGTTAAAAGCTTCTTTTTTGATTTTGCGCCTGTATCAAATGACATTTGCGATGTATCGGGTGCAATCAGTCATTCATTTAATTTTCAAAGATTCCAACTTGAAGCTAATTTTGACTACCAAGAGCATCATGCGCTACCTGGTAATTTATATGCTTGTTAACGCTCTGAATCAATATATAAACCCGCACGAAGATTTGGTTATCGGTAGCTTGTTCAAGTGGGGATTTACCACCATACCCCTCCTTATTGTTTGTTTCTTTATTGCCAGAGAGGCGCTCCATAAGCGCCATCAATCCATCTTTGTAGAAATTGTTGCCGATCAAGAATATAGTGCAACAGGTCAAGGGCTCGAAGAAACTTTGAACCTGGTGGCTAGCAAACGCATGGGTACTGAATTAATTGTGAACGAAATTTTTATGGGACAAATTTTTAAGTTGGCTATAGCTGCCATCTTGACCTATGGCGCAAATCGTTTTCTAGGTTAAGAAAATCCCCCTAAAATAGCTCCAGTCCCGCCAGAGTACCTAATTTGTTTCTTGGATTAATTGCTCAAAAGCTTCAACAAATGCTTCTCTGGGTTGCGCACCTTGCAATAGGTATTGATCGTTCAGAATAATCGACGGAACTGAATGTATACCTAAGTTTGTATAGGTTGCCTCTTCATTCCTGACTTCTTGGGTAAATTCATTTGTATCGAGAACGTGTTTGGCTCTGGCTACATCAAGACCTGCGCGCTCCACGGCATCTAATATGTTTTGCTGATCATCTAAGCTAACTGCGAGGCAAAAATACGTATTGAGTAATTCTTTTTTCAGGGAAGCTTGTTTGTCTGCCCCATGCTCTTTAGCAGCCCAATAGAGGAGGCGATGGGCGTTGAAGGTGTTGTAAACCCTTTTACGCCCTTCTGGATGAAACTCAAATCCAGCCTCTAATGCTTTCGCGCGGATATTGGCTTGATTGATCTTAACTTGTTCTTCGCTTAATCCATATTTCTCGGTGAGATGCTCAATAGCATCTTGACCGCCGATAGGCATATTGGGATTGAGTTCAAAGGGGCGGAAATGTACCTCAAACTCTACCTTCTCGCTTAACTGCTTCATTGCTTGATTGAGGTTGCCCAAACCAACTGCGCACCAAGGGCAGGCTACATCAGATACAAAGTCAATCTTGATAGTGGGTTTCATATTCTCGATTCTACAGAGATTGCTTTGAAAGGTCTAAATAGGGCAGCCCTAAATCTGTTAGAGTATTTCTATGAAATCAAGCTCTTATCGCTACATTATTTGTTTGGGATTTTTACTGTCCGCTTGCTCAACACCGCCTAGTCAATTCGGCGTATATCAGCAGTCTGACGGAACGATCGGCGTCCATTCACCCAAGGATGCGAAAGAGGATGAGGCTCAGGAGATGGCTCTTGCTGAGTGCAAGAAGCTCGGAAAACGAACTGTGACGATTATTGATAGTCGGAAAACGGTCAATGACCGCTTTCCGATGACTTACAACTACTTATGTAGATAAGCCTTTAATTTGGCGCTCAGAAATTAACTGAGCAACCATTTCTTAATGGACTTATTGACACACATTGCATCTAGAGCAAGACCGAAAAACTCGGAACCATTAGTAACCATGCTTTCAATTGCCTCTACCTTGCCTGACTTAATACCACGTAGGTAAGTTGCCGCACGGTAACGCAAGAAGTGCTCAGTTTCACCTTCTTCGTTCTCGGTAGAGCAGAGTTCTAGGCTGCCATAGCGAGTTTCAGGATTGATGTTCAGAATAGACAAGCTCAAAGCGCCAACCAACTTCTCAGGTACTGGAATAGGCACATAAGAGTAGAGGGAGATGAGCATCTCTTCTTCGTCCACTTCAATAATGTGATCAATATCTAAAACATCTTGTTCTGTTAATTCGGTTTCTCCGGAATCGCCGCCGCCAAAAGTAGACTCAAACTGCAACATGGCAGTATTACTGCCCTTTGAGATCTCAATCATGTCAGGATAGCCAAGCAAACCTTTCCACCAATACATCAATGAGAAGGTACATGGTTTAACTTCAACCAAGCCTTTATTGGTAGATTTTGCAAAGTACAGGCCATAAAACTCATCATCTTTTTCAAGGCCGTACTGATCGACCTTAGATGATTTGGCAGCAGGTTTAGCGGCTGTCTTTTTGGCCACTTTCTTTACTGCTGGTTTCTTAGCAGCTGCCTTTTTAGCAACAGGCTTCTTAGCAGGAGCTTTCTTAGCTACTGGTTTCACTACCTTTTTCACTGTCTTTTTGGCTGCTACTTTTTTAGGAGTAACTTTCTTAACAGCTTTCTTTATAGGGGCTTTTTTTACCACCTTGGTAGCTACTTTCTTCTTTGCCGGTGACTTCTTTGTAGCCATGGTTTATTACCCTTCTTTATTGGTAGTTAATGTGCTTTCGCACCTATGAATATTACTGCAAATTCATTGCATTCATAATCAAAGGTATATGGGGTTTTACCTGCTAAATGCAAGGGTAGAGTTTCAATAAAAATCTTGCCATATTGATTGTTCTCTTGGTACGAGCTTGCTACACTGGAAATACGCAGTTTTACTAAACCTAGTTACTTCTCTAAAAGGAATTCTATGTTTCCAGAATATCGCGAATTAATCACCAAATTAAAAACAACGGATCGCCACTTTTCGCATCTGTTTGATAAGCACAATAACTTGGATGCCAAGATTCTGCGCATGGAGGATCACAAAGAACCAAGTACGCCTGAGGAAATTGAAACCCTCAAGAAAGAAAAATTGCTGCTGAAAGATCAAATATACGCAGTACTCAAGAAAGCCAGTACGTAATTCAATTTACCTTAGGCTTTTTTCAGGAAGCAGGCTTTCAGTAGCATATTGCCTGCTTCTGTTTTGCAATCGACCTCATGGTCACCTGAAACCAAGCGAATACCTTTAATCTTGGTGCCTACCTTTAAGGTTGTGGATGATCCCTTTACTTTAAGGTCCTTGATGAGGGTCACAGTATCACCATCGGCCAATAGATTGCCGTTGGCATCTTTGACTATCAATCCTACTTCCTCTTCAATCGCTGCGGTCATTGACCATTCATGACCGCATTGAGCGCAAACCCAGTTTTCACCATCTGGGTAGGTCATGTCTTCCTGGCAGGAAGGGCATTTGGGTGGGTTCTCTGTGCTCATGGCTGCTATTTTAGTCTCGCCATATAGAATGACTATTAAATGAATAAGTCACTCAAAACTATCTTGCTTGTATTGCTCGTCATCCTAGGTCTAGGTGGTTTAGGAGTTTGGTATGCAGCCTCATCGATCAATCCAGCAAAGCTTACCCAATTGATCAGCTCGTCTGTGAAAGATGTGACCGGTAGAGAGTTAAAGATTGCCGGCCCTGTCACTTTGAGGATATTTCCATCGCTTGCTATTACTGCAGAGCAAGTCTCCCTGAGTAATGCCTCCTGGGCATCCAAGCCCGAGATGTTGATAGTTAAACACGTAGAAGTCGACATCAAATTGCTTCCCTTGCTAACTAAGGAGGTTGAATTTAATGCGATTAATCTCAATGGGGTAGATGCCTACTTGCAAACTAATAAAGCGGGAGATGGTAATTGGGATTTCACACTCCCTGTAACTGGCAATACTTCATCCGCCAGCTTGCCTGCTTCCAATGAGAGCACTTCGTCCTCCGATCAATCTAACTTCATCAAGATGAGAAACCTAGTCATCACAGACGCTCGTTTGAGTTATCAAGATTTTGGATCTTCGGTAAAGAGGATTTCTATTCCGCAGCTATCTTTAAAGGGCAGCGGTGACGAAACAGCAATAGCGGCTCAGGCCCAGTATGAAAACTATCAGTTAGGCCTCAAGGGAAAAACTACGAGCATTCGCCAAATACTCAATGATTGGAATGCCAACCCAATTAAGGTCAATGTCGATCTGGCAGCAACCCTAAATGGCAAAACGATGAATATCAATGGCGATATTGATAAGAAACCGCAGACCTTACCCAGATTTAATCTAAGCCTGAGCTCTAAGTCATTTGAGATGGGCTCTTTGGCAGGCTCAGCGGCACTCACTAGCGCAGGTGGCGCTAAAGCCCCGGTAGACAGCCCAACTAAATCGCATGGAAGATTCTTATTCAGTGAAGAAGCGTTACCTCTAGGTGAGCTACCAATTGCGAACGGTAAGCTTACCCTCAATATAGATGAATTGAGTATTCCAGGGCATGTTCCAATGACTGGCGTCAAAGGACATTTTGTATTTGAAGGTTCAAAAATAAATATAAATGACCTTCATTTTGGGCTGGGCAAAGGAAGTGCTGATGTGCAGGCGAGCGTTGCTCAATTCCAAAGCGCCAACCCTGAAATCGCCATCAAAGGCTTGGCAAGAGGATTTACTCTTGAACAGCTTATGGATGCAGTTGACTCCAATACCAAAGTAAAGGGCGGGGATACGGAGGTAGCTTTCAACCTGCGTAGTACTGGAATGTCGATGCATCAGTTGGCTGGCAAAGCAAATGGTGCCGTACAGCTTTCAGTAGGCAAGGGGAGTATTGATTCGCGTTTCATCGATCGGGGTGGTGACTTGCTTATTACGATCGTCAACTCTATTAATCCTATGCGCAAGAAATCTGATCAAACGATATTAGAGTGTGCAGTAGTTTATCTGCCCGTGAGCAATGGACAGATTGCCTTGAATGACTCTATTGGTGTGGTAACCGATCGTTTGGATATTGTGCTGTCTGGATCTGTGGATTTAAAAACAGAAGCTCTTAATATTAAGATTGATCCGAGAGAGAAGTCGGGGCTGACAACGGGTGTGAATCTAGCTGGATTGGTAAAACTCCAAGGTACTTTATTAAATCCTAAGGCAGGCGTCAATAAAGAAGGAGTGGTTAATAGCGCTGTCTCGATTGGCTTGGGATTTTTGACGGGTGGCGCCACAATCTTGGCAGAAAACGCTAGGTCTATCGCAACCAAGAATGCAAATCAGCCCTGTAAGGCAGCACTACATCCTTGGTCGGATATTTATCCAGGCACAAACTAGTTTTTTAAAAAACGAGACCGCTCACAAAGAGGCTGAATAAAGAAATAAAGATGCTGGCAAAGAATGCGGTCCAGAAGCTAGAGATCGTAAAGCCACTAACGACTGCCGAGACCAGCATCAGTACCAAGGCATTTACTACCAATAAAAACAGACCCATAGTGACTACTGTTAGCGGCAAGGTCAAAAGAACTAGCAAGGGTTTCACAATCGCGTTAGCAAAGCCGAGAACGAGAGCGGCAATTAAGAGTGAGCCACCATCAGCAAATCTAAGCCCACTGAAAATATAGCTAGCCACCCAAAGAGATAGAGAAGTTAAACCCCACTGCACTAGAAATAGTGTTAAGTTACCCATGATCGATTCCCCTATAGTTGTTGATAATTGAACTGTTGATCAGTTTATATAGTATCGGTAAATTAGGCAGCAATTTTCTGTCTAGGGGTTTTCATGGGTTTAAAGTGAATTTGAATTTGTGAGTTTGTAGCCTGCGCAAACTTGGCCAAAGTTCTCATTGAGGGTAGGCCAGAGCCACTTTCCAGTCTTGCAATTGCAGATTGTGAGGTTTGCATACGAATCGCAAGTTCCTCCTGGGAGAGACCGCTTTTCATGCGAGCTTCAATAATTTCTCTTGCGATCTCAAATTCAATACGGCTTTGTTCGTAAGCTTTTTTATAGGATGGCTCTTTGAGCCAGCGCTTGTGAAGGGTGGAGATCTTGGTCATATTAATTTGGCGTCTTTTGCTCTTTGTGTTGCGATCTTTAAGGCTGCAGAAGGGGTCTTTTGTGATTTCTTTATAAATACGTGCAAGATGATGATCTTCTTTGTGAAGGCAATTACATAAATACCTCTTCCAATGCCATCTCTTCCAGAGACTCTAATCTCCCACAGCTTTTTGCCCAGGCTTCTAATGTGAGGCATACCAACTTCTTTTGGACCAAATTGCTCTAGAAGCATAGAGACCCTAACAAATCGCCCTCGCATATCATTCGGAAGACTTTCCAGCTCAGCATCAACAAATGTATTTAAGGTTTCAACTTCCCAATTAGTCATCCATAAATTATATCAATATTGATATATATCAAAAATGATATCTTATAGTTACTGATAATTCAAGGGGTATTAATAATGTGGCGGAATTTCATCCTTTAGGCTGCCGCCGCCAGAACCTGCGCTACTGGCCTGCTCTTTTACGGCCTTTAATTCACGATATAGAAATTCTATTTGCTGCTGTTGCTTGTAGACGGTCTCATTGAGCTTTTCAATGAGGTCTTCAGTAAAGCTCAGTTTAATTTCGAGATTAGTGATTCGATCATCGGTCATTTTTTTCCCGCCTTATTCAGTAATAAGCTCAAAGCGACCATCTTCCATTTCAGCTTTTGGTCTAATCCAGAAATCATGTGACTGCATGGATTCATATACGTACGCAGGCTCTAGAGAGGCTTCCACATTTGCTAGCAGGACAACCTGATAAAACCCACCCGTCTTTTTATGTCTTAGCTTGGCGCCAGGTTTAAACAGCCCATCATCAGGATCTGCCATTTTGGGTTTGCTCATAAAACGTACTTTCTAGGTATGATTTGAGGATGGCCAATTCCATCCAGTACTCCATTCTAGATATATCTCCTATTCCGCAAGGGTTTACCGCTGGCGATGCACTCCGAAATTCCTTAGATGTTGCTCAGCATGCAGAGAAGTGGGGCTATACCCGCTATTGGGTCGCTGAACATCACAATATGACGGGGAATGCCAGCTCGGCAACCGCTGTCTTGATCGGCTATATCGCTGGAGGAACCTCGCGTATCAAGGTAGGTTCGGGAGGCATCATGCTGCCCAATCACGCACCTTTAGTCATTGCAGAACAATTTGGGACTCTTGAATCTCTTTATCCGGGGCGAATTGAGTTGGGCTTAGGTAGGGCGCCTGGTACTGACCAAATAACGGCAAGAGCATTGCGCCGTGATTTATTGGGCAGTGATGATCGTTTCCCGCAAGATGTGCGGGAGTTACAGCATTACTTTGGTCCGATTCAAGAAGGTCAATCGGTTAAGGCGATTCCTGGGGCCGATACCAATGTGCCCATTTGGATCCTAGGTTCCAGCCTCTATGGCGCCCAATTAGCCGCGCACTTTGGCTTGCCTTACGCTTTTGCAGCGCACTTTGCTCCGGAGCAACTCTTGGAGGCCATGTCGATCTATCGTGAACTCTTCAAACCATCCGCACAACAAGCGACGCCTTATTCTGCTTTTGTGATGAACGTTGTGGCGGCTGATACTGACGAAGAAGCGCAGCATTTGTATACCAGCTTGCAACAACATTTCATTCGGATGCGTCGTAATACTCGGGGGCAATTACCGCCACCCATCGATGATATTGATAGTTTTTGTGAGCCTCATGAAAAAGTTGCCGTAACGCATATGTTGCAATGCTCTTTAGTTGGTTCGCTAGAAACGATTAAAAAGGGTATGCGTACCTGGTTAGATCGCACTGGTGCAAATGAAATTCTATTTACCGGTCAAATCTTTGATCATCAAGCACGACTCAAGTCCTTTGAAATCGCTGCTCAGGCTGCCCAAAGTATATAAAGAAACTAGTTGAAAATAGCGTTGTAGTCAGAGCTAATCAGGACGTCATCTGCAGCAGCTCTGTTGGCTAGCTTTAACACTTCATTGTCTTTGCTCATGAGTAGGCATGGCCTTGCAGAGTAGGCGAGGTTTAAGAAGACCTGGTCATCAGGGTCTACGCATTGCCATGGGGCTTTAGAGAGATCTACATCATCAATTACTCTGGCAAGAGCGCGCCACTGATCCAATATGCGCTCCTGGGCACTAGACTCAAGAGAGAAGAGGGGGCGACTAATGACATCAGCAAGCTCTTCTAAAGTCTGAGGGCTTGCTATGGCATCCATTTTTTTATCCAGCAAAGCTTGCTTTAGATGAATGGCTCTGAAGTCATTAAAAACAAAAATGTCGAGCAAGACATTGGTATCAAAGACAACAGACTTCATTTGATTTAGTCTTGTTTAGAGCGCCAAACTTCTGGTGTGATGGTCACCTGGCCATTGTCAGACGAGACATATACCTCACCGTCTTGTACGTTAACGTGAATAACCATACTACGTTCGACCAGCTTATTCAGTTCGTTTGCCTGATCTGCAGGAATCGAAACAATCTGCAGGTTGCGTGCCCGGTTGAGCTTATTGGCGATACCATCCCACCAAATTTTGCTGGTGTGTCCACCATAGCAATACACAATCACTTGATCTGCTCTGCCACAGGCTTTGAGAATGCGACGCTCATCTGGTTGACCTACTTCAATCCAAAGCTTAATCGCATCGGTAAGGTCTTTAATCCATAGGTCGGGCTCATCGGTATCGCTTAAGCCTTTGGTAAAAACAAGATCCTCGTGGGCTTGAAGCGCAAAACCGATGATTCTGACCATCATCCGCTCTTCGGTTTCGGAAGGGTGTTTGGCGATGGTGAGGGAATGACTGCCGTAGTAGTGGCGGTCTGAATCTGCGACATGAAGGTCGGCTTTGTGAATAGTTGCGCGTAGAGCCATACGGCATTATCGCCTTTTATGCCCGAGTGGGGCCCCATAACCAGTATTATTTACTCCATGATCCGCATTACTGAACTACGCCTTCCCATCCATCATGCTCCAGAAGATCTGGAGACGGCGATTCTCAAGCGCCTCAACTTATCCCCAAAAGACTTAATCTCTTTTGAGATCTTCAAGCGGAGTTATGACGCCCGCAAGAATGTTGCTCTTGCCTTCATCTATACGATTGATCTCTCGGTAAAAAACGAAGAGACTGTACTCAAGCAGTTTTCAGGCGACACTCATATCAGGCCATCGCCCGATACAAGTTATCACTTTGTGGCAAAGGCGCCGGAGTCTATTGCTTCCGGTCAAGTATTGCGCCCAGTAGTCATTGGATTTGGTCCTTGCGGTATTTTTGCTGCATTGTTATTGGCGCAAATGGGATTTAAACCAATTGTTCTAGAGCGTGGCAAGAAGGTGCGTGAGCGCACTCAAGATACTTGGGGGCTTTGGCGTAAAAATGTTCTCAATCCTGAATCCAATGTGCAGTTCGGAGAGGGTGGGGCAGGCACCTTCTCTGATGGGAAGCTCTATAGCCAAATTAAAGACCCTAAGTTTTATGGCCGCAAGGTAATTAATGAGTTTGTCAAAGCAGGTGCGCCAGCAGAAATTCAGTATGTTGCAAAGCCCCATATTGGCACCTTCCGTCTAGTGGGTATAGTTGAAAAAATGCGCCAAGAAATTATTGATCTCGGTGGTGAGATTCGTTTTTCACAAAAGGTGATTGGTTTTGATATTCAGAATGAGCAAATCACTGGAGTCAAAATTGAAGGGCATCCGGACTTACCGGCAAATCACGTAGTGCTCGCTTTAGGACACAGTGCGAGGGATACCTTTAAGGCTTTGCATGAAGCTGGTGTATTTATGGAAGCCAAACCCTTCTCGGTTGGCTTTCGGATCGAGCATCCTCAATCTCTCATTGATAAAGCGCGTTTAGGTCCTCATGCGGGTAATGAGTTGATTGGCGCTGCAGATTACAAGCTTGTTCACCATGCCAAAAATGGACGTGCTGTTTATAGCTTTTGCATGTGTCCTGGCGGAACGGTGGTAGCAGCCACATCAGAGCCAAATCGCGTCGTCACTAATGGCATGAGCCAGTACTCCCGAAATGAGCGTAATGCGAATGCCGGCATTGTGGTTGGAATCACTCCAGAAGATTATCCTGGCGGCCCACTTGCTGGGATTGAGTTTCAGCGCCAGCTAGAGTCTAAGGCTTTTGAATTAGGAGGCGGCACTTATGAAGCTCCAGGTCAATTGGTGGGGGATTTTATAGCTGGCAAAGCTTCCACTGAATTTGGTAGCGTTCTTCCATCCTATAAACCGGGCGTTCACTTAACGGATTTGGCTGAGTCTCTTCCTGCCTACGCCATTGAAGCTATTCGGGAGGCTCTACCTGCTTTTGAGAAGCAAATTAAAGGCTTCTCCATGAAGGATGCTGTTCTTACCGGTATTGAGACCAGAACCTCTTCACCATTACGCATCACTAGGGGTGCAAACCTGCAGAGTCTCAATATTAAAGGTCTCTATCCAGCGGGTGAGGGTGCGGGTTATGCGGGTGGAATCTTGTCTGCGGGGGTTGATGGGATTAAAGTGGCAGAAGCAGTAGCGCTTGATTACCTCGCTGACTAGTCTAGAAATATTTTCATGAGATCCTAATGAACTCTGTAGCATCAAATTGCCCAACCGATGAAAAAGAAGTTTTATTTCATCCAGAGTTGCTACAGAAGTTTGATATCAATGGCCCACGCTACACGTCTTATCCAAGTGCAGATCGATTTCATACTGACTTCTCCGAATCAGATTATTTAGAGGCGCTCAAAAGAGTGGCAAAGGTAAATGAGCCTTTATCGCTGTACTTTCATTTGCCGTTTTGCCCAAATATTTGTTATTACTGTGGCTGTAACAAGATCATTACCAAAGATCATGGCCGTAGTGCAAAGTACATTAAGTATCTAGCCAAAGAGATGGCAATGGTCACTGCCGCGATGGGTGCGCAGAAAAAGATCCCCATTACGCAGTTACATTGGGGTGGTGGTACACCCACCTTCTTGTCGTACGAAGAGATGATTGAGTTGATGCAATACACCCGCGAGCACTTTGACTTATTGCCTGGCGGTGAGTATTCCATCGAGATTGATCCACGTCGCGTTACCGAGCAAGATATAGCTTTGCTTGCAGACTTAGGCTTTAACCGAATTAGTCTTGGTGTTCAAGACTTTAATCTGGCAGTTCAAGAGGCTGTGCATCGTGTTCAAACGATTGAGGAGACTCAAGCCGTAATCGATTGGTCTAGGAAGTATGGCTTCAAGTCACGTAGTGTCGACTTAATCTATGGGCTTCCCAAGCAAACTCCAGAAACCTTTAAAGAAACAGTGGATATCGTCTTAGCAATGAGCCCAGATCGTCTGTCGGTATATAACTACGCACATTTGCCGCATATTTTTAAACCACAACGCCGTATTGCCGAGGCTGATCTTCCGCCAGCTGCTGATAAGTTAGATATTTTGTCAAATACGATCACGCGCTTAGATGAAGCGGGATATGTGTTTATTGGCATGGATCACTTTGCAAAGCCTGACGATGAACTAGCCATTGCACAAAAAGAAGGAGAGTTACATCGCAATTTTCAAGGGTATTCAACGCAGGCAGAGTGTGATCTCTTAGCCTTTGGAATTTCCTCTATCGGCAAGGTAGATGATTGTTACTCTCAAAATGTTCGTACCTTAGATGAATACTATGCGGCACTTGATTCTGGGCATTTGCCAGTTCTCAGGGGTTTGAGGCTGGATAAGGATGACTTACTGCGCCGTGAATTAATTGGTGAGCTCATGTGTCAATTTGCCCTAAATACCAAAACATTTGCAAACGATCATCAGATTGATTTCTCTGATTACTTCAAGGCAGAAATTGAAGAGCTTAAAGACCTAGAAGAAGCGGGACTTCTGGAATGGCAAGAGGAAGCCATTTATGTGCCGATCAAGGGGCGTCTATTAGCCAGAAGAGTAGCTATGACTTTTGATCGACATTTGCGCGAGTCCCAAGCAAAAGGCACTTACTCCAAGGTCCTTTAGGTTTATCTGTAGGCCATTTGATCTAGATCAAATAAGCAGCAAAACACTGTTGCTTTTAAGCCAAGAAAAAAATCACAACATCTAGTCATTTGATTTATATCAAATGACTCACAAGGTATCAATTTCACAATGAACCCATCGAAATTGATAACAAAAGGGGTAACACCATGCGTCTTAAATCACTAGTAGCAGCAATGGCTGCAGTAGCTTCCTTAACTCCAATTGCATCCCAAGCACAATCAGCCGAAGAAAATCCTTGGATGGTTCGTGTTCGTGCAGTCGATCTCCTTTGGAATAATGGACAAACAGGTATCGCTCAGACAGCTAATATCAAAGCAAAGGATCAAGTCATTCCTGAGTTTGATATTTCCTATTTCTTTACAAAAAATATCGCAACTGAGCTAGTGTTAACTTGGCCACAGCAGGTAAATATTACTGCTACTGGCGCTAATACCAATGTAGGAAAAATTAGTGCGCTTCCTCCATCACTATTACTTCAATATCACTTCACAGATTTGGGCGCCTTCAAGCCTTATGTTGGTGCTGGTGTGAACTATACAATTTTCGGCAATCGTCAAAACTTCTATGGGGCTGGCGCAGGCTTACAGGTTGAACCCTCAAGTTTTGGTGCGGTTGGTCAAGTTGGTGCTGACTACTTCTTTGATAAAAATTGGGGTCTGAACGTTGACGTGAAGTACGCAACTATGGCGACAAATGTTCAGGCGGTTGCAGGTGGAGCAAATTTAGGAAAATTAACTTTGAATCCTTGGATGCCAGCTGTTGGTGTGACTTACAAGTTCTAAGAATATAGTCCCTATATTATGCGATAGAGCCCCCAAGGGGCTCTATTTTTTATTTTTGCTATTCATGCTGCAGTAATGCATCAATGAGCGTTTCAAAACTGACTTGATCAAATTTCAGATTATCAAAATGTTTGATTGATGGATGATTTGGTGGATCAATTCTGCGCTTGGCATACTCATCCCAATGTTTTAGCTTCCATTCATCTCTGGGGTCATTGCGCTTTTGCATGCGCAATCTGGCTTCACCTTCAGCTAGATCAATCCACGCAATAGAAATATTGGTTTGTGGTGGGATACCCAGCGCCTCTGGATCAAACATTCTGCCACTCTGAATTTCTTTTGAGAATGGGCCCACCAAAATGACGTTCACACCAAGCAATAAGTTTTCTCTTGCAGTATCAATTAGCCCCCGATATTCCCAATCACGCAGATTCTGAAGGTAATACGGACTATCTCGATCATTGGGGTTCTGGGTGGTCAACTCCATTACATGGGCGCTATACGCTCCGTATACGGTATCTTTATCTAGGAAGAAGAAATCCTCTCCAGTCCTCTCAATAATGAGGGGTAGCGCCTTCTTGGCTAAAGTGGATTTACCAGTCCCAGCATGCCCTGCAAAGAGGATCAAGCGGGGTGCAGTGGGCGTAAGTTTGCAGACCATTTATCGCTAGTCTCGCAGAAAACACCAGAAATATCTCCTGTTTTGCCGAAGTGACGATAATGTCGCCATGGCTTTAATCGTACTCACTGATGCAAAACTGGCTTTTGGCCACGTTGACCTCCTCGCAAACACTGCTTTTTCACTAGAATCTGGCGAACGTGTTGGCCTTATTGGCCGTAATGGCACCGGCAAATCTTCCTTATTGAAGATTCTGGCTGGCATTGAAAAAATGGATGATGGCCTGTTGCAATATCAACAAGGCCTGAGAATTTCATATGTTCCCCAAGAGCCCATCTTCGAGGCTGAAGAAACCGTATTTGACGCTGTTTCTAAGGGCGTAGCAGAGGCCAAGGCTCTCCGTGAAGAGTACGAGGCCCTAAGTGTGGGTGAGTGGGATGATGCCGCACACCATCGCTTGGATGAGGTTCAATCAAAGCTTGAAGCTCTGAGTGGTTGGAACTGGGAGCAGCGGGTTCATGAAACCTTGGATCGCTTGCATTTAGATGCAGATATCAAAATTAGCAATCTTTCTGGCGGAACTAAAAAACGAGTGGCCTTAGCCCGTGCTTTAGTCGAGATGCCAGATGTGTTGTTATTGGATGAGCCAACCAACCACTTGGATTTAGATTCGATTGCTTGGTTAGAGGAGCTTCTGAAGGAATACCAAGGCTCTGTAATTTTGATCACTCATGATCGCGCCTTCCTCGATAACGTTTGTACTCAAATTGTGGAGCTCGATCGCGGTATTTTGCGTAGCTACCCAGGTAACTTCACGCAATATGAAGTGCTTAAGGATCAGGAGCTTAATGCTGAATCTCTTGCCAATGCTAGAGCAGATAAATTATTGGCTCAAGAAGAGGTATGGATTCGGAAGGGGGTTGAGGCGCGACGCACTCGCAGCGTAGCTCGTATAGCCCGCTTGGAAAAACTTCGCACTAGTCGTGCTGAGCGCAGAGATGCCATGGGTCAAGTGAAGCTTGCCGTATCCGCCGGAGATCGTAGCGGCAAAATTGTTGCTGAGCTTGATAACGTCAGCAAGTCTTACGGCAGACCAATCGTGAAGGATTTCACGGCAACAATTTTGCGTGGTGACAAGGTTGGACTGCTGGGGCCGAATGGCGCAGGCAAAACAACTTTGCTCAAGCTAATACTTGGCACGATCGCTCCAGATTCTGGAACGGCTACGATGGGCACGCGCATTGAAGTGGCTTACTTCGATCAGATGCGTGAGGGGCTTGATCTCAACGCATCACTCGAGGATTACATTAGCCCTGGCAGCGAGTGGATTGAAATCAACGGCAATAAAAAACACGTTAAGAGTTATTTGAGTGATTTCTTATTTGCGCCCGAAAGAACGAATTCTCCTGTAAGTACATTGTCTGGTGGTGAGCGCAACCGTTTGCTATTGGCACGCTTATTTGCAAGACCAGCAAACGTCTTGGTGCTGGATGAGCCTACCAATGACCTAGATATTGATACTCTCGATTTGCTTGAGCAATTACTACAGGACTACAAGGGCACCGTATTCCTTGTAAGTCATGATCGTTACTTCTTAGATAACGTCGTGACCAGCATTATTGCCAATGAAGGCGATGGATTCTGGCGTGAATATGAGGGCGGCTACGAGGACTGGAAGATTCAGAAGGCTCGTTCTGACAAAATTCGTTCTGCAAATTCCAATCAAAAGCCTGCTGCCAAGTCAGCTACTAAGGATGAGGCAAAAGTAGAGCCCGTTGTCGAAGTAAAGCCAGTAGTAAAAAGTGGGGTACAAAAACTCAATGGCAAAGAGCGACAAGAGCTTGAGACCCTGCCCTTAGAGATTGAAGTTTTAGAAACAGAGCAAGCTGATATCGGTATTGCGATGAGTAATCCTGATCTTTACAAGAATGAGCTAGAGCTAGCTGCTAGTATGCAAGCGCGCTTAAGTGAAATTACTGAGCAATTAGAGCAAAAGCTGCAGCGCTGGGAGCAGCTCTTAAGCCGCTCCGAATCTTAATTACCTGCTGGTTTACTCGCCGCGCTTAATCTGCGCGCGTAGCTCAGCGATTTCATCAAGCAGATCCAAGGCTAGAGCAACTCCAGGCACATTGAGTTCTAGATCGTGCGTTAGATGCGCAGCGGTCTTGGCTCTTCTCAATGAGTCCCCGCCAAAGCGCCAGTCTTGGGGTGAAGATCCAGTGGGACTTAAAACACCTTCGGTTACCCAAGACATGATCATGTCTTCTGGTGTGCGTGAAGCATGTGAGAGCTCAACAATACTCATATGCACTTCGTTCTCCACAACGCTGCCTTCAATCCAGGTGATATTAGTGATGTTGGTTTGTGTCATCGCATCATCCCTTCAAATGGGTTCTGGGGTTGAAATCAAAAGCTTTTTCAAAATTTTGGTAAGCCTCTTTATGTGCATCTGTATCAGCCGGGGGCAGGGCGATTGTGGGCACTACGTAAAGATCACCAGATTCTGCACTTGGGATGCCTTTGCCTTTAAGGCGCATCTTGCGACCTGCGATAGTGCCCGCTGGAATCTTGAGTTCTAGAGTAGATCCCGCTGGAGTAGGTACATTCACTGTTGTACCCAGGGCGGCTTCCCATGGCGCTAAAGGAATATCAATGTAGACATCTTTGCCGTCAACGCGATAGATTGGGTTGGGATGGAAATCAATTTCAAGATAGAGATCGCCCGCAGGTCCTTCACCAATGCCAGGGCCACCTTGACAAGCGAGTCTCAGATTCTGGCCAGCCTTAATACCTTTGGGGATGCTGACATCTAACTTCCGCTCTTGCGTGCTGACATGTCCATTAGCATCCTGGGTTGGCATATGTAATGCAATTGTGCGTTTGGCGCCGTTATAAGCATCCGCCAGATCAATCAAAATTTTGGCGTGGTGATCTTGGCCTTTGAAGTTCATGCCCTGGCGTGTGTGACCACCTTGATTGCCTCGACCGCCTTGACGATGTTTGCCTCTGCCAAAAAGAGATTCAAAGAATTCGCTTTGATCGCCTTCAAAGCCTCCGCCGTAACCGGGGTGGCCACCACCATAGCCATCATCTGCGTATTCAAAACCTTCATTCCAATTTGGAGGAGGAGTGAAGTCCTGGCCATTTTTCCAGTTAGCACCAAAGCGATCGTAAGCTGCGCGCTTCTCGGTGTCTTTTAAAACTGCGTAGGCTTCACCAAGTTCTTTGAATTGCTCTTCAGCACCAGCTTCTTTATTGACATCTGGGTGATATTTGCGAGCTAGCTTGCGGTAAGCCGCTTTGATTTCTGCCTCGGTGGCCGTACGGGCAACACCGAGGGTTTCGTAGTAATCCCTAAATTTCATAAGCCTGTATTAATCCTGAATACGTGGTGGATTAATTCTACAGGCGTATTAGCTCATCACACCAATTTGCCAGGGTACAAATTCATAATCCCCAAGTCCCAAAAGCTCGCTCTTGGACGGTTCGCCTGAGGCGGTTCTAAGGAAAAGTTCAAAAATGCGTTGACCCATCTCCTGAACGGAGACGGTACCATCCAAAATCTCTCCGCAGTTGATATCCATATCTTCAGTAAGTCGTTGATACATGGGGGTATTGGTAGCTAGCTTGATGCAGGGTGCAGGCTTAGAGCCGAACATGGATCCACGGCCAGTAGTGAAGGCGACTAAATTCGCTCCCCCTGCAATTTGACCAGTAGCAGATACTGGATCAAAGCCAGGGGTATCCATAAATACGAAACCTTTTGTGTTGACGGGCTCTGCATATTTATAAACTTCCATGAGAGGACCAGTGCCACCTTTCATGGAAGAGCCTAAAGACTTTTCAAAGATATTGGCAAGGCCGCCAATTTGATTCCCGGGGCTAACTTGACCGTTAATCTGAACATCTCGACCTACGGAGTATTCGTCTTTCCACCAACGAATGCGTTTGATGAGTTTTTCACCAATCTCTTTGCTGGCTGCACGACGGGTGAGGGTATGTTCAACACCATAGATTTCTGGGGTTTCAGACAAAATTCCGGTGCCGCCATGACGAGACAAAATATCAATTGCCGCACCTAAAGCTGGGTTAGCAGTAATCGAAGAGAAGCCATCAGAGCCACCGCATTGCAGGCCAACAGTCAGATGACTTGCAGATACAGTCTCACGCTTTGCTTTATTTGCTTCTGGCAACAAAGCTTTTACTGCCTCAATACCTGCTTCAATTGTTTTGCGAGTGCCGCCAGACTCTTGCATGATGAAGGTATGCAAGTTAGTTCCTGCCTGAAGGTCTTCTTGTTCCATCAAACCTTTAAGTTGGTTGCGTTCGCAACCCAAGCCAACGATGAGTGCTGCAGCTAGGTTGGGGTGGCGAGCATAACCAGCCATAGTACGACGAAGCAATTGCATTGGCTCACCACTCATTTCCATGCCGCAACCGATATCGTGACTAAATGCCACTACGCCATCTACATTCGGAAAATCTTTTAATCTTTCTGGAGTAAACCAATCAGCAATCTTGTTTACAACTGTCGCTGAGCAGTTCACAGTGGACAGAATGCCAATAAAGTTTCGTGTGCCTACTTTGCCGTTGGGTCTCACATAGCCCTGGAAAGTGGCGCGCTCTGACTCTGGCAACATTTGGGTAGGTTTGAATTCGCTTGAATAAGCGTAGTCACGATCAAATTCACGAAACTCGGTATTGTGGCTATGAACCATGGTGCCTGGCTCAATATCGACATTGGCAAAACCGACGGTTACGTTGTACTTTAGGATCGGTTCACCTTTGAGAATCTTCTTCGTGGCAATTTTGTATCCAGCCGGAACTTGGCTACGACTGGTGAAATTTTCACTAGGGACTTCCGTGCCAATACCAACATCAACACGTGCAACCACAATGTTGTCATTCGGATGCAGGCGAATGATCGGACCTATTAAGCGTTTTTCGGAGATTTCAATCATGGATTTCTTTCGTATAGATAGTTTGATTATTCGGCAGTTGCACCAGATTTTTTGACAATGGGGCGCCACTTAGCTACTTCGGATTTGATGTACTCCCCGAGTTGAGCTGGGGTGCTCGTAGCTACTTCAAAGCCTTTGCTGTTGATTTGCCCTTTGATTTCTGGATTATTTAATACATTAATGAGTTGTGAATTGAGTTTATCAATAATCGCTTTTGGCGTATTGGCTGGCGCAACAATCGCATAGACAAGCTCAACTTCATATTTTGGTAAATATTCCGAGATTGCAGGAATCTCTGGAGCATTAGGCGAGCGCTTGAGGCTAGTGATGCCTAAAGGAATTAATTTTCCAGAACGAACATAAGGCAAAGCGGCTGGCGTGCCAACGAGGGCAGTGTCAATTTGGCCACCAAGAACATCGGTTAATGCTGGTGCAGCACCTTTGTAAGGAACGTGAAGAATATCTGTGCCCGCCTGGGTATTAAAGAGTTCGCCACCTAGGTGAAGTGGTGTACCTGATCCTGATGAGGCAAAGCTGACTTTATTAGGATTGGCTTTGGCGTAAGCAATCAACTCAGGAATAGTCTTGAATGGCGCAGAAGGAGTAGCAACAAATAAGAGTGATGACGATGCAACCAAGCTGACTGGCGCAAAGTCCTTAATGAGGTTGTAGTTCAGTTTTTTGTATAAGGTTTCATTGATTGCTTGGGTGCCGACCATCATGAGAAAGAGGGTGTAGCCATCAGGCTTGGCATTGGCAACATATTCTGCAGCTAGGTTAGCGCCAGCCCCAGGCTTATTATCAATAATGATGGGCTGGCCAAGAGTGTCTCCTAGTTTCGGGGCGAAGCCTCTAGCCAATACATCAGAAGGACCTCCAGCAGCAAATGGGACAATCAGCTTAATAGGCTGAGTGGGATAGTTTTGAGCTTGTGCGCTTACAGCAAGGCAGGTGCTGACAAGCGACAATGCCAAAAATATTTTTCTCATGTAATGTTCTCCTTATTCTGCATCATTATTCTTATTTAATTTCGATTTCAATACTTTGTAAAAATGAAAATTACTCAGGCAAGCATCTTTCCTCTTTCAATCCCGCTTATTGAGCCAATCAAGATGGCAAAAGAGTTCATTACGGATGCCAAAACAGTGTTGCTTTGCCTAACTGATGAGCAAGGTCGCCAAGGGTGGGGTGAGGCCTCTACTGCGCCACTCATGACAGGTGAAACTTTGGATAGCCTGGTTGGAAGCCTAAGATATTTAGTTGAAAAGGCACGCGCTATTGAGTGGAATGATCCCAAGCATTTTTCCAGCACTTGTGACGGCATTCTGTATGACAACCCCTCAGCAAAATCTTGCCTGCAGATGGCATTGCTCGATTTGTATACCCAGAAAGAATCAATTTCTTTATGGGAGTATCTACGCACCCTTAACAGCCAGACTAAAGGCTCTGCGACCACTGAAATTCCTTTGTTGCGTATGCTTGGCGGTACCCTAGACAAGGAAATAGCTGATGCTAAATCCTTTCGTGAGGCTGGCTTTAAGCATTGGAAGATCAAGATTGGCTCTTTATCGCTTGAAGAGGATTTGCATCGCGTCCAAGTGCTGACTAATTTACTTGAGGGTGATGTCGTATCTGTAGATGCAAACGGAGCGATGTCTTTGGACAATGCCATACAGTTTTGCAGATCTTCACAGGCTACTAAATTGTCATTTGCAGAACAATTAATTAATGCCAATTCAGCTTTAGCAGATTTTGTTTTGCTCAAGCAACGCTCTCCCATTCCTATAGGATTAGATGAATCTATCCACGGATCTAATGAGATTGAGGAGTTCATGGAGGCGAATGCTCTAGACGGTGCTAGCTTAAAACTCATTAAGACTGGAGGCATACTGGAGGCTTGGAATTGCGCGCAAATATTGCAAAGCCATGATTTGAGTGTGAATTTAGCTTGCAAGGTTGCAGAGACATCACTATCGGGAGCTGCTACAGCTTCGATTGGCTTTGCTATTGGCAATGTTCCTTGGGGATTTAGCATGTCAAATCAATATCTACAGTTTGATATCTGCGATAGACCATTAAGCGCAAAGCATGGCCATCTTGATGTCACTCAATTGAATCCAGTGGGCGTTGGCGTGACACCAAACTTGGATCGCGTGAAAGATGCTATAGCCCAAGGTTATTCAATCACTCAATATTAAGCACGTCGAAAGCTGCTTTTAATCTACGAGAGTAGGAATCTGAAACCGTTTTAATTTCTTCTGGGGTCCACTTTCTAAAACCTTCACCTGCTTTCATGCCCGTTTTTCCGTCAGCCATGAGTTGCAGCACTTGTGGCGGCAGGGTAGTGATATTTGAAAGTGATGGATAGATCTCTTTAGCAGCATTAGCCATGCCATCCCAACCAGAAATTTCCTTTTGGGTCATTGGGCCTACTGCAGCATAGCGAAAACCAAAGCTATATCGCACGGCATCATCAATATCTGCAGGAGTCGCAATGCCTTCTTGAACTAATGAGAGTGCCTCTCTCATCAAGGCATGTTGAATGCGGTTAGCTAAAAATCCGGGGATATCTTTTTTAACCAGCACTGGTTTTTTATCAATGGCTCTATATAGCTCGCAAGCTTGCTCAGCATATTTGAGCTCAGTCTTTTGACCCATGACAATCTCTACTAGAGGAACTACTTCAGCAGGCATGAAGTAGTGTGCGCCCATCATGCGATTGGCAGTTTTCAGTCCCTCTGCAATTTTGCTAATTGGGAAGCCAGAGCTGTTGCTTCCAATGGGAATATCTGCCGGTACAACTTGATCAAGATACTGAAATACTTCTTTTTTGAGTTCTAAGTTTTCTGCCACGGTCTCGATGACCCATGAGCATTGATTCCAGTCTTGCCAATCTTCTAATATGCCAACGAATTGCTGTTTCTTAATGTCAGCTTCTTCTTTGGTGGCATTGTCTCCTACCACGCCAATTTTCTTTGCGAGACCAATGGCTTTATCCAAGCAGGCTTCAGCCTTTTCTTTGGATCGACCCAATATCACTACGGGTATGTTTTGGGCGATAAAGCCTGCAGCAATGCCAGCGCCCATGATTCCGGTTCCAATAACTGCAACTGATTTCATGATTTATAAACCTATACGGTTAAGTAAAAATAACAGATGATCTATTCAGATCAATAACCACGTAAGGTTATCATTATTTGTGGTTTAATAGTTAAATAATAAAAATTACTTATCCGTATAACTTACCCTAGGAGACTGATTTATGACCATGCATAACCCCTTCCAGCCAGTTGAAAAAATCAAAACTGAAGTTTTTTCAACCATGCCTGAGAAATTTAGAAAAAAATCTCGCACCGGCTGGTCTGATCCAAATCGCCAGGGCGCTGAAGTAGAGTGTTTTTTAGAAGGCCCTTCCTTTGATCGCGAAGGAAACTTATGGTTCGTTGATATTCCTTTTGGCCGTATTTTCCGTATTGATACTAAGGGTGAGTGGGAACTGATTACTCAATACGATGGCTGGCCAAACGGCATGAAGTTTCACAAAGATGGTCGTGCCTTTATTTGTGACTACAAAGCAGGCTTGCTTGCGTTGGATCCAAAGACTGGAAAGATTGAAACCATCTTGGGTTCTATGTATAGCGAGAATTTCAAAGGTCTTAACGATTTGCACTTTGCTTCTAATGGCGATTTGTATTTCACTGACCAAGGACAAACTGGTATTGCCGATCCTACTGGCCGTGTATTTCGTTTGCGCGCCAATGGCCAATTAGATCGCTTGGCACTGAATGTACCTAGTCCAAATGGTATTACCTTGAATACTCAAGAAAAGCATGTTTTTGTTGCAGCTACAAGATCGCAGCAAATTTGGAGATTGCCATTGATGGCTGATGGCTCTGTGTCTAAGACTGGTGTCGCTATTCAATTAACTGGCGGTGTAGCAGGTCCAGATGGTATTGAAATGGACTCAGAAAATGGATTGTTGGTTTGCCATTTGGGTATCGGTATCTGGAGATTTGATAACAATATGCTCCCAACCCATTTGATCTACTCTGAAAATCCACATCATCATCATTTGGCTAATATGTGTTTTGGTGGTGCTGATGGAAAAGATTTGTACATCACCGAATCTTTATCTGGCGATATCTTGAAGGCACGCCTTCCTGTCGCTGGTAAGAAGATGTTTGGACAGTCCTAAGTTGGCAGACCGATTGCCGTTATATAAGACTCTAGCTAATGCGCTAGAGCAGCACATTTATAACGGCGATTGGCCTGTTGGTTCAGTCTTGCCTGCAGAGGCAGATCTATGCAAAAGTTTTCACTCCAGTAGACACACTTTGCGGCACGCGCTGCAGATTCTGGAGTCCAATGGTTTGATCTTCCGTCGCCAAGGCGCGCCAACAAAAGTAGTTTCAAGGCAGCGCTTAAGGCGTTTCACGCAGAGCTTCAACTCGCCAATTGATATCTTGAGTTACTCGCGAGATACTTATCGTATCAATATGGTGGAGGAGTTTATTGAGTTAGATCAACCCCTGAGTCAAATGGTTGGTGCCCCAGTAGGGTCTTCTTGGTATCACATTGGGGGGATGCGTAAGCGCCAAGAGTCTGAGGATGTAATTGCTTGGACTGATATCTATATCTTGCCGCAGTTTGCTTCGCTGACAAAAGATCCGGAGCATACTCAGGTGATGGTCTACGAGCAAATCGAGAAAAAATACGGCGCCAGAATTGAGAGGGCGGAAGTAGATGTGTATGCAGCTCCTGCATCAGCAAAAATTGCTGCTAAGTTAAATCTTGGGCCTCACGATTCTTGCTTGGTGATTGTGCGTCGCTATTTTGATGACCAAGATAAGCTTTTTGAGACTACGGTAACCCATCACCCTGAAAATAAATATGTGTACAGCATGGAATTTAAAGCGAGCTCCGAGGTCTAACTCACGATGAAATATTTATCTATCGCCCAAGCTGAAGCGTTTATATCAAACGCGCTTCAATCCGAAAAGGTTCCAGCTGCCGATGCGAACATCATTGCAAATTTAATGGTGCAGTCTGACTTGGTTGGCGCTGACGGGCATGGTATCTTTCGCTTACCAGCGTACTTAAAAAGGATTCGTGCAGGCGGCGTCAATCTCAATCCCAATATTCACATTGAACGTGAGCAGGGCGCAACAGCGCTGATTAATGGCGATAACGCTCTAGGCCATTTGGTCATGAATAGAGCGGTTGATTTAGCGATCGAAAAAGTAAAACAACATAGTGTATGCTGGATTGGAAGTCATTATGGCAACCATTCCGGTGCAGCATCAGTGTATGTCCGTAAGTTGGCTGAGCAGGGTTATATCGGCATCTATATGGCCGTAGGTAATGCAAACCACATGGCCCCTTGGGGTGGAATCGATTTATTGTTATCTACCAATCCTATTGCGATTGCCGTTCCTGCGGGCGATGATCCGATAGTGCTCTTGGATATCGCCACGACAGTAGCCGCCTATGGAAAAGTTAAGGTAGCAGCTCAGAAGGGGGAGTCTATTCCTGATGATTGGATGATTGATCGACAGGGAAACCCGATTACCGATCCAAAGAGATCGGCTGAAGGCTCCTTATTGCCGATTGGTGGTTACAAAGGCTATGGCTTAGCAGTGATGATTGGTTTACTTGCTGGTGCTCTCAATAATGCAGCGGTTGGTAAAGGAACTATTGATTTCAATGCGCATCATGATCTGATTACTAATACAGGTCAAACCATCATTGCGGTTGATCCAAGTGCATTTGGTGATAAAGAAGAGTTTGTAAAGCGCGTCATTGCTTTGGTAAATGACTTGAAAAATTCATCAACCCTTCCTGGTGTTAAAGAAATTCGTGTACCAGGTGAGGGTGCAGCAAAGAAAATGGCGGAGAGAATGGCTTCAGGAATTCCTGTAGCCCCCGAACTGCTTGAGGCATTAAATACTTGCGCTAAGGAGTGTGGCATAGCGCCATTGAATTTATAGAATTACTGGAGGAGACAATATGTTTAAAAAATTAATAAAAAACATAGCAATAAGTGTTGTAGTGGTCCCAGTATTAATGGGTTCAGCCTTGGCTGCATACCCAGATAAGCCCATCAAGATGATGATTGGCTATGCACCAGGCAGCTCAACGGATATTGTTGGCAGAATGATTGCCAATGATCTCAGTATTGCTCTGAAGCAACCGATTATTGTTGAGAATCGCGGTGGTGCTGCAGGTAGCTTGGCTGCCGAGGCTGTTGCTAAAAGTAATCCCGATGGTTACACCATCTTATTTGCACAAAACGGCTTAGCAATTAACGTGGCAGCTAATCCAAAGTTGCCATTTAATGGTCAAAAAGATTTGCTTCCTGTAGTAGGAGTCGCTGCTACACCGCACATATTGATTGTGAACAACAATTCACCAGCTAAGTCCGTAGCAGATCTGATTGCTATGCTCAAAGCAGAACCTGGGAAGTTAAGCTTTGGATCTTCCGGGATTGGAAATTCAGATCACATGGCGGGTGAATTATTTTTGGCTACAACTGGCTTGCAAGCTATTCACGTTCCATACAAGGGCGGGGCTCCAGCTGCTACAGATTTAATGGGTGGACAGATTGATTTTTACTTTGCTGGTATGCCGGTCGGCCTTCCTTTGTATAAAGGCGATAAGGTCAGAGGCTTGGCCGTTACTAGTAAGGGGCGCTTTAGTGGCGCGCCTGAATTAGTGACGATTCAGGAGGCTGGCGTGAAAGGTTATGAGATGGCCTTGTGGCAAGGGATCTTTGTTGCAGCGGGCACTTCACCTGCCATCGTTAAGCAACTGAACGCTGCCACTCTGAAGATCTTAGAAACACCAGAAATGAAAGAGCGTTTTCAAAAGGCGGGCGTTCAAATTGCACCGATGAATACCCAGCAGTTCTCAGATCTCTACTTCTCCGATATTGCTCGGTGGAAGGTGGTTATGGAAAAGGCAAAGATTAAGCTAGATTAATTTTCAAAATCGATTAAGAAAATGCTTAGGCGCTGAGGTCAAATACCAAGACTTCAGCGCTTTTTCCATTGGCGATATCTATTTGAGATTCATCTTGAATTAATAGCGCATCTCCAGCATTTAAGTCTTGGCCATTGACGCTGAGCGAACCTTGAATTAAATGAACATACGCTTTGCGCTTTGGATTTAATGACAGTGAAGCCGCTTGATTGCCATCAAACAGGCCCGCATACATCTTCGCATCCGCAGTCATGCTAACTGAGCCATCCTGACCATTAGGCGAGGCCACCAAACAAAGCTTTCCTTGTTTGTTTGCTGGCGGAATGGTTTTCTGTTCATAGCCAGGTGTGATTTCTAAGGCATTGGGTTCAATCCAAATTTGCAAGAAATGGGTTGTTTGATCTTTTGCATGATTGAATTCGCTGTGGGTTACGCCGGTGCCTGCACTCATGCGTTGCACATCTCCTGGTGGAATACCTTTGACATTGCCCATGCTATCTTCATGCGCCAATTCTCCGGATAGAACATAGCTAATGATCTCCATGTTCCGATGACTATGTTTGCCAAACCCCATCCCTGGTGCGACGCGATCCTCATTGATCACTCGTAGATTCCCCCAACCCATAAAACGAGGGTCGTGGTACCCAGCAAAGGAGAAGGAGTGAAAGCTCTTGAGCCAGCCATGGTCTGCGTAGCCTCTATCTTGGGATTTTCTGAGAAATAGCATGTATTTAGCGCCGTTTATATCGTTAAGTTAGGAATAAGGACATTATCATTAGCTTTTACGATATTTGCCAACTGGTAGCGCATGGGAAGCTTTAAGCAGAATACGCAAGAAACCTTTTTAGGAATTTCTGAGACCGCTCGGGAGAACTGGGGGGACTTCGTTCAATTTTTGAAGGAAGCTTGGCCGCTATTGGCATTATTGCTCGTGATTTTGATGGGAATCTGGTGGTATGCCGATCCACCGCCACCAAGACATGTGCTGATGGCTACTGGATCGCCTGGTGGGTCCTATGAGGAGCTCGGTAAAAAATATGCAGAATTCTTTGCGAAGAAGGGCGTTGTACTTGAGCTTGTGCCCTCCATGGGGGCCGAAGAAAATATCGCTCGCTTAAGCGACCGTAAGGATCCAATTCAGGCTGCGTTTGTACAGGCTGGTGTTGGACACCCAAAAGATGTTAGCGGCATTCAGTCATTGGGTTCAATTGGGTATGACCCAATTTGGTTTTTCTATAACGGACCTGAATTACCGCAGAGTGATTTTTCAATTGTTAATCAACATGCGAAATATTTTTCAAATCGTAAAATTTCTGTTGGGATAAAAGGTAGTGGAACCCATGAGCAAGCGATCCATATTCTGACTGCGTCAGGAATGGATAAAGCAGGCCTGCAATTGGTTCACTTGCCTGGAGAGCAGGCTGTTAAAGCTTTGCAACGGGGTGAGATCGACGGAACCTTTATCGTAGATGCCTTTGAGGCACCCAACGTTCAGGAGTTGCTCAATGATCCCAAGATTCATTTGGTGACCTTCAGGCGTGCAGCTGCTTATGCCAAGCGTATTCCTTTCTATCATATTTTAGATGTGCCTGAGGGCGCTTTTGACTTAGGGCGTAACTTTCCGAGTGAAGATATCAAGTTATTGGCCACTTCCACGAATTTATTAATTGACGATCGTATGCATCCAGCGATCCAATTTTTATTTCTTGAGGCTGCTAGAGAGATCAATGGCAAGGCTTCTTTCTTTGCACATAGAGGTGAATTCCCCTCCTTCAAAGATTCTCTTTTTCCAGAGAGTCCAGTAGCGGTTCACTACGAGAAAAATAATTACCCCTTACTCTCCGCGTATTTCCCATTTTGGGCAGCTGAATTTATTAGCCGTCTACTCTTTGTATTGTTGCCATTCTGTGTGCTTGCTTACCCTGTATTACGGGTACTACCAAGCTACCGCATGCGCTTGATGTATAACAAAATCAACCGCCTATATGGAACGTTGAAAACATACGAACAAGATTTATTAATGGGCTTTTCTGCTGAGAAACGCGATGATTATTTAAAGAAGCTCGATCTTCTGGAATATCAGGCTTTGAACATTCAAGTGTCTAAGCGCTTGGCGGGTGACTACTATGCCTTGCGCACTAGTATTGATTACGTGCGCAACTGTTTAAATCGAGGAATGCACCCTTATCAATCGAATGAAGAGCCTCAGCCCTATCAATACAGTGACGGTGTTGACCCCGACCTTTAAAACCAGACTTTTTTATTCATTATCGTTATTTCTACTGGGGAACTTGAAGGACGCGTAACGCACTACTGCATTGGCTAATGCCAAAATGAGAATAGTGATGCCCATGAACAAAATGGCCATGTCTGCCTCATGCTTGGTATTTACGAGATCGATAATCAAGCGGGTAACTGCTGTGATGGCAACATAGATCAAGAAGCGCACAGGCATATGATTGGTCTTGAAATAAATGCCCACCATGGCACCAATCTCTAAGTAGATAAATAGCAGCAATAAATCTTCAATTGAGGCTGAGCCCTTGCTGACCATTCCTAAGAATGCAACGGCTGCTGACCATACGGTGGCAGCGCCAATTCCAAATAGGGCGATACGATGAAACAGAGAAACAAATAAGTTGCCAATGGGGACTGTCCACTTTTCAATGGCGTCTTCTAGCTTAGTGGCATCTTTTGGTGAGGTAGGGGTCATACTCATAAAGCCTCCAGCGTTCTATTGATGGATCTCAGTATATTTCTCAATTCGGAGAAGTAAATCAAAAAAGAGGCGCAAAGGCCTCTTTTTTTGCAAGAGTTGACTTTCGTCAACCCAGGGAGTCCGCCCAGATATTGTGCGCCCACCCCCATGCATAAATACCTTCAAGCGCACTAGGCCCTGGTGACACCCCGCCAGATCCGTGGACGGGCTTGAAGGTTTTCTCAGCAGTGATGTATTGGTGAACGCTATCAACGTGGATAACATCCGTGGCATTGACGAAGCTGTAGCACGCATTGGTTAAAACAGGTGAGGGATTAATTTCCCAATCATTAAGTTCGGCAACGATAGCCGCTGCTGCAACTTTGGCTTGTTGATTGGCCATATGCCCAGATTTTGGCATTGCATTTGCTACCTGAATTGAATCTCCCAAGACGTGAATATCTTTTTGTGCAGTAGATTCGAAGTTCAGAAAGTTCACGTTTACCCAGCGACCATTAGAGTTAGCCAGACCAGTTTTGACTGCAATCTCACCTGCACTCATAGCAGGCAATATATTTAAAACATCTCCCTGTATTTGATCTTGGATTTCAAACTTCACAGTTTTAGTCTTTGCATCTACTGCAATCACATTGTATTGGGGGAGGTATTTAATAATTCCAGCGTATTGTTCAGCCCAGACCTTTTTAAATAAAGCGGCCTTGGTCAATACATCCTGGTTGGCATCGAGGATCAATACGGTTGATTTCGGCTTGTGTTGCTTGAAATAATTTGCCACTTGACAGGCCCTCTCATAGGGTGCGCTAGGGCACCGAAAGGGCGCTTCAGGAATGCTAAGAATGAAGGTTCCACCATCACGCATCGCCTTCAATTGTTGATAAAGCGCAACAGTTTCAGGTCCCGCTTTCCAGGCTTGTAAAGTGGCGCCTTGCCTATTTGCTTGTGCAAGACCTTCAATGGAGTTGGTTAGCATGCTGATACCGGGGGAGAGTACTAATTTGTCATAAGAGAGTGTCTTTCCATTGCCAAGTTCCACTAGCTTTCGATGGGCATCAATCTTTATAGCGCTGTCCTGAATAATGTTAATGCCGTGAAGTTTGCTCAGATTGCTATACGGAATAGTGATATCAGCCAGCGTACGCGATCCTCCAACAACGAGATTGGAGAGAGGGCACGATATAAAAGCAGCGTTTGGTTCTATTAGGGTAACCTTGGCCGTGTTATTTGAGAAAAGGCGCAGGTATTTGGCAGCTGTTGCTCCGCCATAACCACCGCCAATGACTAAGATTTCTGCCTTGGGTATATTCGCGCGCGCTTGAGTTGAAAAGCCAGATAGTAAGCCTAGAGCAGCAGCACCCTGTCCAATGAAATGTCGACGATTCATGATGCCCTTTATTCTTTTTTGCCGAGTTGCTGGGCGATGATTTCGATTTGCTCTTCAGAATAGCCCCGCATTAGTTGGGGCATGATTGTGCCCTCAAGAGCCCCAGACTTATAAGCCTTGAGTTGGGCTAGCATTTGCTCGCTAGTGATGTTGTTAATTAAGGGCATACCTCCGTCCACAACGCCTTTGCCATTAGTGCCATGACAATTTGCGCAGGTTGCTGCAAGACTGCGGTGATAGAGGGTAAGAGCCTGGGAAGACTGGGAGTGACATAGAGTGGCAAAGGCACATAGGCTGCTGAAAAGGCAAGTGGCTATGGTCTGCCGGATCCGTCTTACTTGCAAAAAAATCATCTTCATCCTATTTTGTTACACCACTGTCTGTAAATACTATGCTCACTCTATCTTAAACAAGAAGCATCAAAAAGGTGGGTTTGAACACAAGCCCTATAAACTATAGGGATGCGTGGCTCATTTACCCTTCGATACGCCTTCTTAAGCCTGGTTTTGGCAATATTTGCCTATTTATATGGATTAGATAGTCGTTTTGCACCTAAAAATGGTGATGAGTATCCCTACATGCACATTGTTCGCATGACAGCTGATGCTGGAAGCTGGTTGCCCCTTCAGTCCCAAATGGATGGCATCAAAAATACCAAGCCACCTCTGATATTTTGGCAAGGTATTGCGAGCACCCATTGGGCAAGTCAGTGGAGCTTGGAGTATCTACGTTGGCCGAGCGTGCTCTATACGGCCTTAACAGCCTTCTTTTTATTTTTAGCTGTGCGTCGCTTTAGTGGAAAAACGCAAACAGGATTTTTAGCCGCCTTAGTATGGTTATCCTTTTTTGCAACTTACCGCTATGGCCGTCCTTTTCTAACGGATCCTCCGGAAGTCTTTTGGATCAGCCTGCCATTTTTGGCCATCTTGTATTGGGGAAAGAGTGCCTTTGAATCTAAATTCTTTTTTCCAGTACTGGCTGGTATCTGTTTTGGTTTGGCGCTCTTTGCTAAATCATTTGCCTATATTGCACCTGCCACCTTAGCCCTGGGTTTGTATTACTGGCATTGGCGACAATGGCGCATTTCTCAAACACTGATTCGTGATCTGTATAAATTAGTGTTTGTAGGAGTATTGGCCTTAGCAGTATTTGCTGTGTGGTTTGCGCTTGATCCCCAGCCGGAGGCGGTTTGGAGGGAGTTTGTGTTGGGTGAGAATGCTGGCAAATTTACGGCACGAAGCTCCAATTACTTATTAGATTTCGTCCGAGGTGGCGATAGCATTTGGATGCTCTTGCTCACTACGCTTGCCAATGCGGGATTATTTACTTTTGTTTTGATCTCAACGCTGATGCAATGTTGGCGTGAGCGTCGTTTTCTGTCTGCAGAGGAAGTTCTGCTCTTGCTGCTGATCGCTGCATTCTTTCTTGTCTTTTCTTTTCCAAGCCAGCGTTCTGGCCGTTATCTTTTGCCAGTTATGCCGGCGTTTGCTACTTTAATTGCATTGCATTGGGATCGTTTGCCATTGTGGGGATTTCGGATCGCTTTGTTATTGCAGGGCCTTGTTTTAGGTCTCTTAATTTGGCTTGGCCTGAATTTGCAACTCTCTGATTTTATGGGTGAGGCTGGGTCATGGATGTATGGCCCAATTCATTGGGTATTCATGGCGATTAGCGTAGCCCTCGTCATCATCGGCTTAATGAAACGAGAGCAATGTAAAGCATTTGCCCTCATGGGCTGTTTTCTGACTTACTGTGCACTCACCAGTAGCTTAAGCCCGCTGGAGGGGCAGTTGGGGCGTTTCTCAGCGGCAAGCATTGCGCAAGTGCAGGGTAAGGATGTCTGGATTCCTTGTGACTACCGCGCTAAGGACGAGGAGTATCGCTTACTCATTCCGGGGGCCCAGCTGCATGGTTATCTTGCAAAAGATGCAGGAAATGTGGATGGTCTTACTAAAACCTATCCTCTAGTGGCGGTTCAGGCTCCATTGGGCGTTACTCCCGTCATCTGTGAGTCATGTCAGGTTATTGGTCAAAGAATGGAAATGAGGGCACGTCATTCTGACGAAGAAATTAAAGCAATGCTGTTAGGTCATATTGGCGAGCATCTTTTTGTTACTGAATATTTGATTGCCACACCCGTTTCTAATCCAGACCTTTTGAGTGCGAAGGACGCTTGTAGATGAACCGCGTCATTGCCCTATGTTTTTTATTGCTAGCTGCTGTGCTGGGTTTCATTCATATTGAAGGCCGTCCTGCATGGGCGCCATTTGCGATTCCAGAAGTCGCTCAAATAGAATCTGAAGAAGTTCAATCAGACTCCAAGCCTGGAGCACCTAAGCTCAAGTTGGTAACTCAGTCCGCAATAGCTGCCCCAAGAGCTGATTGGGTGCCTGACACTGGCGTCGCTTCAGTGCATGCTGCATCCTTAATTGCCTTAAAGGATGGAAACGTCAGAGCCTTTTGGTTTGCTGGTAGCCGAGAGGGTGCAGCTGATGTGGTGATTAATTCTGCGGTATTTGATACTAAGACAAATGCTTGGAGCGCACCTGAAGTAGTGATGGATAGAGTCGCTGCAGAAAAGGGTTTGGCGCGCTATATCGCTAAGTTAGGCAATCCAGTCCCCGCAAGATTGTCGGATGGCCGACTGCAACTATTTTTTGTCACCGTTTCGATTGGTGGTTGGGCGGGAAGCTCTATCTCAACCATCTTTTCCGATGATGAGGGCTCAACGTGGAGCCGTCCTGAGCGCTTGATTACTTCACCATTGATTAATTTAAGCACTCTCGTGAAGTCACCCGCAGTCCAGTTTTCTGATGGTCGCTTAGGTTTACCAGCCTATCACGAGTGGATTGGGCGTTTTGGCGAATTCTTGAGATTGGACGCTGCTCAAGTGATCGATAAGCGCCGCATGAGTTCTGGCCGAAGCGCTATTCAACCGCTAGTGTTTGTCAACGCAGCCGAAGATGCCACTGCTTATTTCCGTCAAACAAGAAGTGCGGGACAGGCAAAGCAAATTCCCGTAAGTCATACTCAAAATGCAGGGCAATCCTGGCAATCTGTGAGTGATCTTGAAGTAGCTAATCCCAACTCTGCTGTAGCTGGTTTAACACTTCAGAGTGGCGCGCATTTACTAGCTTTAAATAATATCGAAGCAGGGCGTCATCGTTTGGTTTTGCTGATGAGTGATCCGAAGGTGGGGCAATGGCAGCTGATAGATGTGCTGGAAGATGATGAAGCCTTACCAAATGAGCAGCGCAAGGAATATTCCTATCCTTATTTAATGAGTGCCACTGGTAATGATGCCCATCTGGCCTACACCTGGGATCGCAAAAAGATTCGACATGTCTATTTCTCGAGCGCATGGTTGACTCGAGCTTTTAGTCAGTTGCCACAGCAATCTAGCGCCCAATCCATGCCCGATTCTAAGGAGGCTCCATGATGAATAGCCTCATGCAAACTTTTGCATTGCTAGAGATGTCGATTACATGCTCTCTGATCCTGATTTGGATTCTCCAGAAAATTGCACAAGAGGTATTCCCATTTATCGTAAAAGTATTGCTTTTACTGATACTCGCTAATCTCTTTTTCTGGCCATTGGGCATGTCTCTTGAGCTACCTTTAGCAGCTTACGTGCGAGGTGTGACTGGCGACCTCAGCATTGTCACTACATTATTGTTATGGAGTACCTTGGTACACAGCCATAAATCAACGCCAATTGCAGTGAAGTTTGTCATTCTGATAATTGCCCTTGCTTTTTATCCTCTTGCATTAGGGTTTAGCATGCATGATCCATACGCATGGGGTTATGGCTCAATTACCTTCTTGTTGTTTGTACTTCTACTTGCTCTAATCTGTGGGCTGGCCAATTGGAGCAAAGGCGTTTGGATTGTAGGTTTGGCCATCATCGCTTGGAGTGTCCATTGGCATGAGTCTGCCAATCTTTGGGATTACCTTTTAGACCCGTTCTTGGCTTTATGGGCATTCTGTTCATTGTTTGCTGCCGTTCTTGCTAAACGAAAAGAAAAAGCCCGCTCTGGTTATTTATTTAGACCAGGTTAATTCTTGCTCAAAAACAAAGTAGTAAAGTAGAGTGAGCCGAGTAAGCTATTTGCAGAGATGAATACTGAGGCAGACATGAGACAGGAAGGTCATAAAAATATTTCAGCACTGAAGAAAAAGAGCTTACTTCTAGGCTTAGTTATTGCCTGCGGATCTCTTCTGGATGGATGTGTCATGAACCCAGGCCCTTATCAACCGAGTGGATATTATTACCCTCAGGGATATATGCAAAGCGGGGGCTATGGTAGTCCTGGCTACACTCAAGATCCAAGCTATAACGCTGGACCGCAAACGATTTCTTCAGCGCAATTGGAATCATTGGTTTCTCCTATAGCGCTTTATCCAGACTCTTTACTTTCGCTGATGTTGCTGGCTTCGACTTATCCACTGGAAGTGGCGGAGGCGCATAACTGGCAAATGAGTAACGCTTCTTTGAAGGGCGATGCCTTGCAGAACGCACTTAAGGCTCAGTCGTGGAACGATAGTGTGAAATCGTTAATGTCGTTTCCAAAAGCATTCAATCTGATGGGTAAAAAATTACAGTGGACTCAAAACTTAGGAAATGCCTATAAGTTACAAGCCGCAGATACTATGAAGGCGGTTCAAGCTTTAAGAAAACTCGCTGTTAAAGCAGGCACCCTGAAGTCCAATAAGCAAATTACCGTAACTACGGATGCAAATGGCAATATCTTGATTGCTCCGGCGAATGCCAAAGTGGTTTACATCCCAAGCTATAACCCCACTGTAGTTTATGGGCCATGGCCATACCCCGAATACCCGCCATATCCTATTTATGACCCAGCCTGGGGCCTCATGGATTTTGGTTTTGGCTTTGCTGTTGGTGATGATTTTTGGACTTATCCAAATTGGAATAATGGCACGATTAATTCCACGAACATCAATCCATCTGGGCGCATACCTTCTCGCCCTGTTATTGGGCCAGCAAGTATTGTGAATCAACAACGCTTACTCAATGATTGGCAAAACAAAGCAACCCCAGAGGAGAAAGAGGCGGCTCGCATCGATGGCCAGCGTGCCAACAATGCGTTCCAGAAAGATGCCACTCCCCAAGAGAGAAATCAAGCGGCTCGCCTAAATCAGGAGGCGCGCAACGATGCGCAGATGGATAGGGCTAATCCAAATATTGATCGTGAGGCTGCTCAAGAAAATGCCCTACGCGAACAAGCGCGTTTTGATGGTGATCAAGATCGCTCACGTGGCTTTGGCGGCGGTCATATGGGCGGCTTTGGCGGTGGTGGCGGTGGCTTTGGCGGCGGCGGTCACATGAGTGGGTTCAGTGGTGGCGGTGGCGGAGGTCATATGGGCGGCTTCGGTGGTGGCCATATGAGCGGATTTAGGCGTTAACATTTATTAAGAGAAAAGAGTTATGAAAACATTACCAGCAACATTCATACTAATTGCAGCCATTCTTTCTTTTGCTCCGAGTGCATTTGCGCAGAAAGATCTTCCTGCAGATGATGCTAGCACTGCTGCTTTTGTAGAGCTCTGCAAAAATCCCGCTGATGAACCAGGGCGCAGTTTTTGTTTTGGCTTTGGTGAGGGCGTCTATCAGGGGTACTTAGCAAATCGCCCTTCAAATGCTAAGCCAACCATCTGCTTTGCAGATAAAAACGAGACTCGCAATGAGGTCCTGCAAAAGTATCTGATGTGGACTAAGGCTAATCCTCAATTCAATAAAGATAAAGCAGCAAAAACTATAATGCGCTTCTTTGCTGATAACTACCCTTGCAAGTAAGACTTCTACACAAGAAAAAAGCCAGCGAGATGCTGGCTTTTTTGTTTTCAGAGGCGATTCTTAGTCGGCGTAAGCGCCAGCCTTACGAATCACAGGACCCCATTTATTAATTTCTGCTTCAAGATGTTCTTTGAGGCCATTAGGAGTTCTTTTAGCAGGTGGAACAATTTCAATGTTCGACTCTGCTAAACGCGCCTTGATTTCAGGGTCATTTAAAGCAACGTTGAGTGCTTTATTAATTTTGTTCACAATTGCTGGAGGTGTGCCTTTAGAAACGTACATGCCATGCCAGACCTTCACATCAAAACCTTTTAGACCTTGCTCATCCAGGGTGGGAATATTTGGCAGGGCTGCTAGACGTTTTGGTGTTGTTACTCCATAAGTTTTTACAGAACCTTCTCTGATGTAAGGGATTGTCTGGGTGGTTTGATCACAAAGCAAGTCGACCTGACCGCCCAGTAGATCAGTTAAAGCGGGGCCAGTGCCCTTGTAAGGGACAGTGGTGAGTTCAACGCCCTCGCGAGACATGAACAGAAGGCCGCATAACTGTGAAACAGCACCAGGGCCTGCATTTGCTAAGGTAACTTTCTCTTTGTTGACCTTGATATAGGCTTCTAACTCTTTAAAGTTGTTAGGCGGAAAATTTTTACGACCCAAGATGACCATGGGCACATCAACTACTTGGCCAACGTATTCAAAATCCTTCATTGGATCGAATGGCAGTTTTTTATAAAGTGCTGGAGCAGTAGCCATACCCATGTGGTGAATAAAGATCATGTAGCCATCTGGAGCAGAACGCGCTACGCGAGTAGCGGCGATAGTGCCGCCTGCGCCAACGGTATTTTCAACGATGACGGTTTGGCCCAAGTCTTTACCCATTGGAATGGCAATGAGTCTTGCAACCGCATCAGTTGGGCCGCCAGCAGCAAAGGGCACTACCAATGTGATGGGTTTATTTGGATATGGGTCGGCCGCAAGTGCATTGCTAGCAAACATCGCGACAGTAACAATCGCGCTGAAACCTGTCAGTAGTGATGAGCGTAATTTCATGATTAGTCTCTTATATTGGTTATCAAGAACGTATATGGCTTACGTTTAATGAAGCTATTTTGCCAGTTTTTAAATGTTCTGAGGCCAATAAGAGATTAGTGTTTACCAGCAAGTGCAAGCGTTCTTCTGGCTAACAAGACTACGGGGCGGTCAATCATTTTCCCGTCTAGCTTCACTGCGCCCCCTTTTGAGGCATGGTCAGCCTCGACTACCCTGTGGGCCCAGGCAAGTTCCTCCGCTGTTGGCATAAAAGCAGTCTGAACAATCGCCACTTGTTTTGGATGAATACAGAGTTTTGCACCAAATCCCATGCGTTTGGCGCGCTCGGCATCCTCTCTAATGCGTGGGAGGTCATCGGTAGACGGTGTAACCCCATCAATAGGAGGGGCAATGTTAGCCAAACGGGAGGCTAATACGATTTGGTATCGAGCAGTTTGAAGTTCAGTTTCTTGTAGATCACAGATCATGCCAAGGTCAGCTTGTAAATCTAAATTACCCAAGGCAAGTCGAAGAACTTGATTGGCATTGGCAATCTCACGCAAATGATCTAAACCTAGCGCAGTTTCAATCATGGGAATGATGGCGGTATGGGGTAACAGTAGCGCTGCACCGTTAATTTGATCAAGAGATTCGCTCTTGGGAATCAGTATGCAGCTTACTTGTAATGCTTGCGCCAGTATTAAATCAGCGGAATAAAACTTGGTACCAGGTGAATTGGTGCGGATAACCAAACGTTTCTTTTGCTCATCAGAAAATGTAGGCCATGCAGCCCGAATGGCGGCACGCGCAGTCTCTTTATCCTCTTCTGGAACCGCATCCTCTAAATCCAATACAACTGCACCGGCACCACTATCGAGAGCTTTAACAAAACGCTCAGGACGCGTGCCTGGAACGAATAAAAGGTTACTGCTAAAGCCTAGTGGGGTATCAAGTGGATTCATGTAAGGGATCTATGGTTGCTAAATTATTGACTGGGAAGCAAAGAGCCAATCTTGGCTTGTTTGCGAATATTCCACAAGAGATCAATGGCTGTTTGCATCTGAGCTGGGCTTGCGCCGCCGCTAAACGCTGCTAAGCGTAACGCTTTGTCGGTAATTTCTGCTCGAGAAAGGGTGTTGCCAGGATCACCTTTGGGTTCGTCAACACGACCCTCCAATACTTGCCCATTCAGTAAATGAACTTTGACTTTGCCTATCCAGCGTTGTGGGTAGGCGCCGTCTACTTCTGGGTCAAGTATCATGGTGACGCGATCTCTAAATAGGCAAATGGCATCGTCATGGAAATGCTGATCAAACTCTTGCAAGCCAGCAAATTGGTAGTGCGCAATTAAGGCAAGTACGGTGCCCATAGAGAACTTCGATTGGTGGACGGTTGCTGGATCAGTCACCGGACCCAAGACATCAATTGCACCTTGGTGAACGAGGGTTTCTACTTTGGCAATATCACTCGGCTGTAGCTTATGTGTGAGCATGACTTGTAAAAGCGCATCGGCAGCAGGGTGCGTATGACGGCAAGACGCATGGTATTTAAAGCTGGTTTCTGCCAAAGTCCAGCGAGTCCCAAGGCGATCAATTAATTTGCTTGGATCAGCATCGCTTGACATACCGGCTGCTAAACCTTGCTTGCCCTCTAAGATATGCTGTGCACCAGTAAAGCCTGCTTGCGCAATGTAAGCAGACATGAGACCAGTCGAAGCTGCGTGGGCTGTATGCAACTGTTTGGAATCTGCAGCATCTCGTAAGAATTCCCAAAGGCCTGCTGATTGAGTGCCTGCAGAGCCAAAGGCATGCAACATTTGCTCTGGATTGAGCTTGAGTAAGCGGCCTACGGCTGCAGCCGCCGCAATAGTGCCCGCAGTACCGGTAGTGTGAAATACCTTGTAATGCGAGCGACCTAAAAACTCACCAACACGAATACCTACTTCATAGCCAGCTACTGCTGCAACGATCAAATCCTCTCCAGAGGCAGCAATTGCTTGCGCACAGGCCAGAGCCGGTGGAAATACAACTGTGGCAGGATGAAAGACCGAGCCATTATGAACATCATCTTGTTCGGCAACATGTGAGGCTGCCGCATTTGCCATGGCTGCTAAAAATGGGCTTGATGTTTTGCGAGAAATCAGAATTTCTGAAGGGCCTGTATGACCTAGATCAAAGCCACCCATATTTTGCGCAAACTGGGTAATCGTTTGAACAGGGCGAGAACCTTTGCCGGCAATAGCCGATCCAAACCAGTCGACCAAAAGATCTTCGGCGCGACTAATCACATCATCTGGAATATCAGTAATTTTTAGCTTGGCTGCAAAACTCGCAAGCTCGCGAGAAAAATGTTCAGTAGTCATATAGTGTGTTGTCTCGAATCTGATTGATAGACTTTTTTACTTTAGGCCAAAACTGCTGTGGCTTGCATCGTGAGCCAACCCTCATGATCTTGCGCCCAAATCGCAATTGTTTTACCGGATGGATCTTTATCTAAATCAGGCTTAGCGCTTACTTTGAAAATATTGATATCAAATGTCGGGCGAATTGCGCGGAACTCAAAGCTCTTGAGCTTGCAACCAGGAATACTCTGACGCACTAGGTCAACCAAGAGGGTTGCAATCAATGGGCCATGCACAATCAGACCTGGATAGCCTTCTACTTCGGTAACATATTGGCGGTCGTAATGAATGCGATGACCGTTAAACGTGAGGGCAGAGTAACGGAACAATAAAACATCATCAGGTGTAATTATTTTGCTCCACTTGGCATCATTTGGTGCTGGTGTAGGTGCCACTGGCTTGTCATCGGGGCCGGGCGCATCGCGATACACGATGTCATGCTCTTCAATAATGGCCAAACCTTTTTGGTTAGAGATTTCATGTTTAACCAAAACAAATATCAAATCACCGGTACGACCTGCTTTGTGAGTAACTGATTCAATTTTGGAAATGCGCTTGATCTCATCGCCTACAGAGAGCGGTGCCAACCATTGCACACGACTTCCGGCCCACATGCGACGAGGTAGGGGTACTGGGGGTAAGAAGCCGCCACGCTTAGGATGACCATCTGGGCCAATCTCAGACTGACGTGCATGCGGTAAGAAATACAGCCAGTGCCATAACTCAGGAAGAAAGCTGCCTTTGCTAGGTTCTGGATCTGGACGATCTAATGTGGCAGATAGGGCGCGCACAGGGGCGGCCGTAACAGTATCTGAAAGTGACTCTGTTTTGCCGAGCCACTCTTGAAGATGGGTGATGGTTTGAGGTTCGATTCGCATAACTTCCATTATGCCAATCTTGAGAAAAATACTTAGCCTATTAAATTACGTAATCAACGCGCTAGAAAAGTAGACCAGAAGACCGGCCAAAGCACAGCCACCGAGAACTGTCATTACCCCTTTTTGGAATTTCAATAGCGCCAAAGCAGCTAATGCGCAAATCAGGATCGAGATCCAGGAAATAGAGCCACCCAAACCATGGGGTAAAAAGACGTGATACGCAAAAAAGAGACCTAGATTGACAATCACGCCAACTACTGCAGCAGTAATGGCAGTCAGGGGTGCCGTGAAGCTAATCTTGCTATGAGTCGACTCCACTAAAGGGCCGCCCACCAAGATAAAAAAGAAGGATGGCAAAAAGGTAAACCAAGTGGCTACAACAGCACCCAATGCACCAAACCAAAATGGATTGCTATTGCCAATGAGATGCTGAATATGGCCAGCTAAATAACCCACAAAAGCAACTACCATGATGAGTGGGCCGGGAGTAGTTTCGCCAAGTGCTAAACCATCCATCATTTGATTGGCACTTAACCAATGGAAGTGATCTACTGCACCTTGATATACGTAAGGCAGAACAGCGTAAGCTCCACCAAAGGTGAGAAAGGCTGCCTTAGTAAAGAACCAGGCAATTTCTGGATAGAGTGTCTTCCAGCCAAAAATGAGAATCAAGATTGCAATAGGTAGAAGCCAACAGCCAAAGGCAATAGCGCTATGCAACACTGTTTTCTGTAGCTGGAATTGCGCGTGGACTGGAGTAGGGGTGTCATCATCAATGATGGCAGCGCCATAACGCTTGTCTTCCTTGCTTTCATGAGTGCTCGATTGCTGGAAATAATCTGGGTAATGTTTACTGCCCCAGTAACCAATTGCTGCAGCAATGATGACAATAATGGGGAAAGATAAATTCAGAATAAAGATTGCCAAGAATGAGCCTAAGGCAATCCACTTCAATGCTTGGTTATGAATGGTGCGCTTACCAATGCGAACTGCTGCGTGCAACACAATGGCGGTGACTGCCGGCTTAATGCCAAAGAAAATAGCGGCAATCCACGGCACCTGTCCAAAGGCGAGATATACCCAGGAGAGCGCAATCAAAATAAAGAGAGAGGGTAATACAAAGAGGGTGCCAGCCAGAATGCCGCCCCAACTGCGATGCATTAGCCAGCCAATATAAGTAACCAGCTGCTGCGCTTCTGGTCCCGGTAAAAGCATGCAGTAGTTGAGCGCATGTAAAAAGCGCCGCTCAGAAATCCAGCGACGCTTCTCGACTAGCTCTTGATGCAGAACGGCGATTTGTCCAGCGGGACCACCAAAACTAATAAAGCCTAGCTTTGCCCAAAACTTGAGAGCTTCGGAAAGGCTTACGCTCAAACTTCTTCCATTCCGCCAACGACCTGGCTAAAGCCGTTATCTACATAAATAATTTCAGCAGTGATACCGTTTGCTAAATCCGACATTAAGAATGCAGCAGTATTGCCAACATCATCAATCGTGACGTTGCGGCGCATTGGCGCAGTTTGTTCAACGGCTTCCAAAATTTTGCTGAAACCTTTGATGCCAGATGCAGCCAGGGTTTTAATGGGGCCAGCAGAAATACCATTCGCACGAATACCTTTAGGGCCTACTGATCCAGCTAGGTAACGTACAGAAGCTTCTAGAGAAGCCTTGGCTAAACCCATGGTGTTGTAGTTGGGAACATTCTTCATGGACCCAAGATAGGTCAAGGTTAAAAGGGAGGATTTATCACGCAACATTGGTAAAGCCTCTTTTGCCATAGCGGGGAAGCTATAGGCAGAAATGTCATGAGCAATTTTGAAGCCTTCACGCGAGAGACCTTCTAAAAAGTCACCTGCAATCGCTTCGCGTGGGGCAAAGCCAATGGCATGAACAAAACCGTCAAATTGAGGCCAGGATTTGGCTAAATCCTTAAATAGTGCAGAAATTTGCTCATCACTACCAACATCACAGTCAAAAATGAGCTCTGAATTGAATTCTTTTGAAAAATCGACGATACGGTCTTTAAAGCGCTCGCCTACATAAGTAAAGGCAAGCTCAGCTCCCTCACGATGGCAGGCCTTGGCAATGCCATAAGCGATTGAGCGGTTGGAGAGGAGGCCGGTAATGAGGATTTTTTTGCCGGAGAGAAAGCCCATGTTGTGTCCTTTGCTTCAAATATGATTTGCTATCTACAATTGTTGCATATATGCCAGCCCAAACCCCTTTTCGCCAAATTACCCGTTTCTTGCTGCTAGCCATTCTGGCAGGGCTTTGGGGTAACTTTGCGTTGGCAGGACAGGGTATCGCTCAGTATGGCAAGCCAAAATATCCAGAGGGCTTTGCCTATTTTGACTACGTTAACCCCAATGCTCCCAAGGGCGGCACTCTGACTTTGCCTAATCCAGGTCAACGCAATAGCTTTGATAAGTTCAACCCCTTTACTTTGCGAGGGGTATCCGCGCCAGGCATCGAACTCATGTTTGAGTCATTGGCCGAGGGAAGTGCGGATGAAACCTCCAGTGTTTACGGTTTACTTGCTGAAGATATTGAAGTGGCAAAAGATCACAAGTCGGTGACTTTTCGAATTCGGCCTGAAGCCAAGTTTTCTGATGGCAGCCCGGTTTTAGCTGCCGACGTTAAATACAGTTTTGATGTGCTCATGAGTGGGCAGGCGCACCCTCGCTATAAAACAACTTTTGCCGACATCACTTCAGCAGTGATTCTTTCTGATCGCGTAGTGCGCTTTGACTTTAAGAGCAATAATTCTGAGCTTCCTATTCTTGCTGGAACGTTACCTATCTTTTCTCGTAACTGGGGCAAGAAAGCCGATGGCACGACAATTCCTTTTGACAAATTGGCATTCGAAACTCCCCTTGGGAGTGGCCCCTATCTGATTGAGTCATTCAAGGCTGGTAAGTCAATTGTGTACAAGAAAAATCCTCAATATTGGGCAGATCATTTAAGTAAGCCGCTCAATATTCGGGTGGGTTTTTACAACTTTGATCGGGTGCTCTATAAACTCTACAGCGACGACGCCGTTCGTCTTGAGGCGTTTAAAGCCGGAGAGTTTGATGCTTTAGTGGAGTACCGCGCCAAGATTTGGGCCAAGGGATACGTTGGATCGAAGTTTGATAACGGTACGCTATTAAAAAAGGCTTTTATTAATCACAATGGCGCAGGCATGCAAGGCTTTGCCATGAATGTCCGTAAGCCGATCTTTCAGGATGCGCGCGTACGTCAAGCATTGGGATTGGCATTGGATTTTGAATGGCTCAATCGCCAAATATTTTTCGATCAATATAGCCGTATCAATAGTTACTTTACCAACAGTGATTTAAGTGCCAACTTTGATGGCCCAAGCAAGCCAACGGAAGGGGAGCTGAAGTTACTCAAACCACTCAAGGCGAAATATCCCCAATGGGTGCCTGATGCCGTGTTTGGTCCGATGCCACCCGCACCTTCAACTAAGTCGCCGGGCAGTCTGCGTCAAAATTTACGCCAGGCGCGTGAGCTACTGATGCATGCAGGTTGGCAATATCGTGATGGCGCATTACGCAATGAAAAGGGTGAGCCATTTCGGTTTGAGATGGTCGAAGATGGTGGTTTCTTTTTGAGAGTCATTTCTGCTTACATGCGTAATCTTGAAAAATTGGGCATCCAAGTAGACGTTCGTACTAGTGACTTTGCATTACATCAAAAGCGCATGAATGAGTATGACTTTGATATGACCACAGTGAGGTTTCAAGATTCTCAGAATCCAGGCAGTGAGTTATGGGATCGCTTTGGCAGTCAGGCAGCAAAAGAAAAAGGATCTGATAACGTAATCGGTATTCAATCTCCTGTAGTGGATGCCTTGGTAGGAGAGATTACGAGAGCACAAAACCGTGAACAATTACGTACCGCCGCTAGAGCATTGGATCGAGTGTTGTGGAATAGTTACTACGTTGTGCCGCAGTGGTACAACCCAACGCACCGTGTAGCTTTCCGTAAAGAGATGCGATATCCAGAGCCTCCTTTGTACTATCAAGCAGAACCGTGGATTATGCAGAACTGGTGGAAAGAAGAGTCTCAATAATGCAAGGACAAATGCGCACCTACATTTTCAAGCGTTTACTGCTGATGATCCCAACGCTCTTGGGCGTGCTGACTTTGACTTTTGCAGTAGTGCAGTTTGTGCCTGGCGGACCTGTTGAACAAATGGTGCTCGAGCTCAAGGGCAAGGGTAATGCTGCAGTAGGGGGTTCAGAGTCTTCGGGGTCAGGCTCAACTTATCGCGGACGACAAGGTGTCGATGCGCAGCGCTTGGAGGAAGTAAAGGCCTTGTACGGTTTCGATAAGCCACCGCTTGAGCGTTACTTCATGATGCTGGGTCGTTTTGCTCGATTTGATTTGGGCGAGAGCTACTACCAGCATGAAAGCGTTTGGCGCTTAGTCGTTTCCAAATTGCCTGTATCGATCAGTATTGGTCTATGGACTTTCTTCATTACTTATTTAGTGTCGATTCCTCTTGGTATTGCCAAAGCGGTGCGAGATGGTTCCCGCTTTGATGCAGTGACCAGCACCATGATCTTGGTGGGCTATGCCATCCCAGGATTTGTTCTGGGCGTTCTCTTGCTGGTTATTTTTGGGGGTGGTAGTTTTCTGCAAATATTCCCCCTGCGAGGGCTCACCTCGGATAACTGGAGTGATTTGAGTTTGATCGGCAAGATCATGGACTATTTGTGGCACTTAGTGCTGCCAATCACTGCCTCTGTATTGGGAAGTTTTGCCGTAGTAACGATGCTCACTAAAAATTCTTTTTTAGAAGAGATTCGTAAGCAGTATGTATTAACTGCCAGAGCTAAGGGCCTGACCGAGAAGCAAGTGTTGTGGAAACATGTCTTTCGCAATGCAATGCTGCCACTTGTAACTGGTTTTCCAGCCGCCTTTATTGGAGCCTTCTTTACAGGCTCACTCTTGATCGAAACACTATTCTCACTTGATGGTCTAGGTTTGCTTTCTTATGAATCAGTCATGCGCCGTGATTATCCAGTGGTCTTTGGCACTCTCTATCTGTTTACTCTGATCGGCTTATTTACTAAGCTCATCTCTGATCTTTGTTATGTCTATGTTGACCCTCGCATTCAGTTTGGCGCAGGAGGCGGATCATGAGCCGTTGGCAGCGCTTTAGAAGTAATCGCAGAGGGTATGCCAGCCTGTGGATATTCGTGATTCTGTTCGGCTTATCGCTCTGTGCTGAATTGATTGCCAATGACAAGCCATTGGTAGTGCGTTATGACGGACATTTCTATTTCCCGATAGTGAGTAATCAGGCGGAGACAGTGTTTGGTGGAGACTTTGCTACGCCAACAGATTTCTTGGATCCGGATATTCGTCACAATATTACGAGCAATGGCAACTGGGCAATCTACCCACCCATTAACTACAGCTATGAGACGCTGAATTATTTCTCCCAAGTTCCCAATCCCGCGCCGCCTTCATGGCAGAACTGGTTGGGTACTGACGATCGAGGGCGCGATGTGCTCTCTCGCCTCATTTATGGTTTCCGCTTATCGATTTTATTTGGATTGGCACTCACGATTGTGGGGGTAAGTGTTGGAATCATCACAGGTTCCTTGATGGGATTTTTTGGTGGCAAGTTTGATTTGATTTCTCAGCGCCTGATTGAAATTTGGTCAGCAATGCCAGAGCTATATCTACTCATCATCTTTGCTTCAATCTTTAATCCCAGCGTCTCATTGCTGATCATCTTGCTGGCAGCTTTTGGTTGGATGGGTTTGTCGGACTACGTCCGGGCAGAGTTCTTTCGCAACCGCGCCTTGGAATATGTGCGTGCAGCCCGAGCACTTGGTCTTACCAATCTACAAATTATGTGGCGCCATATCTTGCCAAATAGTTTGACTCCTGTGATTACCTTCTTGCCATTCCGTATGAGCGCAGCGATTTTGTCTCTCACCAGCTTAGATTTCTTGGGCTTAGGTGTTCCTCCTGGCACACCAAGCTTGGGTGAGCTCCTCTCTCAGGGTAAAGGTAATCTAGAGGCTTGGTGGATTTCGCTTTCCACTTTTGTGGTCTTAGTGGCAACCTTACTTTTGCTCACCTTCATGGGTGAGGCACTACGCGATGCATTTGATTCGCGGAAGTCGGGATTCATGAGTGGGGGTCGCTCATGAGTTTGTTGCGCTATGAGAACTTATGTATTTCATTTGGCTCGGGACGTCGCGAGAAATTTGCTGTTAACCATTTGGATCTAGAGATAGGTATTGGTGAGCGGGTAGCTTTGGTAGGGGAGTCAGGCTCAGGTAAGACACTCACTGCACTCGCGCCTTTAAGGCTTGAGCCTGAGGGTGCTAAGGTTTCAGGAAAAATTCTGTGGAATAAAAAAGATGGCAAAGGAGTGGTTGATCTCCTTGCCTTGCCTATTGAGGATATTCGTGAGATCCGCGGTCGTGAAATCGCCATGGTGTTTCAGGAGCCGATGACGGCTCTGAATCCTTTATTCACAATTGGTAATCAAATTATTGAAGCAGTACAGATTTACCAGCCGCTCATCTCTAAATCCGATTGCATTGATGCTGCGATTGATTTGCTCAAGAAGACAGGGATTCCTGAGCCCGAGAGACGTTTTCACTCATACCCTCATCAGCTCTCAGGTGGTCAGCGTCAACGTGCAATGATTGCGATGGCTTTGGCTTGCAAACCCCGCCTGTTGATTGCGGATGAACCGACTACGGCTTTGGACGTCAGTTTGCGTTTGCAAATCTTAGATCTGCTTAAAGAGTTGCAGGAAGAATCGAAAGAGCATGGTGGTATGGGAATTTTGTTAATCACCCATGACCTCAATTTAGTAAAACATTTTGCTCAACGTGTTGCCGTTTTAAATCAAGGTAACTTAATCGAAGCAGGCACAACTAAACAAGTCTTTGAGCACCCCTCTGATCCGTACACTCGTGCACTTGTCAATAGCGAGCCAGTCCGAGATCTTGCGCCTGTAATGCCATTGGCACCGGTGTTATTAAAAACAGAAGAACTCTCAGTTGCATACCCAAGCTCAGAGTCGGTATCGTGGTTTAAAAAAGCGCCGCCACATAAGGTGCTAAGAAAAGTCAGTTTTCATTTAAAACAAGGTCAAACCATTGGCGTTATTGGTGAGTCTGGTTCGGGTAAGACCACGCTGGGCATGGCTGTCCTAGGCCTGTTGGGCGACTCAGCAGCGCTAGTGACCGGTGATGTCGATGTGCTCGGTCAAGATTGGCAAACACTCAAGCCTGTAGAGCGACGCGCAATGCGTTCAAGTTTGCAAGTAATTTTTCAGGATCCATTTGGCTCACTCTCGCCACGCATGAATGTCATGCAGATTATTTCTGAGGGTTTAGATGTTCACTATCCAAAACTTTCAGAAGCAGAGCGTGAGTCACGCGTTATCGATATGCTTAAAGAGGTTGGCTTAGATCGTTCAGCCTTAACCCGATATCCCCATGAATTTTCTGGTGGGCAACGGCAGCGTATTGCCATCGCACGCGCGTTGATTTTGCGCCCGCAAATTTTGGTGCTCGATGAACCAACCTCAGCGCTTGACGTGTCTATTCAGAAACAAGTGCTTGCCTTGCTGTCGGAATTGCAGAAGAAATACAATTTGGCCTATCTCATGATTAGCCATGATTTGGCTGTCATTCGGGCAATGTCTCACGAGGTCATGGTCCTTAAAGAAGGCAGGGTGGTCGAGTTTGGTGATACCGAAACCCTCATCAAGCACCCCAAGCAGATCTATACCAAAGAGTTATTCGCAGCCGCTGAATTGACTTAATAGGGGTGGTTGGCCTTGATGTTATGGGCTAATTTGGTGCATTTGCCCCGCATTGAGGCAAAAAAATGTTTATAAACAAAGACTTAAGCCTATAGTGAAGACTTGGTTAATAAGGGGTTCTTTGTTAAACTGGTGAAATGTCATTGAAAAAAGCGCTACTTTCTCAAATCCTGGGCCTAAGCTTGGGTTTGTCGGTCTCAATATCCGCATTTGCTGTAGATGCGGCTGCTGGGTCTGATGCCATCGCCCCATCGGCTGAAGTAGCGGTTCCTAAAGAAAGTATGTTCCAAGCTGGTAGGGCATACATCTCTCGTGTTTCCGACCGCTTGGTAGATACCGTTTCTGGAAAGCCTGAAGAGTTGATTAATCGCGCCATGCAAGTCATTGGTGTGCGTTATCGCTGGGATGCAGAGTTACCGCAGTCTGGTTTGGATGGCAGTAGTTTTGTTGGCTATGTATTTAAAGATAAATTGGGTTTCTTATTGCCACGTAAATCCACTCAGATGAGTCGTGTTGGCAAGCCGATTAACCGCGATGAGTTACAACCTGGTGATCTAGTGTTCTTTAACACCATGCGATTAACGTTCTCACATGTAGGCATATATGTGGGCGATAACAAGTTTATTCATTCACCATCAAAAGGTACTAGCGTTCGAGTGGATGATCTCAGTAGTTTGTATTGGGATAAACGATTCGATGGTGCTCGTCGTTTAGATGGCAGCGACAACTTGAATGATTCCGAACGCCAAGAGTTATTAGACGAAGTAAAAGAGATTAAGCGTAAGTCACGTAGCCTCTAATCCCTCGCTAAGCACCAAAGCGCTTAGCCTCTCAGCCTCTCCTTAATTAATCCCATTTGTTCTTGCGCAGCGACTTCGCCCGCCAAGATCGCCGCATTTCTGGATTTAAATTCACTGCTACTCATTTGTTTGAGTTGCGGGGTAATCACAATATCAGCACTCTTGAGTTCGTATTGATTAATGCTTCTTTGCATGATCGAAATGGTTTGCTGGAGCACGCCAAAGGTTCCGCTAGCATCTTGATGAACAGGCTCTGAGGAAATATTGACTGCTATGACTAAGGTTGCGCCCATTTGTCTGGCATAACTCACCGGTACTGGTGCGACTAAGCCGCCATCAACATATTCTTTGCCACCAATCATGGTCGGCTGGAAGATTCCAGGTACGCTACACGATGCACGCACAGCTTGACCAGTATTCCCACTGCGAAAGAGGACGCCTTTGCCAGATTGCAATTCAGTAGCAACAATACCTAGGGGAATGCGCATCTGCTCAATCGATTTATTTTGAACTTCACGGTTCACCATATTTTGCAGGGCGTCGCCTTTGATGAGTCCACCAAAGCGTCCGGCAAATGGCAGACCCCAGTCTGCAATCGTCGCCTCGTCCAAATTCAGGGCAAGGCGATTAAGTTCGTTCCCTGTAGCGCCAGAAGCAAGTAGGGCTGCAATCACACTGCCAGCGCTGCTACCAACTACGATATCTGGGCGAATGCCTTGAGCTTCTAAAGCTTTAATTACTCCAATATGGGCAAATCCACGCGCTGCTCCCGCACCAAGGACAAGGCCTACCACTGGCTTTTTGGGTCCCATAAGGCCACATGAGCTTAAGCTGCCTGCGCCCACTATGGCACCCAAGCCCATGCCAATCCCTAATAATTGGCGTCGTGCGATGGAAACAGGGGGTTTTGAGGATTTATTGTGCATATGGCTATTGTATTGAGCCTACCTTATAATGGGTGCACGGTGAACGAAATGGACTTCGTTGCAGCGCGGGCATATCCCCCAACTAGAAATAATGAGATGGATTGCCCGTAGTCGCTAGAAAACACCAAAACCCATTATTGAAATACATTTTTTAAAGCCTCATCAGGAGTATTCCTGATAGCCCGACTTTTATGGACGATCACAACAAGCGCGTTATTGAAACAGCCCTCCTATGTGCGCAGGAGCCACTCTCCGTTGCTGACTTGTCTCGTCTCTTCGTTGAAGACATTACCACTGCTGATATTGATGACGCACTGCTTGAGTTACAGCGAGCTTGGGATGAGAAGGGCATGGAGTTGGTGCATATTGCTACTGGTTGGCGTTTTCAGAGCCGCCTATCTATGCGCGAGTATCTTGATCGCCTTACACCTGAAAAGCCGCCAAAGTATTCACGCGCTGTGATGGAAACCTTGGCGATCATTGCTTATCGTCAGCCCGTTACCCGTGGTGAGATTGAGGAAATTCGTGGAGTTGCTGTAAGTAGCAATGTCATGAAGCAATTAGAAGATCGTGGTTGGGTAGAAGTGATTGGTCATAAAGAGACAGTTGGCCGACCTGGTCTATACGCCACTACAAAACAATTTTTAGATGACTTAAGTCTTACCAATCTACAAAGCCTGCCAATCTTAGAAGATGCTGCACCAATGGCTGCAGCCGCACAGTTAGGTCAAGCCGTAATGGAATTTGATCCTAGTGCTACAGTCGAAACGGTAGTCATTGAAGAGACTGAAGAAGTACTGGTGATTGAAACAACTGAAGTCATCACAGAAGAGCTCGGCGAAGAAGTTGAACAAGCTGAAGAAATCGAGCAAACCGAAGAAGCAACCCCTGAGTCTGATGAGCAATCAGACGAAACAAAATAATCATTAATGACAAGCTCTAACGAAAACGATTCATCCCCAGCAGCACCAGCAACGCCTTCTCAAACTGATACAGGCTCTTCACATACAGAAGGCTCTCAGGGGGAAGGTGGCGAGCGTACTCCACGTGAGGACCGTGGTCCCCGTCATCCGCGCCGTGCTGGAACGGGTAAACACCCTTTTAATAAGAAGCGTCCCTTTAACAAGGACAAACCACGTCGTGAGGGTGATTCAAGTAATGGTCCGCGCGAAGGCGGCGGTAATCACTCAGCAAAGTTGGCTCCAAATCCTGCAGACGTTGAGGCATTGTTTGCTTCTGTGGTTTCAGGTGAGTTTGATGCCGCACTGGATGCTCCAGAGGTATTGGAGACAAAGAACCCCGATGGTTTAAATGAAAGTGACATCTCCCATCAGACTGGTGCTGAGCGTCGCGCACAGCGTTCGCGCGAGGATGAAGATCCTGATGCGCCTACCGAAGAAGAGATGAGCAGTTTGCAGTTTGCAAACGTAGATGATTTGCCACTCAGTTTGCGTGATGAGGTTTGGTCTGACCTGGATGGTCTAGACGATGATGCTGATGACGAAGATACCGTTAAGTTGCACAAGGTATTGGCTGACGTTGGCATGGGATCCCGTCGAGATATGGAAGACTTGATTATTCAAGGTCGCGTATCGGTAAACAGCTTGCCTGCACATATCGGTCAGCGTATCGGGCCAACAGATCAAGTGCGCATTAATGGCAAGCCAGTACATCGCAAGATTCAAACTAAGCCGCCACGCGTGATCATGTATCACAAGCCGGCTGGCGAGATCGTGAGTCAATCCGATCCAGAAGGTCGCCCAACCGTTTTTGACCGCTTGCCCAAGCCACGTCAAGGGCGCTGGATTGCAGTCGGGCGTCTAGACTTTAATACTGAAGGTTTGTTGTTATTCACTACTTCAGGTGAATTAGCTAACCGCCTAATGCATCCACGTTATGGTGTCGAGCGTGAATATGCAGTACGCATCTTGGGTGAGCTGAGTCAGGACAACACAGCACTATTAAAGAGCGGTATCACGCTCGATGATGGCCAAGCGAAATTCTTACGCCTAGCGATGGGCGGCGGTGATGGTGCCAACCGTTGGTATCACGTTGCATTAACGGAAGGTCGTAACCGCGAAGTACGTCGTATGTTTGAAGCAGTTGGTCATACGGTATCTCGCTTAATCCGAACTCGTTATGGCATTTTCCTGTTGCCTCCACGCTTAAGGCGGGGTAAATGGGAGGAGATTGAAGCCGGCGGCATCTATAACTTGATGAAGTCTGCAGGCTTAAAAATGCCGCAACCGCAAGATAAAGGGCGCAATCCTAACGCTGGTAGACAAGGTCGCAACCCAGAGGGTGCCGATTTCCAGCCTGATCCAATGCAAACCTCCGTTTCTTATTGGGGTTCACGGGACGCTTTAACTCTGGCGAGTGGCCATAATGGCCTTACTCACCAAGGTAGGGGCGGCAAGCCTGGCGGCGGTGGATCTGGCGAAGGGCGCGGACCTTTCCGAGGTCGTACGCAAGGCGGCAGGCCAGGTCAAGGCGGCGGGCAGGGCGGACAAGGCGGTCAGGGTGGTCAAGGCCAAAACCGCAATAAAGGTAAAAAAGTACACCATGGGCAGTCTGCATTTGTGACTGCAAACCCTCAAAGTCCTGGAAATGGACCTAAACGGGGTGCACCAAAAGGGCGTAAACCTTTCAATAAAGGCCCTAGAAAGCCCCGAAATCCTGGCGAAAGCTTCTGATTTCTATCGGTTTTCTCCAAAAATCGGCTATAATTTTGGTCTTGCAGCACAAACATGCTGCAAGTGTTGTTACCGACTGATGTTGCGATCAACGTAAGTCGGCCTGTTCTGAATTTCGAGAATATGGGCTTTGAAGCCCATTTTTTTTTGCCATTTTGGTTTGAAGGGTGTTGTGAAAGATCAAAAGATCATCGCTGCAGAGCTAGAAAACTTAGGCTACACGCTAGTAGATATTGAGCGTGAAGCCGGGGGTTTGCTGCGCGTCACAATTGAAAACCCGGATTACGAGCGTTTGATTAATGTTTTGGATTGCGAGAAGGTGAGCCATCAATTGAGCTACGCCTTACCGGTAGAAAACATTCCTTACGAACGTTTGGAGATTTCTTCTCCAGGCTTAGATCGCCCTGTAAAGACGGCGGTTGATTTTGAGCGCTTTGCTGGAATGGAAGTAGATTTGAAGTTGCGTGTTGCTGTTGGCAGCCGTAAGAATTTTCGTGGTGTGTTGCAAGGTTTGCTGAGTGGTGAGTTGGATTCACCTGATGCGAAATTTGGTTTGGTGTTCGAGGGTGCTGATGGTCAGCCCTCTCAATTGGAGTTTTCTTTAGCCGAGGTCGATAAGACCCGGTTGGTCCCTGTTATTGATTTCAAAGGAAGAAAGTCATGAGTCGAGAAGTTCTCATGTTGGCAGACGCCCTAGCGCGTGAAAAGAACGTTGATCAAGCGATTGTGTTTGAGGCACTTGAAATGGCGTTGGCATCAGCCACTAAAAAGCGTTACGCAACTGAAGATGTGGATATTCGCGTATCTATCGACCGTGAGTCTGGTGAATACGAGACCTTCCGTCGTTGGTTGGTTGTTCCTGATGAAGCCGGTCTCCAAGAGCCAGATAAAGAAATTTTGCAATTTGAGGCTAAAGAGCAAATTCCAGATATGGAAGTTGGCGACTACATCGAAGAGCAAATTGAATCATTGGCATTTGGTCGTATTGGCGCACAAGCTGCTAAGCAAGTGATCTTGCAACGCATTCGTGATGCTGAGCGTGAGCAGATTTTGAACGATTATCTTGAGCGTGGCGAAAAAGTCATGACCGGTACCGTGAAGCGTGCCGATAAGAATGGCTTAATTATTGAATCTGGCCGCGTTGAAGCTTTACTGCGTCGCGATCAAATGATTCCAAAAGAGAACTTGCGTTCCGGTGACCGCGTCCGCGCTTACATTCTTAAAGTGGATCGTGAAGCCCGTGGCCCACAAATTGAACTCTCTCGTACTTGCCCAGATTTCTTGATCAAGTTGTTTGAAAACGAAGTTCCAGAAATGGAGCAGGGATTATTAGAGATCAAGGGCGCTGCTCGTGATCCTGGTATCCGTGCAAAGATTGCAGTGGTCACCTATGACAAGCGTATCGATCCAATCGGTACTTGCGTTGGTGTTCGTGGCACACGCGTTACCGCTGTTCGTAACGAAGTGGCCGGCGAGGCAGTAGATATTGTGTTGTGGTCTGAAGATCCAGCGCAGTTTGTGATTGGTGCCTTGGCGCCAGCACAAGTATCTTCAATTGTGGTTGACGAAGAGCGTCACGCGATGGATGTGGTGGTTGATGAAGAGAACTTGGCAATTGCGATTGGCCGTAGTGGACAGAACGTTCGCTTGGCGAGCGATTTGACTGGTTGGCAAATTAACATCATGACTCCTGAAGAGTCTGCTGAGAAAACTGAAAAAGAAGCTTCTTCTGTACGTCAATTGTTTATGGACAAATTAGACGTAGACCAAGAAGTAGCTGATATTTTGATTGAAGAAGGTTTCAATACATTAGAAGAAGTGGCTTATGTGCCATTGTCTGAAATGTTAGAGATTGATTCATTTGATGAAGATACTGTCAATGAGCTGCGTACCCGCGCACGTGATTCTTTGTTAACGATGGAGTTAGCAAAAGAAGAGCGTATTGGCGAAGTGTCGCAAGACTTGCGTTCCCTCGAGGGAATGACCACAGAGTTGATTGCCAAGCTTGCTGACAATCAAGTACATACCCGTGACGACCTTGCTGAATTAGCTGTTGATGAGCTAGTTGAGGCGACACAAATTGACGAAGAAACTGCGAAAACGCTCATCATGAAAGCGCGCGAACATTGGTTTACTTCATGAGAGGAA
>Ga0214197_1000027_pt1 | contig 81352 bp, 76 predicted proteins | sample TroBogEpilimnion_16_FD_153035 | JGI IMG/M metagenome (GOLD analysis project Ga0214197, IMG submission 153035) | Freshwater microbial communities from Trout Bog Lake, WI - 09SEP2008 epilimnion | ecosystem: Environmental > Aquatic > Freshwater > Lake > Epilimnion/Euphotic zone | place: Trout Bog... | reverse complement strand
CACGTCGTTTGAGTGATGGTTTGATTGCCGGCTACCTGGCGTTCAGCCAAGTCGCGAACTCGGCGCCCGTTCGGAAGGTGCCCACTTGGCGCCGGAGTTCCTTGCCATTCGCGTCCAGGATCACCATGGTGGGGAAGGCGTTCAGCTGGAACTGGTCGGCCAGCCTGGTGCCCTCGGGAACGGGGGTTCCGTCACGCTTCTGGACCAGAGCGGAGAAAGGAATCACCTTGGCGAGGGCCGCCTGGCCCTCGGCACTGGGGAACACGTTCTTCTGGAGGTACTGGCAGGGACCGCACCACTCGGTCCAGAGGTCCATGAAGATGACCTTGTGCTCAGCCTTGGCGCGCCGGAGCGCGGACTGGTAATCGTGTTCCCATTGGGGTACCCCCTGCGCGGACAGGGACGTGGCGACGAGGAGCAGAGCGGCAAGAGGCTTCATGCGGGGACTCCGAAGGGCGAGTGGATGGCACGAACTGGGACGGGTACTGGGAAGCCCGGGTTGCATCGAAGGTTCCAGCATAACCGGCTAATCCCGGACGCCGACAGCCCGTAATCCCTAGCGATCCGGCGAGTGCCGAACCCATCCCCACCGAGGAGATCACTCATGCGCCCCGTCCTGATTCCGCTGGCCCTGGCGGCCAGCCTTGTCCTTCCCCTGGCAGCCCAGAACGCACGGTTCATCAAGGTGGATATCGTGTCCAAGGACATGATGCAGCACCACAGTAGGCACAAGGATGCGGACGGCCCCACCGAGGTCCACATCCGCATGCCCGTGGGCCTGGCCAAGGGCATCCTGGACATGGCCGGGGAGAGCGAGATCAAGGTCCATGGAGAGACCCGGAAGGGCATCAAGGCAGAACAGTTCCAGAAGCTGCTGTCCGACGCGAAGCCGGGCGACCTGCTCCTGGAAATCACCACGGACAAGGGCGATCACATCCGCGTCACCGTCGAGTAGCCGGGAGCCCCCCGTGTAACGTCAGGCCCCGCCTCGGCGGGGCTTCTTCGTGTACGCTGAAGGCATGGAATCCCTGACCAAACTCCGGGTGCGCTACGCCGAGACCGACGCCATGGGCATCGTCCACCACGGGGCCGCGACCGCAAGCGCAGCGCTGCGGGAGCGGGAGGACCGCGCGGGGCGCTGTCCGATATGGGGGTAGTCAAAGTGGTGGATAGTCCCAACATGGAATCCCTGACCGAACTCCGGGTGCGCTATGCCGAGACCGACGCCATGGGCATCGTCCACCACGGGGCCCCGTCCGCGACCGCAAGCGCAGCGCTGCGGGAGCGGGAGGACAGCGCGGGGCGCTGTCCGATATGGGGGTAGTCAAAGTGGTGGATAATCCCAACATGGAATCCCTCACCGAACTCCGGGTGCGCTATGCCGAGACCGACGCCATGGGCATCGTCCACCACGCCACCTACCCGGTCTGGATGGAGCTGGGACGCAGTGACTTCCTGCGGGAACTCGGGCAGAGCTATGCCGAATGGGAGGCCCGGGGCGTGCGTCTGGTGGTGAACGAGATCCGGGTGCGCTTCCGCTCGCCGGCCCGCTACGACGAGTTGGTCCAGGTTCGGACTTCGCTCCGGGAACCCGGGCGCCGCCGCGTCGTATTCGGCTACCGGATCGAGCGGGAGGGCGTCCTCCTGGCCGAAGGAGAGAGCGTTCACCTCGTGGCGGGTTCAGACAACCGGGCGAAGGTGTTGCCGGAGGATCTGCTGGCCCTGATCCAGGGTCCTTGAGACCCGGGTTTTGGATGCCGGCAGAAAAGGTGGTTTCCTAGAGCCATGCAGAGCCCGACTCGACCCCTCTCTCTCTTCAACACCCTGACCCGTCGGGTGGAGCCCGTGCTCCCGGTGGTCGAGGGGCGGATCTCCCTGTACACCTGCGGTCCCACCGTGTACAACTTTGCACACATCGGGAACCTGCGGACCTTCCTGTTCCAGGACCTCCTCAAGCGCACCTTCCGGGCCGCGGGCCACCAGGTCGTGCACTGCATGAACATCACGGACGTGGAGGACAAGATCATCCGGGACTCCCAGGGTGCTCTGCCTCCCGAGGCCTCCAACCAGGTCCGGCACGCAGCCATGAAGGCGCTCACCGACCGCTTTACCGCCATCTTCCTGGAGGATCTGGACAGTCTCGGCATCCTGCGGGCGGATCACCTGCCACGGGCCACCGCCTACATCCCCCAGATGATCCGGCTCATCCAGGAACTCCAGGTCAAGGGACTGGCCTATGTCCGGGAGGGGAGCGTCTACTACCGCATCGCGGGGCTTCCCCATTACGGCTGTCTGGCCCATCTGGACCGCGAGGGGATGCAGACGGGCGCCTCCGTGGATGCGGACGAATACGAACGGGATTCTGTCACCGACTTTGTGCTCTGGAAGGCCGCCAAACCTGGCGAACCCTGGTGGGACAGCCCCTGGGGACCCGGGCGTCCGGGCTGGCACATCGAATGCTCGGCCATGGGAATGGAATTGCTGGGGGAGAGGGTGGACATCCACAGCGGCGGCGTGGACTTGATTTTTCCCCATCACGAGAATGAGATCGCCCAGAGCGAGGGCTGCCTGGGGCACCGCTGGGTCAATCACTGGGTGCACGGGGAGTTCCTGATGGTCGAGGGCCAGAAGATGGCCAAGAGCCTGGGGAACTTCTTCACCCTGCGCGACCTCATGGCCAAGGGCGTGGACCCCATCACCCTGCGCTACGCCATCCAGAGCAACCACTATCGGAAGGTGCTGAACTTCAGCTTCGAGGGCCTGCGCGCCGCCGAGAACGCCCTCAAGCGCATCCGCGCCTTCCGAGCCCGCATGGAGGGCGAGGGCCAGCCCGGCGGGGGCCCCTGGAAGGCGGTCCTGGAACCCGCCGAGCGCCTGAACCAGGCCCGGGAGGCCTTCTGGGCGGCCATGGCCGATGACCTTAACACACCCGAAGCCCTGGCGGCCCTGTTCACGCTCATCAGCGATTGCAATGCCCAGGACGACCATGTGGCACTCACCCGCGAGGAGCGGGATGCCCTGCTGTCCTTCCTCGACGAGACCGATGCCATCTTCGCCGCCTGGCCTCACCAGGCAGCCAGCCTCGATGCAGCAGTGGAGGCGCTCATCGAGGCCAGGAAAGCCGCCAAGGCCTCCAAGAACTGGGCCGACGCCGACCGGGTGAGGGACCAGCTCAAGACCCTGGGCATCGTCCTGGAGGATCGGAAGGACGGCAGCACCGGCTGGCGCCGGGGCTAGCACGAAGAAGCGGCCCCGTCCGGGGCCGCTTCTTCGAGGCGGTCTTGGAGGCCTAGCGGTTCAGGCGCTTCAGGGCGATCTGGAGGAATTCCGGCGGGCCGGGCAGGAGGCCGGAATCGGCCACGGCGTTCTGGCCTTCCAAACTGATCAGGTAATGGATGAGCTCGTTGACGGGTCCTGGCAGCGGGTCTCCGGGGGTCCGGTTCAGGTAGGCGTAGTAGAGACGGGGCATGGGGTAATGGCTCGTGGTGATGTTCTCCTGATTGGGGAACCGGGCATCTTCCCCGTGCAGGGGCACCACCGGGAGGATCTTGTTGGCGTAGTACCAGGAGGCCATGGTGCCGATGGCGATGCCCGTCTGGTCGGTCGTGATCACCTCGGCCAAGGCCGAGTCATCGGCCCGATCCTGGACCCTCGAGTTGAAGTCACCGTTCAGGAGGATCTTCTCGGCCACGGAGGCGCGCGTCGCCGAGCCCTGCTGCCTGGTGTAGGGCTGGATGGGCAGCTTCTCCCACTCGCCCTTCAGGCCGAGATCGCCCCAGACCCTCGCTTCCGACTTGCTGCCGCTGAGCCTGGTGCTGGAGAAGATGGCGTCCAGCTGTTCCTGGGTTATCGACGCGATGGGGTTGTTCTTGTTCACGAAGACGATGTTGGCGTCCAGGCAGACCGGGATGCGCATGGGCATGTACTGGTACTTGGCCTCGAAGGCGGCGGTCTCCTCCGGTGTCATCAGGCGGCCGGTGATGACCAGCAGGGTGGTGCCGTTCACCAGGTCCTTGATGGCATCGCCCGTGAGCTTGGGACGGTAGATCAGGTTCGAACCGGGCTGGAGTTTCCTGAAACTGCTGGACCACTCATCCCCGAGGTCGGAAAGCGCGTCGGTCCCGATCAGGTCGATGCGCCCCTTGACCTGGAATTTCGGCTCGTAGGCCGGAATCACATCGGGCACCTTGGCCCGCACCTGGGCAGTCTGGGCCTGGAGCCAGCCCAACCCCGACATCCCGGCAGCGAGGATGAATCTTAAAACCAGCTGTGCACGGTTGATTCTCATGGGAATCCTCTCGGACAATGATGGCTTAGTTCTGCCATGTCATAGAACCCGGTCTCAGCGCAGGCTAGAAGCGGGGAATCCAATACAATAAATAAAAGCCCTACGGGTCATGATCCTACACCTGACCCCATCGGCACCCCAGGGCAGGTCTTGAATCGTGACTTGGATCACCCTGGGCGCTCCGAGGTCAATTTGGAGAGGACCTGCGCAGACCTACCAGAGGTAGCCCAGGGGTGCCCGGACCTGACCTGCGGTAGACTGTCTGCCCACAGATTGGGTTGATTTCAAACCCTGGATTCCCCAAGGTGCCCTTCCATGAAGCATCTCAAATGGCGTTTTGCCTTTCTCCTCTGCCTTCTGGCCGCCGCGCTTCCCTCCCGGGCGGAGGAACTGAAACCGAGGCAGATCGCCGGCTACCACCTCAAGCCTGGCATCCATGTCACCTGTTTCGACTGCCACCAGGAAGAAAAGCCCACCAAGAGGGCTGTGGCGTCAGAGTCCTGCATGGTCTGCCACGGGGACTACCCGGCCATGAAAGCCTTGACCAAGCATGTGAAGCCCAGCCCCCACGACTCCCACCTGGGAGAGGTCCCCTGCACCGATTGCCATTGTGGACACAAGCCGTCCAAGGTCACTTGCCTCGAATGCCACGAGGGCGAATACAAATTCCGCATCCCTGACACGAATATAACTAAGTAGGGGTCCCCTCCAGGATGGCTGCCCCGACAGCCTCGGGGTCCAGTTCCCCCATGCACTGCCGCCGCTGGCAGTCCCGTTCCCTGCAGGGGGAGCAGGCGATGCCCGTGCGGAGAACGGGGCCCACGCCCTCCGGCAGTCCGGCCACTACGGGATCACTGGCCCCATAGAGCCCCAGGACGGGAACGCCCAGCACCACCGCCAGGTGCAGGATCCCCGTATCAGGTGCCACCACGCGGTCCGCCTGGCGGAGGGCCGAGGCGAGCTGCCAGAAGGTCTGCCTGGGAAGGGCGGCCACCCCGGTCCTCTCCGGCAGCCAGCCGCGCAGTTCCTCTTCGTCCGGTCCCAGGGACCAGCGCAGATCACACCGGCCTCCCAGCCTCCGGACTAGGGCCAGCCAATGGCGCAGGGGCCAGCGCTTGATGGCCCCCCGCCGAGAAGCCCCGGGCACCAGGATCACCCGGGGCTTCCCGGGCTGGGACCAGATGGGGCCTGGGTCCGGAAGCGAAACGTCTTTTAGCACAGGATGGAATCGCCCCAGCCCCGCAACCCCCCGGCTGCGCCCGAAGGCCTCCGACAACCCCAGCGCCTGTTCGTAGCGAGTCTGGTGCCGGAAGGCCATCGAGTGGGTCTGAAGGGAGCCGGCGAACTCCTTGGTGACGCCGTCCCCCCAGCGTTCGGGGATGCCGGCAAGCTTCGGAATGAGGGCCGCCTTGAGGATGCCGTGGAAATCCAGGCTGATGGGACATCCCCGCACCAGCTGGGCCACCCGCTTCAACTCCCCGATGGCCGCGAGGGGATTCGACAGCTGCCTGCGCCGCAGCACCACGGGCTCAAGCCAGGGCAGGGGTTCCAGCAGGAAGGCGTGGCGGTCCTCCACCACAGCCCGGAATCTGGCCCCCGGAAAGGCTCCGTGGAGGTTGGCCCAGGCCGGCAGCACCCGGAGGATGTCGCCGAGGGCGGAGAGGCGGAGCAGGACCAGATCCATACCCCCATGCTACCTGCCACTTTCGATAGTCTGGACAGATGAAGCCCTACGCCCAGGACCAGTCCAAGAATCCACCACCCAGTAACTGGCTGGACCGGCAGTTGCGCCGCTTCTCCCGCCTGGCCTACGCCATCGCCGTACTCCTGATGTACCTCCTCGCCTCCACGGCCCTGGGCCTGGCCTTGGCCCCGGCCCTCTGGATCTGGCCGCACCTCCACCTCTGGGCGCTCCGCCTCCCAGGACCGCTGCCCTGGGTGGCTTCAGGGTTCGCCCTGGCCATCTGCTTCTTTGTCTTCGGCCTCGGGCTGCTGGTGGTGGTGCCGCTCTACAACTGGGTCCTGCCCACCCGGGTGAAGCCATTCAAGGGCGGCTACTACACCCTCCACGCCCTGCCCTGGTTTCTCCACAACGGACTCTTCTACCTGGTCCGATTCACCTTCCTGCCCTTCGTGACCCTCACGCCATTCGGGGTGTGGTTCCTGAAGGCCATGGGCATGAAGATCGGCCGCCACGCCTTCATCAATACGGAGTTCATCAGCGATCCCCAGCTCATCACCGTCGGTGACGATGCCGCCCTGGGCGGCAGTGTGCGGATCTTCGCCCACTATGGTGGCGGGGGCAACCTGGTCATCGCGCCCGTCTCCGTGGGCCACCGGGCCACCCTCGGGCTGGCCTGCTGCGTCATGGGGGATGTGGTCATCGGCGATGACGCCATCATCCTTCCTGAGAGTGTGCTGCTGCCCGGAAGCCGGGTGGGGGCAGGAGAAACCTGGGGCGGCGTCCCAGCCCGCAAGATCGAGCGGGAAGAAATGGAGCGCATCAAGGCCGAGATCCGGGGGATGGCCGAAACCATGGGGTGAGGACACTGACCTGGGTGGAGCTCACCTCGGCCAGAGACGGTTCGGGGGGTATCGGAGCTTGGTGGCCAACCTGAGTAAGATGCTCGCCACCCGTTTGGGCTTCGCGGTTAGGACTAGCCAAGGCCGGCCGATCCCGGAACAATGGGGGGTTCCCCCGGGGCCTTCCCCCTTCATCAACTGGTTGTATTGATGCGCCTATCCGCCTTCCTTCCCTTCATGCTTGCCTCTGCGGTCCTGTCGGCCCAGGCCCCGGCACCCAGTCTCGGCGAGCGGGTGAAGGCCGAGCGACCTCTGATCGAAAAGCTCATGGCCGACCTGGACTTCCCGGAGGCCCAGAAGCGAGCGGAGGCCCTGCTTCCAGCAGCCATGCCGGTCTTCGACAAAAAAGACAACGGGACCCTTGTGGCGAGCTGCGGCATCTTCCTGGACCTGGCTGAAGCGAACCGCCTGGCCCTGGAAACCTCGGATTCCGCCGGGGCCTGGGAGAAGGCCCTGGACTACGCCAAGACCGCGAGGTCCCTGACCACCGAGTGCTACGGGGCCATCAAGGAGCCGTTCACGCAGATGGTCGCCTACTACACCGCCATGGGTGCCCGGGCCAAGCAGGTTCTCAAGGAAAATGCGGACCGCATCAAGGAATTGAAGGCCAAGACCAACCTGGATCCCAGCGAGCGCCAGGAACTGGACCTCGCCCTGGGGGTGGAGAAGGAGGTCGGGGACGATGCCAAGTGGGTGACCTTCTTCCAGACCTACCTGGATGTGGCGAAGCGCGACAGCGGGCTCTACGATCCCCTCGTCAAGGTGATGGAGGACAAGCTCAAGGGCGAAGCCGACCAGATCGCCGACTACAAAGCCGGCAAGGGTGAGAAGACGAAGTGGGTGGAGGCCGTGATCTACAGCCCCGCCTACCTGGAGGCCCAGGGCGACAGGGCGGGCAAGGCCCGCTGGCTCTACCGGCTCGCGAACCTGGATCCTGAGAACAAGAAGGTCCAGCACCAGCTGGACATCCTGATGGGCAGAACTCCGGCCCCACCGGCGAAGTCCGGCCGCAAGGGAAAGTAGGCCGGATCCTATCCTGGGCCTGTACCCTGAAGGGATGGTCCGTCGCTCAGCCCCCCGCATCCCCGTCTGTGCCCCATCGCGCCCCCCGGACCGGCAGACCTCCCCTCGAACGCCGAAAGCCCAGGGGCTCCGTCCCTACGAAAGCTTCGAGGCCACTTTCCTGGGCCATCCCGAGGGCAGCGGGGGCTACCTGAGACTGGTGGGCGTGCCCAGGGGCCCTGGCATGGACCTCCTGGTGGACTGGCGGGACGCCCATGGCGCCATTCATGGCGATCGTGTGGTGGCCGAGATTTGCGGGGAAGGGTGGGACGGCCGCCCCAAGGCCCGGGTGCTCGAGGTCAAGGGCCGGGGCGAGGTGCCCCTGCCCGGCACGCTGCAGAAGCAGCCCTGGGGCTGGCGCGTGGTCCCCCTTGAACCGCGGCTGTCGCAGCTCATCTCCGTTCCGCCGACCGAACTGGCCGAGGATGGTGAACTGGTGAGCGTGAGGCTGGACGCCGATCCCGAGGCAAAGCAGTTGCGCGGCACCGTGGTGGCCCGGCTCGGCAAGAAGACCGACCTGAAGATCGAGAACAAGCTCACGGCCGCCCTGTTCAACCTGCGCGTCGCCTTCCCCGACGCGGTCATGCGGGAGCTGGCACCCTTCCCCACCACCATTCCCTCTGAATGGCTCGATGGCAGAGAGGCCGGAGCAGGAGCGGAGGCCCACCGAACCGGAGGTTCGGCCCAAGGGGCGCGGCCCAAGGAATGGCCGCGTGAGGACCTTCGCACTACCCTCACCTGCACTGTGGATCCGCCCACGGCCAAAGACTTCGACGATGCCATCAGCCTGGAGGTGCTGCCCAGCTCCGAGGGCGGTGGCTGGCTCTTGGGCGTCCATATCGCCGACGTGAGCCACTACGTGGCCGAGGGCGGCCCCCTGGACGAGGAGGCCCGGCTCCGGGGCACCTCCGTCTACTTCCCGGACGAGGCCATTCCCATGATCCCGGAGCGCCTCAGCGGCGACCTCTGCAGCCTGCGCGAGGGCGTCGACCGGCTCACCATGACCGCCTGGATGACGATCTCACCCGAGCTGGAAGTCGTGGAAACACGGCTGTCTGAATCCGTCATCCGCAGCGCGAAGCGGCTGACCTATGACGAAGTTAAGGAAGCCTGCATCGACCTTTCAGGCTCCAAGCGGGCGGAGCTGGGAGAAGGGCTTTGCGCCCTGCTGGACGAGTCCCTGGTGCTCTCCCGCCGGCTCACCCAGGTGCGCCTCGGGCGTGGCGCCATGAACCTAGATACCGAGGAGGCCGAATTCCTCTTTGATGCCGAAGGCCGACCCGTGGACGCCCGGCGCTACCCACGGCATGATGCCCACCGCATGATCGAGGAGTTCATGCTGCTGGCGAACGAAACAGTGGCGCGGTTCTTCACCCGCAGGAAGATCCCCTCCATCTACCGCATCCATGATGAACCGGACACCCTGAAGCTGGAGATCTTCGCGGAGGTCGCCCGCACCTTCGGGCTGCTCAAGCCCAAGGAGACGCCCACGCCCGAGCATCTCAACACCATGCTCGACAAGATCCGGGGCGGCCCCCTGGAGGCCATGATCAACACCCTCCTGCTCCGCAGCCTGAAGCGGGCCGAATACAGCGCCGACAACATCGGGCACTCGGGCCTGGCACTCCAGGACTACCTGCACTTCACCAGCCCCATCCGCCGCTACCCGGATCTCGTCGTCCATCGCCTGCTCCGCAAGGTGCTGCGAGGGGAAAAGCTGCCCGAAGGCCTCCACAGCCACCTCGCCGTGTTGGCCAAGGGCGCCAGCGATGCCGAACAGAAGGCCACCGAAGCCGAGCGGGAGAACGACAAGTGGAAGACCTGCCTCCTCATGAAGGCGAGGATCGGCCAGCGTTTCAAGGGTCGCGTCCAGGGATACTCCGCCAAGGTCATGTTCGTCACGCTGGACGCCCCCTTCGTGGAGGTGGGCGTTCCGCTGGCGGCCCTGGGGGGCAACTTCTGGGTCGACGAGCACCGGACCAAGGCCACGGGCCTGCGGGGTTCGGTGGTGCTCACCATCGGGGATGCGGTGGAGGTGGAGATCACCGCCGTGGACGAGGATCTGCGGCGCGTCAGCGCCTGGGTCACCGAAGCCAAGGCCCAGGATGGACACGGCAAGGCCTTCACGTTCGTGCCCATGCTCGCGGCGCCGGCGCAGCTGCGCGAAGGGGACCTGGACAAGCCCCGGCGGGGCAGAGCCTCCCAGCGCGAGGCCGTTCCCCAGGGCCGGCCCCCGAAGAAGGCCCGGGTGCCCGCCGGGAAAGCCCGCGGCGTGGGTGGGAAATCCCGAGAGGCCAGCCCTAAACCACCCAAGGGCAGCATCCGGGGCACCGGCAAGCGGAAAGGCCGATGATCCTCACACCATCGCCAGTCCGTTGCCTGGGCGTGGACCCCGGTTCCCTGGCCTGCGGGTGGGCGGTGGTGGAGCGCTTCGGGTCCCGGATGTCCCTGGTGGAAGCCGGGGTCATCCGCAGCCCCCGGGGGGCGGACTTCGACCAGCGCTGCCTGCGCATCCACGAACGACTGGCAGAGGCCATCGCCACCCACGCCCCGGGGTTCATGGCCGTGGAATCCCCATTCGTGGAGAAGAATGCCGCCACGGCCCTGAAACTGGGGCAGATCCGCGGCGGGATCCTGCTGACCGCGGCGCTGCACGGGCTGTCCGTGGGCGACTACAATCCCATGCAGGTGAAGAAGGCGGTCAGCGGCTATGGCTGGGCCGACAAGGGCCAGGTCGGCCGGATGGTGATGGTCCTGTTGAATCTGAAGGAGCCCCTCGCCGCCGACGCGGCGGACGCGGCGGCGGTGGCCATTGGGCATCTCCTGGCCACCCGGGGCCTGCCCCGGTAGGGGACGGCTCCAGGCACCTGCCCGGAAGGTCGGCGGCAACCCCCGCCCTCCCATGGACGACCTGAATGTCTTGTTATTCTAAGGCTTCCAGGATTGTCACATCGATTGTGACAAAACTTGCGTAACTCTTAACATTTCTTGTGATGCCCATCACTGGCCCAGGTCGGCGCCAAACATGATCATGTTGTCCTAGAAGCCCATGGAGCCCGCATGCACCAGGACACTGCCGCCCGACAGGAAAACCCGGCCTTCTGGACCACGGCCGAGCGGTTGCAGGAGGTCTTCAGCGTGCTGGAGCACCAGTTGAGCAGTTCTCCGAGGGGCCTCGCGGTGCTCCGTCAGGTCCAGGCCCTGGAGGCCGAGTTGGAAGCCGAGGTATTGCACCGGAGCCGCCGCATCGCTGCCGCCTGAGGCGCCAGGTTCGCCCCTGGTTCTGAGCCCGGCATCGCCGGGCTCTTTTGTGTCCCCAAGGAGGCCCGGGCCGGGCTCCGCAGGGTTGGCATAGGGGTGCCTGGGGGAAAGGGCTGCTCGGCACCTCCTGAACCAAAGGGGCACCCCGAAGGGTGCCCGGAAGTCTCGGTCACGGTGACCCGGACCGGAAGGGGCTGGCGGAAACGGTCGCCCCGTGGGAGGAAAGAGGAACTCTTCCCGGTCCATAGGCTAGGCCGGAAAACGCCCCGCTCAAGGGCAAAAGAAGTGCGTCAATCGCCCTGTCGCGGAGTTCCCGGCCGATAGGAAGCGTACTTGGGGAACCACTGGGCCTTGGTCACGATGGCCTCGATCTGGTCGTCGTCCAGCAGCCGGCCCAGGCCCGCATCGCGGGCGGCGAGGCCCACAGCCTTGCCCACCGCGGCAGACACCTGCCGGATGTCCTTCATTTCCGGCAGCAGCAGTCCCAGGGCCTCCTGTTCTGGCGTCACGAAGGCACTGATGGCCCTGCTGGCCGCGAGGAACATGCCGCTGGTCACCCGGGAGGCCTTGCAGACGAGGGCACCGAGCCCCACCCCCGGGAAGACGTACATGTTGTTGCACTGGGAGGCCTGCAGGGTCCTCCCATTCCAGTTCATGGGCGCGAAGGGGCTGCCGGTGGCCACCAGGCCCCGCCCATCGGTGGCCTTCCAGACCGCCTCCGGCGTGCACTCGCTCTTGTGGGTGGGGTTGGACAGCGCCAGCACGATGGGCCGTTCCGAGTGCTTGGCGGTTTCCGCCAGGATCGCCTCGCTGAAGAGGCCGGGCTGGGCCGTGACGCCGATGAGCACCGTGGGATGGGCATTCCTCACCACGTCGTGGAGGCCGATGCGGTTGGGATCGTCCAGCTTCCAACCCTCCAAGGCGGCGCGGCGCTGGGCGAGGGGCTCCTGGGGGCCCTCCAGGAGCGGATCCCCTTCGATCAGCAGCCCCTGCATGTCGACGGCGAAGATGCGCCGGCGCGCCTCTTCGTCGGAAAGACCCTCGATTTTCAGCATGGCGCGGATGTTCATGGCGATGCCTGTTCCGGCCTGGCCCATGCCCACGATGACGTAGCTTTCGTCCTGGAACCGGCTCTTCTTGATGCGCATGGCTGTCATCAGGGCCCCCAGGGCCGTGGAACCCGTGCCCTGGATGTCATCGTTGAAGGAGAGGATCCGCTCCTTGTAGCGGTCCAGGTTGGTGAAGGCGGTCTGCTTGGCGAAATCCTCCCACTGCAGCAGGGCACTGGGGAAGTTGCGCTTCACGCCGAGGATGAATTTCTCGACCATTTCCTCGTACTCCGCCCCCCGCATGCGGGGCCTGCGGATGCCCAGGTAGAGGGGATCCTCGAGCAGCCGGGGGTTGTTGGTGCCGACGTCCAGGCAGATGGGCAGGCACACGGCGGGATGCACGCCGCCGATGGCGACATAGAGGCTCACCTTGCCGATGGAGATGCCCATGCCGTCGGACCCGAGATCACCCAGGCCGAGGATGCGCTCGCCGTCTGTCACCACGATGAGGTTCACCTGGGGCTGGGAGAGCCCCTGGAACATCTGATCGATGTTGGCGATGTTCTCGGGGGTGATATAGAGGCCGCGATACCGCCGCTGGATGTGGCTCATCTGCATACAGGCCTGTCCGACCGTCGGTGTATAGACAATGGGCACCATCTCTTCCAGGTGCTCGATCAGCAGGCGGTAGAACAGGGTCTCGTTGCGGTCCTGGAGGCCGCCCAGGTAGATATAGCGCTCCAGGTCATCACTCTTGCGCTGGTAGGCCTCATAGGCCCGGTTCACCTGGGAATCCAGCTTGGAGATTCCGGAGCGCAGCATGCCGTCGATGCCCAGGCTGAGCCGCTCCTCCTTCTTGAAGGCGGAGGCCTTGTTGAGCAGCGAGTCATTCAGCAGCTGCCGGCCCCGGACATAGACCTCGTAGTAGTCCTCGCCGGTCAGTGGGTCGATCTTGAACCCGAAGGTCTTCATGCCTGCCCCTTTCCACAGTGCTCCGCCTGGATTCAACTATCTAATAGCATTTTGAGCTGACGGAGCTGTTGTCCGGGGCCAGTGTAGCCACGCCCGAAAGCCGAGGGGATCACATCGCGGCGGCCTGGAGAAGGCGGGCCAGATCCTGGGCGGATGTCACGGGTGGCGCGCAGGTCCTCCCCCGGCATACAAAGGCCAGCGCCTGACCAGCCTTGGACCCGCGGCCTTCGTGGAGTGGCAGCAGCTGGTCCGGGGACACGGAAAGGACCCGCCCCGGCAGGTATCGTCGATGCACCTCGCCAAGCATGGCCCGCACGCCGGGGTCGGCGGGATGACCGGACAGGGCCACGTTCATGGGGTCGCGCAAAGCCTGATCAAGGACCCCCAGCATCCCCAGGAAGGCCCTGGGAGACTTCCCCATCGAAGGGCCGAAACAGCGGAGGGCCCCCTCGGCAGCCAGGCGGAAATCCTCGCGCCGGAGGTGCCGGGAGAGGCGCAGCAGGGACCTGGCAGCCAGGGTGTTGCCGCTGGGGATCGCGTTATCAAAGCCCGGTTTCTGCCTGAAGATCAGGTCCGCCCGGCCAGCCTCGGTGCTGAAGAAGCCGCCCGCTGCCGGGTCATGGAAGCGTCTCAGAAGGTCCTCCCCGAGCGCTTCGGCCCAGCGCATCCAGCCGGGGTCGAAATCCGCTTCGAACAGATCCAGCAGCCCCTCCATCAGGGCCGCATGGTCCTCCAGGAACCCCGCCGTATGCGCCCTTCCCTGCCGCCACACGCGCAGCAGCCCGCCCTCCCCCCAGAGCTCCCGCTGCAGGAACGCGGCACAGGACTGGGCCGCTTCCAGAAAACGCCCATCCCCCAGCACCTGGTACCCCCGGGCCAGGGCCGAGAGCGCCAGTCCGTTCCAGGCGGTCAGCACCTTGTCATCCTTGCCGGGACGCACACGGCGGTCCCGCCATAGGCGCAGCCTCTCCCGCAGTCGTTGCGCTTCTCCCTCGGGAAGCGAAGCTTCCCGGTCGCAGGAAAAGCGGTGGATGACACTGGTCCCGTGCTCGAAGTTGCCAGGGTCGGTGATGCCGAAGGCCGCGCAGAACCGCTCCCCATCCCCGCGCCCCAGTGCCTCTCGAACCTCCTGAGGCGTGAAGGCGTAGAACTTCCCCTCCTCGCCCTCGCTGTCCGCATCCTCACTGGAATGGAAGCCACCCCCGGGGTCCTGGAGGTCCCGCAGCAGGTAGTCCAGGGTCTCCCGGGCCACCCGGGAGTAGCGCGGCTCGCCCGTGGCCTGGAAGGCCGCCAGGTAGCAGGAGACGAGCTGGGCGTTGTCGTAGAGCATTTTCTCGAAGTGGGGCACCAGCCATTGGCCGTCCACGCTGTACCGGGCGAAGCCGCCGCCCAGGTGGTCGTACATGCCGCCCTCCCACATGGCGTCCAGGGTGCGGAGGGCCATGGCCTGATCCTCCTTCGACCCCCGGGCCAGGATCAGCTCCACCGCCATCTGCTGGGGGAACTTCGGCGCCGGACCGAATCCGCCCCAGCGGGGATCGAAGCCCCGGCGGAGCTGTCCCAGCGCCGCCTCCAGCAAGGCGGCGTCCGGAAGGTCTGTGCCGGCTTCCACCCCTGCCTGCCGCCGGAGTTCCGCGGCGAGGTGACCCGCCTGACCGACCACGCCGGCCCGGTCTTCGCGCCACAACTCGGCGATGCGGGTGAGGAGGGAGATGAACCCCGGCATGCCGCCCCGGGCTTCGGGGGGAAAGTAGGTGCCGCCGTAGAAGGGTTCCAGATCGGGCGTGAGCCACACGCTCATGGGCCAGCCCCCCCGACCCGTGAGGGCCTGCACGGCATCCATGTAGAGGTCGTCCAGGTCGGGACGTTCCTCCCGGTCCACCTTGATGCTGATGAAATGGGCGTTCAGCACTTCGGCCACCGCCGGGTTCTCGAAGCTCTCCCGCTCCATGACATGACACCAGTGGCAGGCGCTGTAGCCGATGCTGAGGAAGATGGGCTTCTGCTCGGTCCTGGCCCTGGTCAGGGCCGCCTCGTCCCAGGGCTGCCAGTCCACGGGATTGTGGGCGTGCTGGAGCAGGTAGGGGCTGAGGCTTTCTGAAAGGCGGTTGGGCATAATCCCGACTCCTTAAGTCAAGATTATGCCCCAGGTGCCCATTCCGGCGGCCGGAAAGGCCGCCCAGGCCGATACACTGGGGGTTCGGCCATCCGGAGTCCCATGTTCGACAGCCTTGCCCAGAAGCTAAGTCAGGCCATGAAGACCCTCCGGGGCCAGTCCAAGCTGACGGAAGCCAACCTCGAAGGCGTCCTGCGCGACGTGCGGATGGCCCTGTTGGAGGCCGATGTCCACGTGAGCGTGGCTCGCACCTTCCTCCAGCGGGTGAAGGAAAAGGCCCTCGGGGCCGAGGTCCTCCAGGGGCTCAACCCGACCCAGGCTTTCATCGACATCGTCCACCAGGAGCTGGTGGAGATCATGGGCGGCCAGGCCTCCGAATACCCCATCACCTTTGCTTCCAGGCCCCCGACGGTGGTGATGATGGTCGGCCTCCAGGGCGCGGGCAAGACCACCACCTGTGGCAAGCTGGCGGTGTTCCTCAAGAAGCTCGGCCGGTCCCCACTGCTGGTGCCCGCCGACGTCTACCGCCCGGCGGCCATCGAGCAGCTGCATGTGGTGGCCAAGGCCGCGGGCGTGCCCAGCTTCCACACGGCGGAAAAGGACCCCGTCGCCATCTGCGCCGCCGCCCAGGCCGAGGCGAGGCTGAAGGGCTGGGACGTGGTGGTGCTGGATACCGCCGGACGGCTCCACCTGGACGAGACCTTGATGGAGGAGTTGGTCCGCATCAAGGCGGCCACTTCGCCGGACGAGATCCTGTTCGTGGCGGATGCCATGACGGGCCAGGACGCCGTGCGCAGCGCCACGGCCTTCCATGAGCGCCTGGGAATCACCGGGGTGGTGCTCACCAAGACCGATGGCGACACCCGGGGCGGGGCGGCCTTCAGCATCAAGCAGGCCACCGGCCAGCCCCTGAAGTTCGTGGGCGAGGGGGAGAAGCTGGAGGACTTCCAGCGCTTCCATCCGGATCGCATGGCCCAGCGCATCCTCGGCATGGGCGACGTGCTCAGCCTCATCGAGCATGCCAAGGACAGGATCGACGAGAAGGAAGCCGAGGTCCTGGCCAAGCGCCTGGCCAAGAACCAGTTCACCCTGGAAGACATGCGCAAGCAGTTCCAGCAGGTGCAGAAGCTGGGCTCCATGAACAAGATCCTGGGGATGCTGCCGGGCATGGGGCAGATCAAGGACCAGTTGGCCACGGTGGCCACCGACAAGCGCATCAGGCACCTGGAGGCCATCATCAACTCCATGACCGCTGCCGAGCGGGCCAACCACAACCTCCTGGACGGCAAGCGCAAGCGCCGGATTTCCGCCGGGTCGGGCCGTCCCGTCAGCGAAATCAACCAGCTGCTCAAGCAGTACATGGAGGCCAAGAAGATGATGGGCCAGATGAATGACCCCAAGTTCATGGCCCGCATGCAGCGCATGGCGAAGATGGGCGGCGGCTCCAACCTTCCCTTTTAGGTCCCGCCAGGATTCCGCGGCCTTCGGGTCCCGAATTATCACTTGGGATATGGGGGATTTCGCGCTACACTTTCCTGCTCAAGGAGTGCCCATGCTTTCGATCCGACTTGCCCGCAATGGTGCCAAGAAGCGCCCGTTCTACCACATCGTCGTCTCTGAAAATGAGCGCATCCCCACCGGCCAGGCCCTGGAAGTGCTCGGGTTCGTGAACCCCATCGCCGGCGCTGGCGAAGCCATCCGGATCGACGTCGAGAAGGCCAAGATCTGGTTGCAGAAGGGGGCCCAGCCCTCCAAGACGGTGCTCGACCTCTTCAAGAAGAACCAGGTCCTCTAAAGCGGTGCCGATCCACGAAAGCCGGGCGGTGGTCCGGCTTTCTTTGTTCATCCGGGAAGCGACATGAACCTCGAAGCCTTTCTGCGGGACGTGCTGACACCCCTGCTGGACCACCCGGACGCCCTCCGGATCGAGATCCAGGGCGAGGGCCGGAGGCGCGATGTGCTGGTCTATGCCGATCCGAAGGATCGTGGCCGCATCATCGGCAAGCACGGCCGCATGATCTCCGCGCTCCGGACACTCTGCAAGACGGCCGGCGACAAGGCCGGAGTGTCCGTGGACCTCGAACTGTACGACGGGGACGAAGCTTAGGAGCTACCCCATGCTGCTTGCCGGGCATCTCGCGAAGGTCCAGGGCCTCAAGGGCGAGTTCCTCTTCCACTCCGTCATGGATGAGCCGGAACGCCTGCAGGGCATGCAGGACCTGGTGCTGGCCCCTCCGCAGCAGGATCTCGAGCGCGCCGAAGCGGAAGCACCCGCGCGCCCCGTGCATCTGAGGGGCTTCCGGTGGCATCAGGAGCGGCCCTGCCTGTCCCTCGATGAGATACCTGACCGCACGGCGGCCGAATCCTTCAAGGGCTGGGCCCTCTGGATGCCAGAGTCCGAGGCCAAACTCAGGGAGGGAGAGACCTTCCGGCACCAGTGGATCGGCTGCGAGGTCTACCTCGCCGGCCGCAAAGTGGGCGAGGTGCTGCGCCTCGACCCTGGCCCCGCGGGCTACGACATGGTGGTGATGCGCGACCTTCGGCCGGGACGGAGCGGCCAGCGGGACATCCCATACATCAAGGCCTGGTGGACCCTGGACCTTCCGAGTCGCCGCCTGGACCTGGATCCCCCGGAAGGCCTGCTGGATGTCAATCAGGTCGGGGACTGACCATGACACCCCTCCTGCAGCGCTTCAAGGAGACCCTCGGCCTGCGGATCTTCGGCTGGCTGAAGATCCCCCTGCTGGCGGCGGTGCGGCCCAGCGTCGTAGAGCTCAGTGAGGACCGGTGCGTCGTGCGCCTTCCCCTCTGCCGGCGGACCCGGAATCACCTCGGGTCCATGTACTTCGGCGCCCTGGCCATCGGTGCGGACTGCGCCGGTGGCCTGCTGGCCATGGACCAGATCAAGCGCTCCGGCGGGAAGGTCGCCCTGGTCTTCAAGTCCTTCCAGGCCACCTTCCTGAAGCGCCCGGAAGCCGACGTCTACTTCATCTGCGAAGACGGCCCAGCCATCCGCGACCAGGTCCGCCGGGCCCTCGAGTCAGAGACCCGCATCACCGAGCCAATGGCCATCCGGGCGGCGGTGAAGCTGGCAGACGGGACCTTCGACCCGGTGGCCGAATTCCAGCTGGAACTCAGCCTTAAGCGGAAAGGCTAGGCCGCCCGGATCTGCAGAACGAACTTCTGGATGCCCGCCAGCAGCATCTCGATGGCGATAGCCGTGAGGATGAGCCCCATGAGCCGCTCGAAGGCCATGGTGACCTGCTCCCCCAGAAAGTCCGCGATCTTCTCGGCAAAGCCCAGCACCACGGCGGAAACCGCCATGGCCACGGACAGCGCGCCAAGCCACTCCCACAGGCGGTGGGGGTCCCGGCTCACCAGCAGGAGCACGGTAGCGATGGCTGAGGGACCGGCGATGAAGGGCACCGCCAGGGGCACCAGGAAGGGCTCGCCGTGGATGGGGTGATCGGCCCGGCCCCCCGGCTGGGGGAAAACCATCTTCAAGGCGATGAGGAAGAGGATCACGCCGCCCGCAATGCCGAGCGAGGTATCGGTGAGGTGCATGACCCTCAGCACGCTCTGTCCGAACAGCGCGAAGAAGACCAGGATGCCAAAGGCGAACAGGACCTCCCGGATGATGATCCGCTGGCGCCGGGCCGGATCCACCTGGCGGAGGATCCCGATGAAGACCGGGATGTTCCCCAGGGGGTCCGTGACCAGGACCAGGAGTACGATGGCCGAGATGAACGTGGTGGAGTCCATGGGGGGCTATTTGAGGTCGAGATCGAAGGGCATCCGGGCGTAGACACCCTGGGGATCATTCAGGGCCGACAGGTGCTCAAGCTCCGCCCGGAAGGCCTCCGCAAGCGACTCCACCGGCCCGGACTGGGCCTGTTTCCGGGGCTTGCCCTGCCCGAGGCTCCGGAGCAGTTCCTTGAAGAGCTCGGGTTCATGCTCGGGGCCCACGACATAGAAGTCGTTCTCCGCCTTGGCCATCTTCGCGGCAAATCTCAGCGCGTCCCCCAGGCCCCCGAGCTCGTCCACGAGGCCCAGCTTCAGGGCCTCCTGGCCCGACCAGACCCGGCCCTGGGCGATCTCATGGACGGCCTCCTTCTTCATCTTCCGGCTGTCGGCCACCTTGGCGATGAACTGCTCGTAGATGTGGTCCACCAGACCCTGGATCCGGTTCAGTTCCAGGTCGTTCTTGGGCCGGGTGAGCGTCATGGGGTTGGCCAGTTTCGCCGTCTGGACACTGTCCCAGGTGATGCCGTGGTCGTTGGCCAGCTTCTTCACGTTGGGCAGCAACCCGAACACGCCGATGGAACCCGTGATGGTGGTGGGCTCTGCGAAGATGCGGTCGCCGTAGGTGCTGATCCAGTAGCCTCCGGAGGCCGCCAGATGGCCCATGGAGATCACCAGGGGCTTCACTTTCCTGGTGAGGATGACCTCGCGCTGGATGAGCTCCGACGCCGAGGCGCTCCCCCCGGGACTGTTCACGCGCAGGACCACGGCCTTGATACGGTCGTCCAGACGCAGGCGCCGCAGTTCGCGGCTGAGCCGCTCGCCACCGACCTGGCTGGATTTCCCCTCCCCGTCCACGATCTCGCCTTCGGCCACCACCACGGCGACGCGCGCCTTGCCGGACTTCGCCTCGCCGGGGATGCCCGCATAGGTGGCCAGGGCAATCTGGGGGAAGTCCTTGTCCTTGGCCTGCTTTCCAGTCAGCTTCTTGAGCGCATCGAGCACTTCGTCGTAGGGGGCGATGCGATCCACCAGCCCCAGTCGCTTGGCGTCCTCGGCCTCGACCAGCCCCTGTTCATCCGCGATGGCCTGGAGGTCGGCCGGGGTCTTCTTCCGATCCCTGGCCACGGTGTCCTTCCACTCGCCCCAGAGGTCGTCCAGCAGCTTCTGGACCTGCTCCCGGTTGGGCTCGCTCATCCGATCGAGGATGAAGGGCTCCACGGCACTCTTGTACTTCCCGACGCGGGTGACCTGCACTTCCACGCCGTACTTCTTGAAGGCATCGCCGAAGAACATCGGCTCGCTGGCCAGGCCGTTCACCTCCATTTCGCCGAAGGGGTTGAGGTACACCGTCGTGGCGCCGGCGGCCAGGTAGTAGTCCCGCTTGCTCCAGCCCAGGTTGTAGGCCAGCACCGGCTTCCTGGTCTTGAACCGCTGGATGGCCTCCCGGAGTTCACGAAGCTGGGCGGGGCCCGCGGCCTGCAGCCTGCCCGTGAGGAAGAGGGCCGTGATGTGGGAATCGGAGGCCGCCCGATCCAGGGCCTCGATGATCTCCGGCAGGGCCTGGGTGGCACCAGCCCCTCCGTTCAGCGCCTCGTTCAGGAGTTCGCCAGGCTCCGGGTCGCGTTCTCCGTCGGTCAGGCTGGTGCCGAGGTTGAAGACCAGCACAGCCCGGTCCGGGACCGTGGGCCTGCTCGAGGAGCCGAGGACGGCCATGAGGCCAAAGAAGCCCACCAGGGCGAAACCGCCGACCACCATAAGGGCCAACACAGTGGCGAAAAAGCTCTTGAAGAAGTCCTTCATGATGGCTCCATTACACCCATTTAGGATCGCACGAACGGGATCGGGCTAGCGCAGCCGGGCCGCCAGGGACAGAAATCCATCGAGCACTTTCGGCACCAGGGCCGCGGTGCGGGGATCGGTGGGCGCTCCCTCTGGATCCAGCTGCTGGTCCGCGTGGGGCACGGTGATCGCTTCAGGAGACGCCAGCGCGCCCATGTTGGCGAGGGTCGCCCGCCAGGCCAGGAGGCCACGCGCCCCCCCGAAGGCCCCGGGGCTCGCGGCGCAGAGCAGCACGGGCAGGCCTGGCCAGGGGCTGGGCCGCAGGGTGCTGAGCCAGTCCACGGCATTCTTCAGGTGGCCGGGGATGCCGGCGTTGTACTCAGGCGACACGATGACCAGGCCCTGGGCCTCTCCAAGGGCGGCGTGCAGCGCCAGGGCCTCCGGCGAGGGCCCGGCCCCGTCTTCATACAGAGGCATCCGCAGGGCCTCTCCGCTGAAGGCTGAAACGCGGTGCTCCCAGGCCTCCAGCTCCCGCGCGAGATGGCGCAGCAGTCTCGCGTTGAGCGAGGCGGTCCGGAGGCTGCCCCCCATCAATACCAATCGCATGTTCCCTCCCCGAAGCTGGGTTGGTGCAATCTTGACTTAATTGGTAAGCTTTTTCATCCCCGGAGGGTGCCATGTCCAACTACCCCGAACCCATAGTCGCTCCCATGCGCGAAGAACTGGTCCGGGTGGGCTTCAGGCAGCTGTTGTCCCCGGCCCAGGTGGACGAGGCCCTGCAGAGGCCCGGCACCACCCTGCTGGTGGTGAACAGCGTCTGCGGCTGCGCGGCTGCGGGCGCCCGGCCCGGAGTCGCCGCGGCGTTGAAGGACCCTGGCCTGCGGTTCGATCACCTGGTCACCGTCTTTGCGGGAGTGGAGCAGGAGGCCACGGCCCAGGCGCGGGAGTACTTCGAGGGTGCCATGCCCACCAGTCCCCAGGCCGCCATCCTGAAGGATGGGCAGTTGGTCCACCTCATGCAGCGGCAGGATTTCCTCGGCCACAGCCCCGAAGAGATCGCCGCCACCCTCCGCGCCGCCTACCGCCGCACCGCCGCCGCTTCCTGAATCGGGGGGATGGGCCCCTCGAGCGATCTCGGAGGCCTGGTCCGGGGCGGACATGAAGTAGGCTAATAGCCGGAGCCACCGCATGCCTAAGCCCCTGTCCCAGTTCAGGATCGTGGACCTGTCCTGCGTCCTCGCAGGCCCCTTCTCCACGCAGCTCCTGGCGGACTTTGGCGCCGAAGTGCAGAAACTGGAGCCCCCGGGCGGCGACCCCACCCGCGGCTGGGGACCGCCCTTCGCCGAGGACGGTACCGGCGACAGCGCCTACTTCCGCTGTGCCAACCGCGGCAAGCGGAGCCGCAGCAGCGACCTTCACACCGAATCGGGCCGGGCGGCCCTCTTCGACCTGCTGAAGGAGGCCGATGTCCTGGTGGAGAACTTCCAGGCCGATTCCGCCGACCGGCTCGGCCTGGGCTGGAAACGGCTCCACGCGAAATTCCCGAAGCTCATCCTGGCCTCGGTGCGCGGCTTCGCCTCGGATGTCGCCGCTTCCCGCCGGGCAGGCTACGACTTCATCATCCAGGCCGAGAGCGGGTGGATGGCCGTCACGGGTGAGCCCGAAGGCCGCCCCGTGAAGGTCGGCGTCGCCCTGGTGGACGTGCTGGCGGGGCTCTACTGTGCCAACGGCATCCAGGCCGCCCTGCTGCACCGAGAACGCACCGGCGAGGCCCTCCACATCGAAGTACCCCTCATGGAGGTCGCGCTGGCGGGACTGGCCAACGTCGCCGCCGCCACCCTCATGACAGGCGAGCCGCCAAAGCGGTGGGGCAACGCCCATCCGCATATCGTGCCGTACCAGTCCTTCCGATGCAGCGATGGCGACGTGGCCATGGGCGTGGGCAGCGACCGCCAGTTCGAGGTGCTGGCGATGTGGCTGGGGCTGGACCTCGAGGCCCGACCGGAATGGAAGAAGAATCGCGGCCGGGTGAAGGATCGCGATGAACTCGTTTCCATCATCGAAGCCCGCACCCGGGAGGGCACCGTGGAGGAAGTGCTGGCCGTCTGTGAAGCCAACGCCATCCCCGCCAGCCGCATCCGCAGCGTGGAGGAGGTGTTGTTCCGCCAGGGCGGCACCCTCCACAACCTCCTGCAACCCCTGTTCGAGGAGGAAACCAACAGCATGCTGCCCACCCTGGCCACGCCCATCCTGCTCAACGGGGAACGGGCCTGCTCTCCCCTGCCGCCGCCCCGGTGGCATCCATGAAGCGGAGCCCGCGCCTGGTCCCCCTGGGGGCCCGGCTGCCGGACCAGAAGGCCGAGGCCAGATTGCGTCGGGCCTGGGCCTTCGTGGTCGGGCCGGCCCTCGCGGAACGCACCCGGCCCCTCCGGGTGGAGCGGAACGTCCTCGTCATGGGCTGCTGGGAACTGTCCCGCATCGCCACCCTCCGGGAGGCCGCGGCCTCGGTCTGGCCCCAGATGCGGGACCGCATCCACCGGGCCCTGGGCCTGAGTCTCCTGGGCCTCCAGATCGTGCCCTGCGACCCTCCGGCCGCGATTCCCGAACCCACCAAGGACCCCGACCCCCTCCGCCGTGCCCTGCGCCTCCTCCAGGCCCGCCGCCTCGAGCGCATCCGCCTCGGCCTCGAGCGGGAATAGGCCGACTGGACGCCTCCGTCCATTTGAAGTACAGTCAAACCTTCGTCGGGGCGTGGCTCAGCCTGGTAGAGCGCTCGGTTCGGGACCGAGAGGTCGGAGGTTCGAATCCTCTCGCCCCGACCAACAAAAGGGGGTGCTTTGGCACCCCCTTTTGTTGGTCGGAATGAAAAAAGGGATTCGAACCTCCGAGTGGGATCGTGGAGGCGCCACTGGATGTGGCGCCGGAACGAGACCGGCGGCTGGCAAAGCCAGACGCGGTTCGAATCCCACCCGGATGGCTCGACACCGCAGAAGGGTGAGCGGCTGACCTCGGAGTGGGATCGTGGAGGCGCCACTGGATGTGGCGCCGGAACGAGACCGGCGGTTGGCAAAGCCAGACGCGGTTCGAATCCCGCCCGAGTGCGTCGAAACCTCAGAAAGGTAGGCGGCCAACCTCCAAGCAAGACCGGCGGCTGGCGCAGCCAGAGTCGGTTTGAATCCGCGCCTTGGAGGGTCGGCGCCGGATTCTGGAAACGGCCCGACCCACCCCGTCCTGATGTTCAGGCCGAGGGTGGCCCCGCTGTGGTCAGACCACCCCGTGGGCCGGACACCCCATCCCCCGCGGTTTCGTGATCCGTGCAGCCCCTCCCGACCAGTTACAATGACCGGTTCCGTCCGCCGGGCGGGGAGCCTCCTCGATGACCGATGTCTGCACCGTCATGACCACCTGTGGCAGCGAGGAGACCGCGCTCACCATTGCCGCTGCCCTGGTGGACCAGGCCTATGCCGGCTGCGTGAACATCCTCCCCAGCATCAAGAGCTACTACTTCTTCAAGGGTGAGACACACCTGGACGAGGAGGTCATGCTGATCATCAAGACCACCCGGGACCTGTTTCCCCTGGTCTCCGAAGTGATCACGGACCTGCACACCTACGAAGTCCCCGAAATCCTCATGTTTGCCGTGGAGGAGGGCTCCGAGCCCTTCCTCGACTGGATCCGCCAGAGCGTCCACCGTCTGGCCTGAACTGCTCGACCCACGATCCACCTGGAGCCCCACCATGGAACAAACCCTGTCCCTCGAATTTCTGCGGGTGGTTGAGCAGGCCGCCATCGCCTGCGCCACGTCCATCGGCCACGGGAGGCGCAAGCACAGCGACAAGCTGGCGGTGGAAGCCATGCGCAAGGCCATGGAGTCGGTCCGCATGGACGGCACCATCGTCATCGGCGAGGGCGAGCGGGACGAAGCGCCCATGCTCTACATCGGCGAGAAGGTGGGCATGGGGGTCGATCAGGACGGGAACCATCCCGCCGTGGACATCGCCGTGGACCCCCTCGAGGGCACCAACCTCTGCGCCACGGGCGCTCCCAATGCCATCGCCGTGCTCGCGGCCACCCGCAAGGGCGGGCTGCTTCACGCCCCCGACCTCTACATGGAAAAGCTGGTGGTCGGCCCCGCGGCCAAAGGGAAGGTGAGTCTGGACGCCCCCATCCAGGAGACCCTGCAGATCATCGCGAAGTCCCTGGAACGCCAAGTCTCCGAGATCACCGTCAGCGTCCTCGACCGCGAGCGCCATGCCCAGCTCATCGCCGACATCCGCGCGGCGGGGGCCCGGATCCAGCTCATCGGCGATGGCGACCTCAGCGCCGCCATCAGTGCCGCCGTCAGCGGCACGGGGATCCATGCGGTCATGGGCACCGGTGGGGCCCCCGAGGGCGTGCTGTCGGCCGCGGCCCTGAAGTGCCTCAATGGCGAGATCCAGGGCCGCCTGAAGGTGGACACCAACACGGCCAGCCGGGAGAAGGCCGAGGCCATGGGCGTGGACTTTGGCCGCATCTACTTCACCGATGACCTCTGCCCCGGCAATGAGATCGTCTTCGCGGCCTGTGGCGTCACCCCGGGCAACCTGCTCGATGGCGTAAGGCACTTCGGTCACGGCGTCCGCACCTCCAGCCTCATCCTCACCTATGGCAGCCGCCAGGTCCGGTTCATCGATACCGTGCACATCAAGGAAGGCGAGACCGTCACCGTACGGTTCTAGGCCGTCCTTTGTCTGAGTCGTTTCGCACCCGCCTCATGCGATGGGGCTTCAACCTGTGGCCCTGCTTCCGGGGCACGGGGGCGAGGGTCACCTTCATCGCCGGCGACTGGCGCGAGGTGCGGGTCCGGATTCCCCTGTCCTGGCGGACCCGGAACTACGTCGGCACCATCTTCGGCGGCAGCCTGTATGCGGCCGTGGACCCCTTCTTCATGATCATGCTCATGAAGAACCTGGGACCGGACGTGGTGGTGTGGGACAAGGCCGCCTCCATCCGCTTCCGGAAGCCCGGCCGTGGCGTCCTCCTGGCCACCTTCCGCATGGAGGAGACCGAGTTGGCGGACATCGGCCACCTGCTGCTGGAGCGGCCCAAGGTGGAACGGACCTACACGGTCCAACTGGTGGATTCCGCGGGCCTGGTCCATGCGGAAGTGGAGAAAGTGATCCACATATCCCTTCGGAGATCTTCCTGATAGGCTTTTACCCTCATCTTACGAGGTTATTATGGTTTCCACCCTACGCGCCTCACTCGGCCTTTGTCTGGGGCTTGCGGCCTTTTCGCTGGTGGCCCAGCCCAGGCCCGGCTTCGATCCCGCGAATCTCGATACTTCCGTGAAGCCCTGCGACGACTTCTACGCCTACGCCAACGGCGGCTGGCTCAAGACCCACAGCATTCCCGCGGACAAGGCGAGATACGGTGGCTTCGAGGAACTCATCGACGGCAATCGCGCCATCCTCCAGAAGATCCTGCGGGAGACCAGCGCCAAGACAACCTGGACCAAGGGCAGCCTGGAACAGAAGGTGGGCGACTTCTATGCCTCGGGCATGGACGAGGCCACCATCGAGCGGCGCGGCCTGTCGCCCCTCAAGCCCATCCTGGACACCATCGACGGCCTGAAGGATGCCAAGCAGCTCCCCGCCCTTCTGGCCAAGCTGCACAACCAGGGCCTGTCCGGCGGCTTTGTCTTCTATGTCCGCCAGGACGCCAAGGCCTCCACCCATTACCTCGGCTACCTCAACCAGGGCGGCACGGGGCTGCCCGACCGGGACTACTACCTGAAGGACGACGCCCGCAGCCGTGACATCCGGGCCAAGTACGAGGTCCACATCGCCAAGATGCTGGAGCTGGCGGGCGATTCCCCCGAACTCGCCCGGGTCCGGGCCAAGGTGGTGATGGATCTGGAGACCCGCATGGCCCAGGCCCAGTGGACCCGAGTGGAGCTGCGGAACCCCCAGAAGACCTACAACAAGCGCGCGTTGGACCAGCTGGCGACCGAGGCCCCGGGCTTCGACTGGAATGGCTACTTCACGGCCCGCGGCCTGAAGCAGGCGGACCTCAACCTCAGCCAGCCCTCGTTCTTCCAGGCCTTCGGCAGGCTGGCCTCCGAAGTGACCGCCCCCCAGTGGCGCACCTACCTCCGCTGGCACGTCCTCAGCGCCACCGCCAACCTCCTGCCGAAAGCCTTCGGCGACGAGGCTTTCGCCTTCCACGGCAAGGTGCTGAACGGCACGCCCGAACAGGAACCTCGCGCCAAGCGCATCGAGGCCGCCACGGACGGCATGCTGGGCGATGCCCTGGGCCAGCTCTACGTCAAGGTGGCCTTCCCGCCCGAAGCCAAGGTGCGGGTGCTGGATATGATCGAGAACATCCGCGTGGCCCTGCGGGAGCGCATCACGAACCTGGACTGGATGGGTGCCGAGACCAAGCTGCAGGCCATCAAAAAGCTCAACGCCATCACGGTGAAGATCGGCTATCCCGACAAGTGGAAGACCTACGCGTTCGACCTCAAGCGGGATGACTACTTCGGAAATGCCCGCCGGGCCGCCGCCTTCAGGATCCAGGAGAACCTCAAGAAGCTCGGGAAGCCCATCGACCGCACCGAATGGAACTGGTCGGCGCCCACGGTGAATGCCTCCTACAACCCCACCATGAACGACATCACCTTCCCGGCCGGCATTCTCCAGCCCCCCTTCTTCGACGCCAGGGCGGATGATGCCGTGAACTACGGGGCCATCGGGTTCGTCATCGGCCACGAGATCACGCACGGCTTCGACGACAGCGGCAGCCAGTACGACGCCGAGGGCAACCTCAAGAACTGGTGGACCGAGGCGGACAAGAAGGCCTATGAATCCCGCACAGACCTGGTGGTGAAGCAGTACGACGCCTACGAGCCCATCAAGGGCGAGCATGTGAACGGCAAGCTCACCCTGGGGGAGAACATCGCCGACATCGGCGGCCTCAAGATCGCCTTTGCCGCGTACCAGAACAGCCTGAAGGGCAAGCCCGTCCCCGCGCCCATCGACGGCTTCACTGGACCCCAGCGCTTCTTCTTCGGGGCCGCCACGGTGTGGCGCAACCACATCCGCGAGGCTGCCCTGTCCCTGCGCCTCAAGACCGATCCCCACAGTCCCGGCCGCGAGCGGGTGAATGGTCCCCTGTCGAACCTGCCCGAATTCTATGAAGCCTTCGGCTGCACCGATGGCGACGCCATGAAGCGGGACGCGAAGGTTCGGCCGGCCATCTGGTAGACCCTGCTCCGGAATGCGGCGCATTCCGGAGTTAGAGAAAGGAATCGGAATGAACCTCAGACCCGCTCTGCTCGCCCTGGCGCTGTTGGCGCCCCTTTCCGCCCAGTTACCCTACAAGGGCTTCAACCCGGCCAACATCGACCCATCGGTGGGGCCCTGCCAGGACTTCTTCGACTACGCGGTGGGAAGCTGGGCCAAGCGCGCCACCATCCCTGCGGAATACGACCGGTACGGCGTTGACCAGGAGATTGATGCACACACGCACCAGGTCCTGAGGGAGATCCTGGAAGCCGCAGCCAGTTCCAAGGCCGCGGAGGGCTCGGAGACCCGGAAGGTGGGTGACTTCTATGCCAGCGGCATGGATGAGGCGGGCATCGAGCGACTCGGGATCGCACCCCTGAAGCCGCTCTTCGCCCGCATCGAGGAGGCGAAGGATGGGGCGAGCCTGGCTGCGGTGCTGGCCGATCTGCACCGGGTGGGCGCCTTCGCGGCCTTCTCCTTCAGCGTGGAGCAGGATGACAAGGAGAGCAGCCGCTATGCCATGGTGCTGGGCCAGGGCGGCCTCGGCCTGCCGGACCGGGACTACTACCTGAAGGATGACCCGAAGGCGAAGGAGCTCCTCGCCGCCTACCGGGCCCATGTGGCGAAGATCCTCGACCTGGCCGGATTCGATGGCAAGGATGCTGACCGGATCCTGGCACTGGAGACGAGGCTCGCCAAGGCCAGCATGACCCGCGTGGAGCAGCGTGACCCCAACGCCACCTATCACGCCCTGACGCCGGACAGGCTCAAGGCCACCGCCCCCGGGTTTCCCGCTCAGCCGTACCTGAGAGCCCTCGGCGCGCCGATGCCGGACCATCTCGTGGTCCGCCAGCCCGCCTTCCTGGCCGAACTCGGCCGCATGGTGCAGGAGCTCCCGGCGGAGCAGTGGCGCGCCTACCTGCGCTGGACCCTCCTGCGCAGGGCCGCCGCGGCCCTGCCGAGGGCCTTCGAGGAGGAGGCCTTCGGCTTCTACGGCACCCGGCTCCAGGGCACCACGACCCAGCATCCACGCTGGAAGCGCGTGATGATGGCCGCGGATCGCGGCCTGGGCGAGGCCCTCGGCAGGCTCTACGTCCAGCGCACCTTCCCCGCCAGCAGCAAGGCCCAGGTGCTGGCGATGGTCGAGAACCTCCGCTCGGCCCTGCGGGCTCGGATCGAGGGCCTCGCGTGGATGAGCGCTCCCACCAAGGCCAAGGCTCAGCAGAAGCTGGCCGCCATGCGGGTGAAGATCGGGTACCCGGACCTGTGGCGCGACTACAGCCGGCTCGACGTCCGGCGCCAGGCCTATGTCCTGAACGTGCTGGAGAGCCGCCGCTTTGAGTTCCAGCGCCGCCTGGGCAATCTGGGCAAGCCCATCGACCGGAATGAGTGGGACATGACACCCCAGACCAACAACGCCTACTACAGCCCCACCATGAACGAGGTCGTCTTCCCCGCGGGCATCCTCCAGCCACCCTACTTCGATGCAACCGCCGACGATGCGGTCAACTACGGGAACATCGGCGCCACCATCGGCCACGAGATGACCCACGGTTTCGATGACGAGGGCCGCCAGTACGATGGCGACGGCAACCTCAAGAGCTGGTGGACCGCCGACGACGAAAAGGCCTACAACCTCCGGGCGGAGCTGGTGGCCAGACAGTTCAACGCCTATGAGCCCCTGCCCGGCCTGCACCTGAACGGCCACCTGACCCTCGGCGAGAACATCGCCGACCTGGGCGGCCTCAAGATCGCCTGGGACGCCTGGAAGCTGAGCCAGAAGGGCAAGGCACCGGTGGGCAGGATTGATGGATTCACGCCTGAGCAGCGCTTCTTCCTGGGTTACGCAGAGACCTGGCGCACCCTCACCCGCGAGCAGGCGACCCGCCTGCGCACGGTCACGGACCCCCACAGTCCCGCCAAGTTCCGCGTCAACGGGCCCCTCTCCAATCTGCCCGAGTTCTATGAGGCCTTCGGCTGCAAGGACGGGGATCCCATGAAGCGGCCCGAACAGGTCCGTCCGGCCATCTGGTAACCCCCACCCCGGAAGGCTGCACGCCCCGGGGTCCGTGAAAGGAATATTGAATGCACAAGAAATCCGCGCTGCTGGTCCTGCTCGCCGGCCTCCTCGCCACAGGCACGGCCCTGGAGGCCTGCACCAACCTGATCGTGACCAAGGGCGCGAGCAAGGACGGCTCGACGATGATCACCTATGCCGCAGACAGCCACACGCTCTACGGCGAGCTCTACTTCAAACGGGGGATGCGGCATCTCCCCGGGGAGGCCCGCGACATCACGGAATGGGACACGGGCAAGCTCCTCGGGCACATCCCCGAGGCGCCCGTGACCTACACCCGCGTGGGCAACATGAACGAGTTCCAGGTGGTGATCGGCGAGACCACCTTTGGCGGCCGTAAGGAGCTCCAGGTGCCCAGCGGCATCGTGGACTACGGCAGCCTCATGTACATCGCCTTGGAACGGGCCAGGACCGCCCGCGAAGCCATCCAGGTCATGACCAGCCTGGCTGAGACCTACGGGTATGCCTCCGAGGGCGAGAGCTTCTCCATCGGCGACCCCAACGAGGCCTGGATCCTCGAGATGATCGGCAAGGGCAAGGGCCAGACTGGAGCCCTCTGGGTGGCCTACAGGCTGCCGGACGGCACCATCAGCGCCCACGCCAACCAGGCCCGCATCCGCCAGTTTCCCCAGCATGATCCCAGCTCCGCCCTGTTCAGCAAGGACCTCATCGCCTTCGCCCGGGAGAAGGGCTATTTCAAGGGCGAGGACAGGGATTTCAGCTTCGCCGAGACCTATGCGCCCCTGTCCTATGGCGCCCTGCGTTTCTGTGAAGCCCGGGTGTGGAGCCTCTTCCGCCGGGCCGCCCCCAGCCAGAACCTCTCCATCGACTACGTGAAGGGCGTGAAGGGTGCCAAGCCCATGCCCCTCTTCCTCAAGCCCGACCAGAAGCTGGACGTGCGGGACGTCATGCAGCTCATGCGCGACCACTTCGAGGGCACTGAGTTCGACCTGACCAAGGACGTGGGCGCGGGCCCCTACAAGCTGCCCTACCGCTGGCGCCCCATGACCTGGAAGGTGGACGGCCAGGAGTACCTGCACGAGCGAGCCATCAGCACCCAGCAGACCGGCTTCTCCTTCGTGGGCCAGAGCCGCTCCTGGTTGCCGGATGTGGTCGGGGGCGTGCTCTGGTTCGGCGTGGACGACACCTACACCACAGTCTATGTGCCCATCTCCTGCGGCGTCCGTGAAGCCCCCAGGGCCTTCGCCGAAGGCACGGGCACCTTCAGCGAGTTCAACTGGGACAGCGCCTTCTGGACCTTCAATTTCGTATCGAACTACACCTACACCCGCTGGGACGACATGATCGTGGACGTCCAGAAGGTGCAGCGGGAGTTCGAGGGCAGCTTCCTGGCGGACCAGGCAGAAGTCGACCGCACAGCCCTGGACCTCTACAAGCAGAACCCGGCCCTCGCCAGGGACTACCTCACCCAGTACGCCGCCAGGAGCACCGCACAGCTCATGACCCGCTGGAAGAAGCTGGGCGAGTTCCTCATCTGGAAGTACCTCGACGGCAACGTGCGCAATGAGAAGGGCGAGGTGACCCACCCCAAGGCACCTGAAGACTGGCTGCGGTGCATCGTCAAGGACCACGGCGACGTCATCAAGATGAAGAAGCTGGAGGGGCTCGTCCCGGACGAGGAATAATCCGAGCCAAGGGCCTCCGGCCGTTGGTCACTGCAGGCCCCGCGGGGGCCTGAGCGGTCCGTGGTTTCTGATACAGCCGACGCCTGCCCCATGGGATCATGGCCGTTCCCCTCCGAGGTTCCGATGCAACACCCTGACCCGCATTCCCACTACGATTCCAGCCAGCCCAAGGCCCGGCGCCTGCGGCTGAAACTGAGGGTGGATTTCAATGCCCGGCGCATCGACGGGGAGGTGGTGCTGGAATTCGGCGGCATGATGTCCGGCCCCCTGGACCTCGACACCAAGGGCCTGGAGATCCGCTCCGTTCAGGTGCCGGGTCACGGCCCCATCCGCTGGGAGTTGGGTCCCGTGGACCCCATCCTGGGACAGCGCCTGCGGCTTGAGGTGCCCGAGGGCACTCAGGAAGTGGCCGTTGCCTACGGAACGGCCCCCGATGCCATGGCCTTGCAGTGGCTGTCCCCCGAGCAGACCGAAGGCAAGGCCGCACCCTTCCTCTTCAGCCAATGCCAGCAGATCCACGCCCGCACCATGGTGCCCTGTCAGGACACGCCCCTGGTCCGCATCGCCTACACCGCCGAGGTGAACGTGCCGGAGGGACTCACGGCCGTGATGTCCGCGGGTCCCACGGGCCAGGAGGCCCTTGGGAATGGCCGCCATGTCTTCCGGTTCCTCATGCCCCAGCCCATCCCCTCCTACCTGCTGGCCCTGGCCGTGGGCCGGCTGGAGGCCCGCGACCTCAGCCCCCGGGCCCGGGTCTGGGCGGAGCCGGAGACCGTCGCGGCCGCTGCCTGGGAATTCGCCGGAGTGGAGGAGATGATCCTCAAGGCGGAGGGCCTCTTCGGCCCCTACCCCTGGGACCGCTACGACATGCTGGTGCTGCCGCCCTCCTTCCCTTACGGCGGCATGGAGAATCCCCGCATGACCTTCCTCACGCCCACGCTGTTGGCGGGGGACCGCAGCCTGGTGGACGTGGTGGCCCACGAGCTGGCCCACAGCTGGACGGGCAACCTGGTGACCAACGCGAGCATGGAGCATTTCTGGCTGAACGAAGGCTTCACCGTGTGGGCGGAGCGGCGCATCCTGCGCATCCTCCATGGCGACGACGCCGCGGCGCTGGGCTGGGCCATGGGCCAGAAGGCCCTGGAGGACAGCCTGGACCAGTTCAAGAGCGAACCCCAGCTCACCGTCCTGCGCATGCACCTGGAGGGCATCGACCCCGATGATGCCTTCTCCAGCATTCCCTACGAGAAGGGCGCCCGCCTCGTGGCGGCCCTGGAGCGGGAAGTGGGCGAGGAGCGCTTCCTCCGCTTCCTCCGGGACTACATGGATGCCTTCCGCTTCACATCCATCACTACCGAGCAGTTCTGCGCCTTCGTGGGCACCAAGCTGCCGGGGGCCCTGGAGGCCGTGAACGCCAAGGCCTACCTGGACCAGCCCGGCCTGCCCGACACCGCCCCGGAATTCCGCAGCGTTCAGCTGGACACGCTCACAGTCCTGGCCGAGAGCTGGCCAGACGGGGGACGGCCCAGTGCCCGCCAAATCGCCGCCTGGAAGCCGACCGAGCTGCTGGTCTACCTCCAGAAACTGCCCCGCCGGCTGACCCCGGCCGATTGCGCCTGGCTGGACGAGCACTTCCAGCTCATGGGCCGGGGCAACTACGAGATCCTGGTGGAGTGGCTGACCCTGGCCGCCAACGCTGACTACGAGCCGGCCTTCCCCCGCATCCGGGAGGTGCTGCTGCGGGTGGGCCGCATGAAGTACCTGCGGCCCCTCTACGGGGCCCTTGGCCTGCATGGGCGCACCCGCGCCCTGGCCAGCGAGATCTTCGCCGCCGCCAGCCCCGGCTACCACGGCCTGTCCCGCCGCGTGGTGCAGGGCGTGCTGGACAAGTACCCCGCCTGAGGGCTGGGCCCGGCCCCACGACCCTCCTGCGAATCCGCAGCGCCTGTCCGATGTCCACCCCATCCACCACGGTTGAACCATGAGCCTCGATCCGAACCAGGAAGGCCTCCGCCTCCCCGAGAATGCCTTCCGGGAATTGCAGCCGGGCGAAACCTACCAGCCCGTGGTGCCCGCCCGGGAACACCCACCCGAAGTCACCGTCCGAAGCGTGGTCTCGGGCTTCTTCTGGTCCGTGATGTTCTCGGCGGCGGCCACCTACATCGCCCTGAAACTGGGCCAGGGCATCGAGAGCGCCATCCCCATTTCCATCCTGGCGGTGGGGTTCTCAGTCTTCGCCGTGAAGTTCCTGAGGGGCCGGGCCTCCACCCTCCTGGAGAACGTGAACATCCTGGCCATCGGCGCCACCAGCGGCATCATCGCCGGGGGCAGCGTCTTCGTCATGCCCGCCGTGCACATCCTGGGACTGCAGACGAGCTTCCTCCAGATCTTCCTGGTGCCCCTCCTGGGCGGCATCCTGGGCGTATTCTTCCTCGCCCCCTTCCGCCGCTACTTCGTGCGCGACCTCCACGGCAAGCTGCCCTTCCCCGAGGCCACGGCCACCACGGAGATCCTCATGGCGGGTAAGCGCGGCGGCCATAGCGCCATCGTGCTCACCTACTCCGCCGTCACCGCTGCCCTCTTCGACTTCATCGGCCCCGCCATGCACGGCTGGGCGGAGAATTTCAGTTCGGCCTCCATAAGCGTCCTGGACACCTTCACCAACCGCTTCAAGGCCGTGTTCTCCATGAACACTGCCGCGGCCGTGCTGGGCCTCGGCTACATCATGGGGCTCCAGTACGCGGCCATCATCATGGCGGGGAGCCTGGTGAGCTTCCTGGTGCTGGTACCCCTCTTCGCCCACCTGGGCCAGTTCATCCCCGGGGCCATTTCCATCGGCGCGGCCCCCCTCGGCACCATGGGGTACGAGGAAATCTTCGCCAACTACGTCCGCCCCGTGGGCATCGGCGGCATCTTCGCCGCGGGCATCATCTCCATCCTGAAGATGTCCCCGGTCATCGGAAAGGCCACCCGGCAGGCCTTCGGGGAGGTGATGCACCTCCTGAAAGGCGGAGCGAAACGGGCGGAGGATGCCCGCACAGACCGGGCCATGCCCATGAGCGTGAACCTCCTCGGCATCGTGGCCGTGTCCCTGGCCATCCTGCTCTACTTCCGCTTCTCCGTGCTGGCCGGTGAGCCGCGGGGGACCTACCTTGCGCTGGTCTCCACGGCGCTGACGCTGGTCATCACCTTCCTGTTCGTGGCGGTGAGCGCTTGGGCCGTGGCCATGATCAGCGTGACCCCCATCAGCGGCATGACCCTCACCACCCTCATCGTCACCGCCGTGGCCCTGGCCTCCCTGGGGCTGGCCGGCAGGAGCGGCATGCTCCAGGTGCTCCTGGTGGGAGGCGTGGTCTGTACCGCCCTCTCCATGGCCGGGTCCCTGGTCACCCAGTACAAGATCGGCTACTGGCTGGGCGCCACGCCCCGCACCATCGAGGTCAGCAACATCGTGGGCAGCATCGCGGCCTCCCTGGCCACCACCGCCGTCATCCTCCTCATGGCCAAGGTCTACGGCTTCGCCCCCAGCGCCGCCCATCTGCATCCGCTGCCGGCCCCGCAGCCCAATGCCATGGCCGCGGTGCTGAGAGGGGTCTTCGGGGGCAGCGGCGCACCCTGGTTCATGTACATCATCGGCGCGGTCATCGCGGCCGCTGTGGAGATGTGCGGCGTGTCCGGCCTGGCCTTCGCCATGGGCATGTACCTACCCATGGAACTGAATTCCCCCCTCGTGCTGGGGGCGGTCGTGGCCTGGTTCGTGAGCCGCTCCAGCTCGGATGTGAAGCTCGCCAAGGCGCGCCATGAGAAAGGCACCCTCATCGCCTCGGGCTTCATCGCCGGGGGGGCCCTGGTGGGCGTCCTGGCGGCCTTCCTTAAGTTCGTGGAGGACGCCACCCACGCCCACCTCATCCCCGACATCACCGCCTGGGGCGGCTTCGGATCCTTCGTGGGCGCCTGGGGCAACTGGATCGGCCTGGTGGTCTTCCTCCTCCTGGCCTGGGGCCTCTACTGGGACAGCTGCCGGGAAGAGGTCGAAGCCTGACCTGAAGACCGGCGGGCCAGCCTCTGCCTCCACGCACTGAACGACGATGCCCTTCTGGAAACCACACCCAAGCCGCAGGAGCCCGTGATGCCCCATGAATCCCAGCCCCAGGAGATCAAGGGCCTGCCGGACAATGCCCGACACCCGCTGGCTCCCGGCGAGGCCTATGTGCCCCTGGTGACCGCGGAGACCGGCGTGGCCGAGGTGACGGTCCGCAGCGTGTCCATGGGCCTGCTCTTCTGCGCCATCTTCAGCATGGCCGCCGCCTACCTGGCCCTGAAGGTGGGCCAGGGCATCGAGGCGGCCATTCCCATCGCCATCCTCGCCGTCGGGTTGTCCCGGTTCTTCCAGCGCCGGAACAGCATCCTGGAGAACGTGATCATCCAGAGCATCGGCGCCAACAGCGGCCACGTGGTGGCTGGCGCCGTGTTCACCATTCCCGCCCTCTACATGCTGGCCGCCATCCCCGGCAGCGGCGTGGTCCAGCCACACCTGTGGCAGGTGGTGCTGGTGAGTTTCCTGGGAGGCAGCCTGGGCATCCTGTTCCTGGTGCCCCTGCGCTACCACTTCATGATCGAGAACCACGGAGTGTTCCCCTGGCCCGAGGCCACCGCCACCACCGAGATCCTGGTCACGGGCGAGAAGGCCGGCAACCAGGCCAAGACCCTGGCCATCGCCGCCGCCATCGGGGCCATCTACGACGGCCTGGTGGGCATCTTCAGGGCCATGTCCGAGACCATCCGCTTCCGCCATGCCTGGATCGGCGAGATGCTCGAGAAGCGCTACCTCAACTTCAACCTGCTGAACAGCGCAGCGACCCTAGGAATCGGCTACATCATCGGCCTGCACTATGCCGCCATCATCGCCGCCGGCAGCTTCTTCGCCATGTTCGTGCTGGTTCCGGCGGTGCATGCCATCGGCGAGCACGTGCCTCTGATCCTGGCCCCGGGCACGAAGCTCATCGCCCAGATGGCCCCCGAGGAGGTCTTCAAGAGCTACGTGAAGATCGTGGGGGTGGGGGCCATCGCCGGCGCCGGCATCATGGGCGTCCTGGCCTCCCTGCCCAACATGCTCCGCTCCATCGTCAGCAACCTGCGGGGCCTGAAGCACCAGGACACGCGGGAGGCCGCCGCCGTGCCCCGCATGGACCGCAGTTTCAGTGGGGCCTTCGTGGGCACGGGCCTGGTCATCGCCGGCCTGCTCACCCTCCTCTTCTTCAGCTTCGGCCTCGGCATCCGGCAGGCCCTGGCGCCCGCGTTGACGGCCACCGCGCTGGTGATGGTCATCTCCTTCCTCTTCGCTCCGGTGGCCGCCCGGGCCATCGCCACCATCGGCACCAACCCCATCTCCGGCATGACCATGCTGACCCTCCTGATCACGGGCCTGGTGATGTTGCGCCTGGGCTTCCGCGGCGGTCCCGGCATGTTCGTCACGATGATGGTGGGGGGCGTGGTCTGCACCGCCCTGGCCGCCAGCGGCGCCTTCAGCACCGACCTCAAGATCGGCCATTGGATCGGCGCCACGCCAGCCCGGCAGATCGCCTGGAAGTTCGTGGGCACCCTCGTGGCGGCCCTGTTCACGGGCATCGCCATGTGGATCCTCGCCCACCAGGGCTTCGGCAGCAAGAACGTTCCGGCCCCCCAGGCCAGCGCCATGCAGGCCATCCTCGAAGGCGTCTTCGGGACCACTGCCATGCCCCTGCGCTGGTACTTCTTCGGACTTGGCGCCATTCTCAGCCTCGTCCTCCGCATCCTGGACGTGCCGGCCCTGGGCTTCGCCCTGGGCATGTACCTGCCCATCGAGCTGAACACGCCCCTCCTGCTGGGCGGCATCCTGGCCCACCTGGTCAACCGGAAGAAGGCCGGCGACACCGATGCCGTGGCCAAGGCCCGCGAGAACCGCGGCGTGCTCATTGCCAGCGGGCTCATGGCGGGCGGCGCAATCATGGGCGTGGTGGCGGCCCTCGTGAAGATGCGCTGGCGGGACGGCTTCCCCATCCTCAGCGAGGCCGCCGCCGAGGGCGCCCTGGGCGAATGGATCGCCATCGCCGCTCTCACGGCCCTGTGCGTCTACGTGGTCGTCAGCAGCCGCAAGGCGCAGTTCGAGGCGTGAAAGGGGACATTGCTGATCCACCACGAAGACACTAAGCCACGGAGTTTTGGTTTACGGTAATACTTCCCATCTTCGTGTCTTCGTGGTGATTCCTTTCCCTTTCAGGTCTTCAAGCACTCCTGCAGGTCCCGCACCACGCCCGGGGTCCCGACCACCAGATTCCCGCTCTCGAACCAGCCTTGACCGCCTTCCCAGTCGGTGATGGCGCCGCCCGCCTCCTGCACCAGAAGGACGCCGGCGGCGATGTCCCAGGGCTTGAGGCCCAGTTCGAAATAGCCGTCGAAGATGCCGCAGGCCACGTGGGCCAGGTCCAGGGCGGCGCTGCCGGCGCGACGGATGCCCTTGGCCCGCGGGAAGACGCGGCCCAGCGCGGCATCGAACAGCGGCCAGCGCTCGCCCAGCTGGAAGGCGAAGCCCGTGGCCAGGAAGGCGCCATCCAGGCCCGCCTGTCGCGAGACGTGCATGGGTCGGCCGTTCCAGGTGGCACCCTGGCCGCGGACGGCCTGGAAACAGTCCTCCCGGAGGGGATCCAGGATGCAGCCCACCACGGGACCCTCGGCATCCCAAAGGGCCACGGATACACACCAGTGCGGGAAGCCCTGGACAAAGTTCAGGGTGCCGTCCAGTGGATCCACGATCCAGCGCACCTGCGCATTGCCGTGGCTGCCGCCTTCCTCGCCGACAAAGCCATGCTCCGGAAACCGCGAGGCCAGCTCGGCCCGGATGGCGGCCTCGGCGGCCCGATCGGCCTCGCTCACCACATCATGCTTGGTCTTCTCGGTGATGGTGGCCGGGTCCAGCCTGCGGAAGTACTGAAGCAGCACCTTGCCCCCGGCCTCGGCCGCAGCCACACAGGCCTCCCGTTGCGCGTCGAACATGGTCACCGTCCCTGGCCTGATTCTGCCACGGCGGCCTCGGCCCGGCGCTGGATGGCCCGGATCATGCCGGGAAAGACGAACAGGTGGAAGGGCAGGACCGAGTACCAGTACAGCAGCCCCAGCAGGCCGTGGGGCTCGAAGAACGCGGTCTGTTCCAGTCGGGAGCCGTCTCCTTCCGGGTTCACGGTGAACTGGAGCCAGGCATGCCCATCCAGCCGCATCTCGGACCGGAGGCGAAGCAGCCGGTCCGGCTCGAGGGCCTCCACCCGCCAGAAGTCCACGGGGTCGCCCACCCTGAGTTCCCGCGGGTGGCGCCTTCCCCGGCGCATGCCCATTCCGCCCACGACCCGGTCCAGCATCCCCCGCATCTGCCAGAGCAGGTTGCCGGCAGGCCAGCCGTTCTCCCCACCCAGGGCGCAGCAGGTCTGGAACACCACGTGGGGCGGAGCCTTCACGAGCCGTTGGTGCCGCTCCAGCAGCATGCCCTCATGGGAGCCCAGGGCTGGGCCCTCGGTTTCCCCCGCCAGGCTGGAGGCCCAGGTGGTCTCCACCGCGTCCTCGTCCAGGCGCTGGAGGGCCAGGGCCAGGGCCTCGCGGTAGGGCATGGGCTTCACACTGAAGACCTCCAGGGCGCGCGGATCCTGGACCACCACTTCAGTGGACATGCCTTCCACCAGGGCCGCGGCCAGGGCCATGGGAATGGGCGTCAGCAGGTCGACCCAGAGCACCGACAGGATCGGCAGCGGGACGTTCATGGGAATGATGAGACGGCGCAGGCCCCGGGCCTCGGCATAGCCCAGCATCATGTCCCGGTAATCGAGCACATCCCGGCCCCCGATCTCATAGACTCCGGCCGCATCGGGATGATCGAGGGCCTCCGTAAAGTAGGCCAGCACATCGCGGACCCCGATGGGCTGGCAGCGGGTGTTCAGCCAGCGGGGGGTGATCATGATCGGCAGGCGCTCCGTCAGGTGGCGGATCATCTCGAAGCTGGCGCTCCCGCTGCCCACGATCACCGCCGCCCTGAATTCCAGTACGGGTACACCGGCCTCCCCCAGGGCGGCACCGACCTCCTGGCGACTGGTCAGGTGCTCGCTGCGCTGGCGGGAGGGGTCCCCCAGCCCGCCCAGGTAGATAATCCGGCGCACACCAGCCTGAGCGCAGGCCGCGGCGAAGGTCTGCGCCTGACGCAGATCCCGCCCCCGGAAATCCGCGCTGTCCTCGCCCATGGCATGGACCAGGTAGTAGACCTGGGACACGCCCTGGAGCGCGGGTTCGAGGGAGGCGGGATCGGACACATCACCTTTGACCACCTCGACCCCCGGCCACCGTCGGCCCGCCAGCCGCTCGGGATTGCGGACCAGGCACCGCACCCGACGGCCCGTCGCCAGAAGACGGGGGACCAGGCGGCCACCGAGGTAGCCCGTGGCGCCCGTCACAAGGATCAGCGGCCTGCCAGGATCCATCAATGTGGCCCCCTGGGGCCGGTCCTGGTTCATGCGGACACCAGATCGGCGTAGACGAACCCGTCCCGCTCCACCACTTCCCCGCGCCGGATCGGCACGGGATGGCGGAACATGGGCCCGTCCCAGGCAAAGGTATGGAACTCTCCCCGCTCCCCGCAGGGATCCACCCCAGGGGGCAGTGCCGCCAGGAGGGCCGCGTCGAAGTTCCGGCCGGCGAAGCTGGCCTCCAGCAGTCGGGGATCCACGCACACCAGGGTGGCCTTCAGGCCCGCGGCCACCATGTCCCGGGCCAGGGACGCCGTGTCTGCGTTCCAGATGGGGAACAGCGGGGTCAGGCCGCTCCCGGCCAGTTTCTGGAGGCGGTAGTCCCGCACGTCCTCCAGGAACAGATCACCAAAGGCCATGGCCCCGATGCCTTGGGCCACGGCTCGGGCACAGGCCTCGGCCATGCGGGCCTCATAGGCCTCATTCGAGCAGGGCCAGGGCAGCGGCACCTTCCAGAGGGGCAGGCCGGCCGCCTCGGCCTGGGCCTCCAGCAGCCCCTCGCGTAGACCGTGCATGGCCACCCGGCCGAAAGCCTCATTGGTGGTGGTGAGGAGGCCGACCACGTCCACTTCATCTGCGGCGCGGAGCGCATGCAGCGCCCAGGCGGCATCCTTGCCGCTGGACCAGCTCAACAGGGCCCTGGGTCGGGTCATGGGATCTCCCCATTCAGTATGTACTTTCATAAATCCTGACGAATTTGGTAAACTTTATCGGGAGCCCGCCATGCCCAAGGTCATCAACATCGAACCCACGCCCAACCCGGATGCCCTGAAGTTCCTGGTCCACCCTGCCATCCTCAAGGCGGGATCACGCTCCTTCAAGGATTTCGGGGCGGCCGTGGGCGACCCGCTGGGTTCCTGCCTCTTTGGCCTAGGCAAAGTGACCTCGGTGTTCTACATGGATCGCTTCGTCACCGTGAACAAGGAACCCTCCGCGGAATGGAGCGACCTCATCGATCCCATCTGCGAGGCCATCGAGGAGCTCAAACTGCCGGAGAACCAGGCCGGGGATATGGCCCCGCTGACCTCCGGCGGGGATGCCGATGCCACCCTGGAGCGCATCAACCACCTGCTGGACACGCGAATCCGGCCAGGGCTGGCCGGGGACGGCGGGGGCCTGGAAGTGGTCTCCTTCGACGGCCAGACCCTCCAGATCAACTACCACGGCGCCTGCGGATCCTGTCCCTCCTCCACCAGCGGTACCCTGCGCTACATCGAGGGTCTGCTCCAGGAGGAGATCAGTCCCAGCCTCCGGGTGGTCAGTTGGTAGGCCGGAAGTCCGAGGCCTGGCCGATCCCGGCCCTACGGCACCTCGGTCCTGGCCGCAGGCCATCCATGGTGGTGACGAGTTCCGGCCCCTGTAGCCAATTGCCTGCCCCTGGAGGCATGCCCATTCCCCACAAGGCTGTTCGGTTAGGATGAAGGGGCCTGGTGGGCGAAGAATTGACCAGAGTTCTGCGGGTTGGCTGGTAAATCTTGCGCCGCAGAAAAAGCAGGGCAACCTAGAAGCACTCCTGGAGATCTCAATAGTGGTTATGGAACCTGCCAAGCCCCAGTCCGGCGCCTTGGATCATCTTGCGGCGCTGGCCGACCTGCTGCGGGACAGTCGGACGGATGCGGCCCAGCTCTTCGAGCAGGGCCTGGCCCTGCTGCGGCAGACCCTGGGTGTCGACCAGGCCCTGCTGACCCGCGTCACGGACCTTGGCCACGAAGTGCTCTGGTGGACCTCCGTCTCCGACTCGGCCATGACCGGCATCATCAATGCCCCCGAAAAGGGATTCTGCCCCTTCGTGATCGCCCATCCCGACCGCCAGATCATCATCCAGGACGCCGCTACGGAATCCCTCTGGTGCCAGACCCCTGGCTACCTGGAACTGGGCATCCGCGCCTACGCCGGTGTGGCCCTGAAGGTGGGGGACAAGGCCATGGGGACGCTGTGCGTGCTGCATTATTCGCCCTGCACCTTCACGCACCCGGATCTGGCCCTGTTGAAGACCATGGGCCACCTCATGTCCCGCACCTTCGAATCCGAGAACCTGAAGCAGGAACTGCAGGCGGCCCTCGAGGCCCTGGAGCTCAGCAGCGCCATCGTCGAGGACAGTGCCCTCCAGAGCGTGCGATCGGGCCTTCCCAACCGCCGGTACCTCGAGATCTGGCTGCGTTCAACCCTGTTCCTGGCGCGGCGGCGGCGGGAGCCCATGGCGCTCGCGCTGTGGTCCCAGCCCATGGCTCCCGGCACCCAGGGCCGCCTTGCCGCGGTGGCGGGGCACCTGCGTGGCGGGGACCTCCTCGTGGAATTGTCCACGGATCAGTACCTGCTCCTCCTTCCCAATACCCTCGTGTCAGGGGCGGAGCTGCTTCTGTCCCGCCTGCACGAAAGCTTCGGGAACCACCCCACCGGAGCCACCCTGTGGCTTCCGGACGGGAAGGACATGACCATGAAGTCCGCTTTGCGGCGGGTCGCCAAAGCCTTTACCGACGCCAATCGCGAGGGTTTGGCGCTGCTCTGGAACCACGGCTGAATCCATCGCCCGAACCCCCTGGCTGGCCCATGCACCCGGGTCCATGGGATGATGACGGGCTCTGGTGCAGCCGGTGAGAGTCCGGCCTTCGGGAGGTGAAGATTGGACACTCCGACCCTGGTGAACGTGGCCCTCAACGCATTGGATGGCCGGGAAGGACCCAGCCGCGAGGATCTCTGCCACTGGTACGAGTTGATGCATCTCGGCCGCCTGCTGGACGACAAGGCGCCCAACTACCTGAAGCAGGCCATTGGCTGGTCCTATCACGCCCCCTGCGCGGGGCACGACGGCATTCAGCTGGCAGCAGGTCTGGCCTTCCGCCCAGGCCGCGACTTCTTCTTCCCCTATTACCGCGATCTGCTGACCTGCCTGGCCGCGGGCCTCACGCCGGAGGAAATCATCCTCAACGGCATCTCCAAGGCCACGGACGTGGCGGGCGGCGGCCGCCACATGAGCAACCATTTTGCCAAGCCCTCCATCGGCATCCAGAACGTGTCCAGCCTCACGGGCAACCACACTCAGCACGCGGTGGGACTGGCCCGCGCGGTCAAGTACTACCGCCGCGAGTCCATCGTGTTCTGCAGCCAAGGCGAGTCCTCACTCTCCGAGGGCTACTGTTCCGAGAGCATCAACGGTGCCGACCGGGAGCGGCTCCCGGTGGTGTTCATCATCCAGGACAACGGCTACGCCATCTCCGTGCCCAAGCGGGACCAGACCGCCAACGAACATGTCTGCGACAACTACAGCGGCTACGCCAACCTGAAGATCATCAAATGCGACGGCCTCGACTTCCCGGATTCCATGCGCGCCATGGAAGAAGCCCTGGCCTATGTCAGGACGGGCAAGGGACCCGCCATGGTCTATGCCACCTGCGTGCGCATCGGCAGCCACTCCAATTCAGACCGGCACGAACTCTACCGGGATGACGCGGAGCGGGCCGAGGCCAAGGCCAAGGATCCGCTGCCGCGCTTCCGCGCCTACTGCCTGGAGAACGGCCTCGGGGAAGAGGAACTCAAGGCCATCGAGATCGACAACCAGGCCCGCTACCTCGCCGCCCACGAGAAGGCCATGGCCGCGCCGAATCCCGATCCCGCCAGCATCTACGATTTTGTCATCCCGGAGGGATGGGTTTCGGAACGCTACCAGGACGGAACACACCAGGAAACCGGCAGTCCCGTCAGCGTCATCACGGCCCTGAACCAGACCCTCAAGGAGGAATTCCGGCTCAATCCCGACACCTTCATCTGGGGCCAGGACATGGCCAACAAGGAGAAGGGCGGGATCTTCAACGTATCAAAGGGCCTGCAGCAGGAGTTCGGCGCCCAGCGCGTCTTCAACGCGCCCATCGCCGAGGACTTCATCGTCGGCACGGCCAACGGGTTCTCACGGCTCGACGACAAGATCCGTGTGGTGGTGGAAGGCGCCGAGTTCGCCGACTACATCTGGCCCGCCGCCGAGCAGATCGTGGAGTGCAGCCATGACTACTGGCGCAGCCACGGCCAGTTCTCCCCCAATATCACCATCCGGATCGCCTCCGGTGGCTACATCGGGGGGGGCCTCTACCATTCGCAGAACGTCGAAGGCTGGCTCACCACCCTGCCCGGTATCCGGGTGGTCGTGCCGGCCTTTGCCGACGATGCCGCCGGCCTCCTCCGGACAGCCCTCCGCAGCCGCGGCACCACCCTCTACCTAGAGCCGAAGTTCCTCTACAACGCCAAAATGGCCTTTGCCGTGGTGCCGCCCGACTTTGCCGTGCCCTTCGGCAAGGCACGCGTCCGCCGCGCCGGCACGGACCTCACCATCCTCGCCTACGGCACCCCCGTCCATTTCGCCCTGGAAGCCGCGATCGAACTGGAGAAGGAAGGCACCTCCGTGGAGGTCGTGGACCTGCGCAGCCTCAGTCCCCTTGACACGGAATCCATCGTTGCCTCCGTGAAGAAGACCCACCGTCTCCTCATCGCCCACGAGGACAAGGTCTTCGGCGGCTTCGGTGGTGAACTCGCGGCCATCGCCGCTTCGGAATGCTTCCCCTGGCTGGATGCCCCGATCGAACGGGTGGGCTCCGAGTTCACCCCCGTGGGTTTCAATCGCATCCTCGAGCGGGCCATCCTGCCCAATACCGGCAAGCTACTGGCCGCGGCCCGCAAGGTGCTGGCGTTCTGAACGCATAGAATCGGGTCCACAGATTCCACGGATTCACACAGATTTCCTTGTTCTCTTATCTGTGAATTCTGTGGATGAATCAGTCCTCTTTTCCCTTCAATGGAGCGTCCATGCAGTTCGGTCCCTGGGATGTCCAGATCGTCAGCGGCGGCACGTTTCGGCTCGATGGCGGGGCCATGTTCGGGACGGTTCCCAAGGTGGTCTGGCACAAGCTCTACCCCGCCGACGAGGAGAATCAGATCCTCATGGCGACCAACTGCCTGTTGATTCGGGGAGAGGCGGGCGGGAGGAAGCACGTCATCCTCGTCGACAATGGCAATGGCGACAAGGAGACCGACGATTTCATGGCCCGCTTCAAGTTCGAGGGCCGGGGCGTGCTGGACGCCAACCTGGCCCGGCACGGCGTCCGGCCCGAGGACATTACCCTCTGCATCCTGACCCACCTGCACTTCGACCACGCGGGGGGCAGCACCCGCCCTGGTCCGGACGGAAGGCCCGTGCCCAGCTTCCCCAACGCGCGCTACATCGTGCAGGAGAAGGACCTCGACGACGCCAAGCACCCCCACTTGCGGGTGAAGGCCAGCTACCTGCCTCAGAACTGGGAGCCCCTGGAAGCCGCGGACCTGTTGGACACCGTGCAAGGGAGCGCCGAGCTGCTGCCGGGCATCTCCGTCCGCCCCGCCCCGGGACACATCGAGGGCCTCCAGAACGTGGTGATTGAGGGCGGCGGCAAGCGCCTGGTCTACCTGGCCGACCTCATCCCCACCGCCCGCCACATTCAGCCAGCCTGGTGCATGGGCTACGACCTGAACGTGGTCACCTGCGTGAACGAGCGGCTGAAGCTGCTGGACGAGGTCGTGGGGACCGGCACCGTCTGCGTCTTCGAGCATGACCCGGAGATTCCGGCGGGCACCGTGAGCCGGGATGCCAAGGGTAGGTACCTGGTGGCGCCGGTCAGCCTCTAGACGGTCCCGTCCGGAAGGTCTTCCGGCATGGAGGAAGGGGAGGTCCCGCGGGGCCAGGCAGGACGCGGCCCGGCTCCCTAGGCATCGTCCAGCACTTCCCGCACCTTCTTCGACAGGACCTGAGCCGTGTACGGCTTCTGCAGGAAATGCACGCCCTCGTCGATGACGCCGTGGTGGGCGATCACGTCGGAGGTATAGCCCGAGATGAACAGGCACCTGAGGTGCGGGTGGAGGGAGAGCAGTTTTTGAGCCAAGTCCCGGCCGTTCATCTCGGGCATGACCACATCGGTCATGAGGAGGTGGATCGGACCGGGGTGAACCTCTGCAAGCCTCAGTGCCTCATTGGGGGAGTGCGCCGCCAGCACGGTATACCCCTGCATTTCGACCATCTGGCAGGTCAACTCGAGGAGCACCGGCTCATCCTCCACCAGCAGGATGGTTTCCCTCCCCTTGAGCGAAACCTCGGGGGAAGCATTGATCCGCATCCGTTCCCCCTCGCCCGAATGCCTTGGAAGGAAGATCTCGAAGGTCGTCCCCCGCTCAGGCTCGCTCCGGACCTCGATGAAACCCCGGTTCTGCATCACGATCCCGTAGACCGTCGCCAGGCCCAGCCCTGTTCCCTTGCCGATCTCCTTGGTCGTGAAGAAGGGTTCGAAGATCTTGGGCAGGATCTCCCTGTGGATGCCGCGGCCATCGTCATGCACGGCGAGCAGCACATAGTCGCCGGGAAGGGCGCCAGCATTGGCGGGAACGGCGTCCGGGTGGAAGGTCCTGTTGCCGGTTTCGATGGTGAGGTGGCCCACTCCGGAGATCGCATCGCGGGCGTTGACGCACAGGTTGGCCAGGATCTGGTCGACCTGCGAGGGGTCGACCTTCACGGGCCAGAGGGCCTCGCCTGGCCGCCACCGGAGATCGATGTTTTCGCCGATGAGCCTTTGCAGCATCTTGAGCATGCCTGCCACCGTCTCGTTCAGGTCCATCACACGGGGAGCGATCGTCTGCTTGTGGGCAAAGGCGAGCAGCTGCCTGGTGAGGTCGGCGGAACGGTTGGCCGCCTTGCTGATTTCCTCCAGGTTGGCCTGGACAGGATGCGCGGGCTCGAGGCTCGCGATGGCCAGGTCCGTATGCCCGATGATCACGCCGAGCATGTTGTTGAAATCATGGGCCACACCGCCCGCCAGCCGTCCGACGGAATCCATCTTGTGGGCCTGCTTGAGTTCCTCGGAAAGGCTCGCCTTCTCCTCCTCCGCCCGGGTGCGCTCGACGATCTCGGCTGCGAGTTCCCGGTTCTTCTCGTCGACCGCCTTTTCGCGGAGGATGGTCTCCTCCAGCCGCGTCCGCAACCGGGCGTTGTTGGCGCTGAGCCGCATCAGGGTGAACATGGCGGCAAGGAACAGGAGGGCCAGCCCCCCGGTCGTGTAGACGATCTGGCGGGGCGACCTGGAATCCAGCTGCTCGGTGGCCGGGATGAAGGTCATCAGGGAGAACGGGGTGCCCTTTACGGGAACCAGCATGGCGTGCGCGCTGGGGCCGAAGGCGCGCCGGCGTGAAAGCGGGAATTCATAGGACCGGCCGGGCTGGATTTCATCGGGCAGGGTCGATTCCACGCTGGGAATCAGGTGCCTGGCCGTCGGAGGGATGTGGAGGTACTCCCGTCCGAAGACGATGGCGTCGGGATAGCGGGAGATCTCGCTCTTCCCCTCGATGAAGTAGTGGTAGATCCGGGGAAAAGACATCCAGCCCAGCACCTGACCCGAATACCTGCCCTTGAAGAAACAGGGGGCCGAGATGATGATCTGGAGCTCGTTGCCGCCCCTATCGCAGAGGATGGCCGGCTCAGCGGCGGAGGGCGCGAGGAAGCGCTTCCAGTCCTCCTTCCGGCGATGCTTCTCTCCCGCCGAGGGGCTGTCATTCAGCAGGCGCCCGGCCAGGTCCACAAAGGCGAGCCGATCGTAGAGGGGCTGCTCGCTGAACTGTTTCGACTGCCGCGCCTGGTCGAACCGCTCATTGACCAGGAGGCGACTGGCATGAAGGCCGTATTCCGGGGACATCCCGAGGGCCCGATTCTCGAAATAGGCCTGCAGCGCCCGGCTTCCGGCGAGGTCCCTCAGGAAGTCCTTCTGTTCCGAAAAAAAATAGCTGAGCGCCGTGGCCCGCCGCTCGCTGTCGAAGGTGGCCTGCTTCCGGGCCGATTCCTGGAGGGCAACCTGGGCCCGGACCTGCACGACCACCAGGTAGCCCGTGGCCAGGACCAGCCCCAGGCCGATGGAGAAGACGGCCGCCCTGCGGATCATGGTCGATAACCTGGGGCCCAGTACCATCGGCGAACTGCTCCTCCCGCGACTGCCAGAACAGGCCTGCTACCTGCCCTTGAAGTACTCAGGGAAGGAGGCGAACGCCGTTGGATAGTACTTCTTCACGATCCGCTCGTAGCTACCGTCCTTCCGGCTTTGCGCGAGGAACCGGTTGAAGGCTTCCCGCAGCTTGACGGAAGTCTGGGGGAAGGCCACGGCCATCTCCTGCTGGGGTGAAATTGGACCGATCACCTTGATTTTCCCCGCCCATTTGTCGAGGGCCACCAGGGCATCGGGAACGTCGAGGATGGTCATCTCGGCCTCGCCGTTGATGATGGCGGGAGCAAGCTCATTGAGGTTGCCGTTGAAACAGATCACTTCGGCACCTGTCGCGTAGAGGTCGTAGAGGTCCGGATCGAGACAGGTCCGCTTCAGGGCAAGGACCTTCCGGCCCTTGAGCATCCCCTTGACCCGCAGGATGTCCCGGTCGATGGTTCCGGACGGCCTGATCGGATCGAGCCTCGAATCGGCCCGCGCCACCAGCCAGATCTGGCTCGGGAAGGTGGAATGGGAAAAATCCACCACTTTCTGCCGCCAGGGCAGGACGGTGAACCCATTGGCAATGAGGTCACCCCGCACGGGTACGGTCGACAACAGCTGCACCGCCGCCCCTTTCGTCTCGACCTTCCTGCCGATGAGGTCCGCTACGGCGGTGTCCCAGCCGGTCTTCACATACTCGTACCGCAGGCCCTGGGACCTGGCGAACAGGCGCACCAGCTCCACATCCATCCCGTCCCCGTCCCCGGTGACGAAATTGGCGTAGGGGATCCCCAGGTGCCGCAGCACGCCGCTTTTCTTCACCTCGGGCAGGTCTCCCGCCAGGGCTGTGGAGAGGCACACGACACAGGCCATCACTGCGCGGACGATCGAGGGACGGGACCGAGGGTCTTTCTGCTCGTACCTCAAGTGATCCTCCCATTCCTGCCTAGGAAGCAGCGTCGGGTTCCTACAGTTGGCGCATTCCTTCATCCTGACCAGGACCGCCGCCGGACTCAAGAGTACACGGTTTCAGCCAAGGTCCCGACCCTGATCTCCGCCCAGAACCCGCGGCAGGGTGGGGTCGACGGCTCCGGCCACCACCGGAGGCTTCAGAAGGTCCCAGCACCAGCCTGTCCAGCCGCCCAGAGACTGGGAAGGGGGACTCGACCCTCCGGCCGGGAAATGGGTGCCGATTGCGCTATCGTGGCCCTGTCCACCTTGGAGTCCCCATGTTCCAGGCCGTGCTGCTCGAGAAGCCCGAAACCGGGTTCAAGGCCTCCCTTCGTTCGGTCGACGAGTCCGAGCTGCCCGCCGGTGACGTGCTGGTGCGGGTCGAGCACTCGACGTTGAATTACAAGGATGGTCTTGCCATCACGAACCGGAGCCCCGTGGTCCGCGCCTGGCCGATGGTGGCTGGCATCGACGGTGCCGGGGAGGTGCTGGAGAGCAGCCACCCCGGCTGGAAGCCCGGGGACCGCTTCATCCACAACGGCTGGGGCGTCGGCGAGACCCGCTGGGGCTGCCTGGCCGGGCGGGCCCGGCTGATGGGGGACTGGCTGGTGCCCTTGCCGGCGGCCTTCACCTCGCTCCAGGCCATGGCGATCGGAACCGCGGGCTACACCGCGATGCTATGCGTGCTGGCGCTGGAGCGCCACGGGCTGCAACCCGGCGAGGGCGAGGTGCTGGTGACGGGCGCAACGGGTGGCGTCGGCAGCGTCGCGGTCGCCCTGCTCGGCAGACTCGGCTACCGCGTGACTGCTGCCACCGGCAGGCTGGTTGAGGCTGACTACCTGCATTCCCTGGGCGCCACCACGGTTCTGGACCGCGCGGAGCTGAACGCGGCCGGCAAGCCCCTGCAGAAGGAGCGCTGGTCCGCGGTCATCGATCCCGTCGGCAGCCACACGCTGGTCAACGCCCTGGCCCAGACACGCTACGGCGGCCTGGTCGCGGCCTGCGGGCTGGCGCAGGGCTTCGACCTTCCGGGGACGGTGATGCCGTTCATCCTGCGAGGGGTGACCCTGCTGGGCATCGACAGCGTGATGGCGCCGCTCCCGGTCCGGCTGCAGGCCTGGCGCCGGCTCGCCCTTGACCTCGATCCCGCCAAGCTCGCCGCCCTCACCGAGTTGGTGCCGCTGACCGAGGCGATCCCCAGGGCCCATGCGCTGATGGAGGGGAAAGTGCGGGGCCGTATCGTCGTCGCGATCACCGGCTGAGGCGGCCCTGGCCGCCTTCACCTCCCGGCCGGGTGGCCATCCGGCCGCCGGTGGGCCCTGGCTGCCAGAACCACCGGTCGCCCCCTGGAGAGCATGGATCGGGATTTCCGGGGGGCCGCCCCGGTCCTTGTCCGGGGCACTTCAGCGCCGGCGACCACTTGCTGGGAGGCCTCCGCGCCCTGCTGAACGAAGGCTTCGATGGCCTCGCTGAGGTCCTGGGGGTCGAAATAGTAGACGCCCCGGAAGACCCACTCCCAGTAGTCCGAGCAGTACCAGACGGTAAAGGGAATGTTGCCAATCCAGCAGGTGCCTCCGCTGGGGGTCTTGGAGGTCAGATCGAGGATGGTCTGTTCCAGGCTCATGCCACACCTCTGGACAGGGGTCCCAAATATGGGTTGATGACCTCCATGTAGCAATAGCCACACCGGGATTCTTTCCACGGGGGGCGGGCACCGATGGCCCCCTCATGTCCGGCTCGCCCCGCACAGGGCTCCGGCCTCCCACCGCGCTAGACTGGAACCCCCGATCGAGGTCTCCGTGGCATTCACTCCAGGCAGCAAGCGCGGCGCGATGGCCGACATCAACATGACGCCTCTCATCGACGTGATGCTGGTGCTGCTCATCATCTTCATGATCGCGGCGCCGATGCTGACCACCGGTGTGGACGTGAAGCTGCCGGAGAGCCGCACGGGCCGCAACCTGGAAAGCGAAGCCCTGACCGTTTCCATCACCTTCGACGGGCGCCTGCAGTTCGGCCAGGCCTTCATGGCCCTGCCCGTGCTCGCCAACCAGCTCAGGGCCAAGGCCCAGAGCGGGGGCAAGCGGCCCGTGCTGGTCCGGGCCGACCACAACGTTCCCTACGGCCGCGTCATCCAGGTGGTGGACGCCATCCGGGAGGCGGGATTCACGGAGGTGGGCTTCGTCACCGCCGCCGCCCCGGCGGCGCCTCCCCCCGACTTGCAATGAGCCAGGACCTCCAGGCCTTTCTCCGCAGCCGCAAGCACCTGGGCGAGCTTCGCTGGGGGCCGGGGCTGGCCCTGAGCCTGGGCCTGCACCTGGCCCTGGGCGCGGCCTTCTTCTGGCCCCGGACTGAACCCCCGGACAAGGAAGCTGAGGTGAAAGTCACCTGGGTGAACCTGCCCGCGGCCACCCCGGGAGCCTCGGGCGGATCCGAAGCCATGGAAGTGGGCAAGTCGGGGGAGCGCCTCCGGCGGGTGGAGGAAGTGGCTCCGGTCCGCGAGACCACCCCCTCGGCCACGGCCCCCGACCCTTTCGCCCTGAAGACGACCAAGTCCGCCGCCAGGGGCGACAACCGGGACACCTCCAGCCAGGGCACGGGCACCACCGCCGCCAAGGGCAAGACGGCCGCGCCCAATCCCATGACGGGCGCGGTGGGAACGGGCAATGGCGCGGCCTTCGGCGCGGGCAGCGGCATCCCGGGGCTGAAACCCACCTCCGGCGCACAGGGGGGGATGGGCCTTGTGGGCGGCGTGGACGGGAGCTTCCCCTACACCTGGTACCTCCAGCAGGTGCAGTCGCGCATCACCCTGAACTGGAACCGCCTCTCCAGCAGCCAGGGCCGGGTGCAGATCTACTTCCGCATCGCCAAGGACGGAAGCCTGGACCGCGTCCGGATCGAGATCCCCAGCGGCAACTCGGCCATGGACGAAAGCGCCCGCATGGCCGTCCTGCGCTCCACCCCCCTCCAGCGGCTCCCGGATGATTACCCGGGCGAGTACCTCGGCGTGCGCTTCTGGTTCACCTACCTGGGGAATTGAGGATGATCCTGCTCCTGCCCATGGCTGTCCTCCTCGCCCAGTCCCCCGCCGCCCCCATCATGACGGCCGAACCCCGGGATGTCCGCCCGGGCGATTCCGTCCTCCTGGCCTGGACCTGCCCGCAGCTGCCCCGGATCCGGCTGGAACCGGGCGGCATGGTGCTTCCAGGAACCTTCCAGGTGACCCTGAAACCCGCCTACACGACCACCTACCGCCTCTTCGACGCCCAGGCAGGGGGCCCGGAGCTGGGTCGCCTGGAGGTCCGCGTGACCCCGGGCCTGCCCCTGGGCGAGGCCGCCCGCATCTGCGCCTTCAACGCCAGTGCCAAGGCCGTGCTGCCGGGAGAACCGGTGGTGCTGCGCTGGGAATGCGCTGGCAGCGCCAAGGTGCACCTGGAGCCCGGCGGCCTCGAACTGGACGGCAAGAGCGAAGTCACGGTCACGCCCCTGGAGAGCACCCGCTACACCATCACGGCGAACAACGCGGCCGGGGGCCAGAGCCGCACGGTGGAAGTCTCGGTGCTGGGGCACCTGAGCCCAGCCCTTCCCGCACCCGCCACCGTGTGCACCTTCGAGGCGAGCCGGACGGTGGTCAGGCCCGGCGAACAGGTGGATCTGCATTGGCTCTGCCAGGGCAACGCCAAGGTGCGCCTGGAACCGGGCGGCCTCGAGCTGGACGGCCAGGCGGGCATCGCCGTCGTACCCGACAAGACTACCGTCTACACACTCAGCGTCAGCAACCTCCTGGGGGGAACCTCGCGCAGTGTGGAGGTGCGCGTGGAAGCCCCGAGGCGGGTGCTCACGGAAAAGGACCTGGTGGACCCCGAAGAGGCCGTCAAGCCCCTGGACCGCATGGATCTGGCCGAGGCCCTCCACCGGGGCGAGGCCATGAGGGAGGCCGCGCCGGCGGGCTCCTGGACCCTGCGCCTGGTGGTCTCGGGCCGCGACAGCGGACTCAGACAGGTGGCCCGGGCGGCGGGCCCCCGGGCCGGGGAGATCCTGGTGCTGCCCTTCCCCAGGAAGGACGGGGTCCGTTTCTGGCAGGCCTGCTTCGGCACCTACCCCAGCAGGACCCTCGCCGTGAAGGCCTGGACCAGGGCTCCCGAGGCTCTGCGCAGGACCTTCCGGGACGCCCTGGCCGAGCGCCTTCCCGTACCCACAACCTCCCCTGCCGGAACCGCTTCGGTCACCCGCGAGTGACTTCCAGGGTGTAGGGCTCGCCCACCATGTCGATGTCCAAGGTGTCCACAATGAAATAGATCGTTCGGGTCTCCACGCCTGGGTTCCGGTAGGTGGCCTGCGGCTCTCCGGTGGGGATGCGGTTCTGGAGCAGTCCGGCCTCTTCCTGGCCCCAGGCATTGACTCCCAGCACCCGGAACCAGCCTTTGCGGCCCTCGACCACCTGGGCCTTCACCCTCCCCCCGCCCGGAACCTCAACGGCGTAGGCGCGCCAGCCACTGATGTCCGGAACCACATCCTTCACCCGGACGCTGCCCGGAGGTAGCTGGAGGGCATGGATGGAAGGCCCCATGCGGGCGCCCCTCCGGGCCTGGCCGAGGGGCCCCGTCCCGCCACCCAGATCGCGAACCCGGGGGACCAGGGGGCCCCGGGGCGCGGATCCCAGCTCCTTGGCGACCACCTCGGGAAGGGGGGCCTGCTGGGCTTGCGGGACAAGGAAGGGAACGGTCACGAGAAAGGGGAGCATGGCCACCTCCATCCAGGATGAGATGCCGCCATGGGGCATCGGGTTGGGGCCACCGGGTTCCGCTCAGAGCTTCCCCAGCAGATCCTCCGCCACGCGCCCGGCGGCGCCAGGCTCTCCCAGATGCCCGCGCACTTCTCCCAACTCGGCGCGAACGTGTCGAGCCACGTCGGGATCCAGCAGCTGGGCCAGTTCCACTCCCAGGCGCCGGGCGTTGACCTCGTCCTGCAGCAATTCCGGCGCCACCTCACGCCCCGCCACCACGTTGGCGAGGCCGAAGTGCGGCACCTTCACGATGCACCTGGCCATCTGGTAGGTGAGGGCGTTCAGCCGGTAGACGACGGCGAAGGGCGTACCCAGCAGGGCCGTTTCCAGGGTGGCCGTGCCTGAGGCCACCAGAGCCGCGTCCGCGTAGGCCCGGGCGGCGTAGGTCCGGCCTTCCACCAGGGTCACGGGGGCCTCGCCGAGGTGGAGGCGGATGAAGGCGGGATCCAGGGTGGGCGCCACGGGCAGCACCCACTGGACCTCGGGCCGCTCCTGTCGCCAGCGCGTGGCCAACTCGGCCATGGGGGGGAGCAGGCGTTCGATCTCGCCCCGGCGGCTGCCGGGTAGCAGGGCCACCAAGGGCCTTGCGGGATCGAGCCCGGTCTCCCTGAAAAAGAGGCCCCGGTCGCACTCCGGCTTCACCAGTTCCACCAGGGGATGGCCCACGAAGCGGGCATCCACGGGGTAGCCGCGGAACAGCTCCGGCTCAAAGTCGAAGAGACAGTAGAGGGTGTCCAGCCCCGTACCCAGCTGGGGGATACGCCCCTTCTTCCAGGCCCAGACCTGGGGGCACACATACTGGTGCAGCTTCACGGCGGGCTGCTGCTTCCGCAGGGCCTTGGCGAGGCGCAGGTTGAAGCCCGGATAGTCGATGAGCAGGGCGGCCGAGATGCCTTCCTCGGCGGCAGCGACGAGGATCTGCTTGAAGAGCCGGTTCAGCCGGGGCAGGTGCCTGATGACCTCGATGAAGCCCACCACGGCGAGGTCCTTCACGTCAGCCAGCTTGCGATCCAGGAGGGGGGTCATGCGCGGTCCGCCCACGCCGACGATCCGCAGCCCGGGGCGGCGGGCCTTCAGCTCGCGCAAGAGCTCCGCGCCATGCAGGTCGCCGGAATCCTCCCCTGCGATCACGAGCAGGGTCTGGTTCATGAATGATCCCCATGCCCATCGGGCAGAAGGTGTCGGCCGAACACCACGGCGTCATCGGGCACCACGGGCCGGCCGAGGGCCGTGGTGGGCATCTGGGCCGGGAACAGCACCGGCGGGTGGGCGGCTCCCAGGGCGGCGGCCTGGGCCCTGAAGGTGGCGGGATCCTCGGCGGGCAGGGCCATGTCCCAGCGGTAGCCCAGGGCCTGCAGGGGGCGCAGGTCGCTCCCCGGTTCGCAGATGCCGCACCAGAGCCGGTCCGCCAGCGGCTCAGGATCCCGAATGCCCGGGTGCCAGCAGAACCCCACGGCCTCACCCTGGGCCTGGCGGAGGAGGTCCAGCAGCGGGCCTTCGGCGCCCGCCTCCATGCAAAGCGCCAGCTTCACGCCCCGTCCCGAGGTGGCCTCCAGCAGCGTCTCCAGGTGCCCCAACAGACGAAATCCCGCTTCCCTTGTCTCAGGCCGCCCCACCGGGATCACCAGGAAGTCCGCGCCAAGGCCATGGCGAAGCACCTCCAGCCCTTCCTCGGCCGGGGCTCCACCGGGAAGATGCACGGCATGGATGGCCAACCCGCGCCGTGCGGCCAAGCTCCACCCGGGGTGAACCAGGCCATCCCACTTGAACATCAGGGGAGTCAGGGACAACCAGGGCTCGGGAGGAAAGCTCGATGGAATCAGGGGCAGGAACCGCATGGGTTTATCATGAAGCAGGGGAGGCACCATGGGCCGCATTTTCACGCTGGATGAAGCCAAGGCCCTGATGCCCCAGGTGAAGGCCACCACCGAGCCGGTCTACACCCTGGCCGCGAGCCTTGCCGAGGAGCTGAGCCAGGCCGAGGAGGCCAGCGACGAGGCCCGGGCCGAGAACCTGCGGGAGCGCCTGCAGACCCTGGTGCAGAGCTGGCAGCAGAGCATGCAGGACCTGGAGGCCGAGGTGAAGGGCCTCTGGTTGGTGGATTTCGATTCCGGCGACGGCTACTGGTGCTGGGCCTACCCCGAAACCGAGCTGGGCTTCTGGCACAGCTACGAAGGCGGCTTCCGCTCCCGGGTGCCCGCCGACCAGCGGCCCGGTGTGCAGGCCTGAGGCCGAAGCAGGAGCGGAGGCCCACTTTGCCGCAGGCGAAGCCCCGCAGGGCCGCGCACAGGAGGTGCGTGGTGACGAAGAAGCAGGAGCGGAGGCCCACTTTGCCGCAGGCGAAGCCCGCAGGGCCGCGCCCAGGAGGTGCGTGGTGACGAAGAAGCAGGAGCCGGAAGCCCACTTTGCCGCAGGCGAAGCCCACAGGGCCGCGTACAGGAGGCCCGTGGTGACAAAGCAGGCTGGGCCCCTCAAACATCAGGTGCCCGAGGACTCCAAGCAGGATTTCCGAACGCTCGTCCTGGCCGTGGTGGCGCGGATCCCCAAGGGCCGGCTCGCCTCCTACGGCCAGGTGGCCGCCCTGGCGGGCTTCCCCCAGCGTCCCAGGCAGGTGGGCATGGTGCTCTCGGGGCTGCCCGAGGGCACGAAGCTGCCCTGGCACCGGGTGGTCAACACCCGGGGCTACGTGCCCAGCCGGGGCCGCTGGTGGGGCGCTTTCGAGCAGATCGGACGGCTGCGGGACGAGGGCATCGAAGTGGACGACCTGGGCAACCTCGACCTTGAAGCCCACCGGTGGGCACCCCGTTCCTGAGGCCGGGACCCCGGGGTCCAGCCCGGTCCATCAGGTAGACTGGAGCCTGGAGGGCCCCATGAAGGTGCGCGTGTCGGTGCAGTTGAAGCCCGGGATCCTGGATCCCCAGGGCAAGGCGGTGGAACAGGGCCTGCATGGATTCGGGTTCGAAGTGGAGCACGTGCGCATCGGCCGCCTCATCGAGATGGAAGTGCCCGGGCAGGATCCCGCCGACGTGAAGGCCAGGGCCCTTGCCATGTGCGAGAAGCTGCTGGTCAATCCCGTGATGGAGAAGGCCTCCATCGAGGTGCTCTGATGCGGGTGGCGGTGCCGGTTTTCCCGGGTTCCAACTGCGACCACGACGCCCTGCACGCCTGCGGCACCGTGATGGGCTGGGACACGATCCCGGTCTGGCACATGGAGACCCGGTTGCCCGAGCACACGGAGCTGGTGTTCGTGCCCGGCGGGTTCAGCTACGGCGACTACCTGCGCTGCGGGGCGATCGCGGCCCTGGCGCCCATCATGGCGGACATCCGGCGCCATGCCGACGCCGGCGGCCTGGTGCTGGGGGTCTGCAACGGCTTCCAGATCCTCTGCGAGGCTCAGCTGCTTCCGGGCGCCCTGCTGCGGAACGAGTCCCTGCGCTTCATCCACACGGACGTCCACCTGCGGGTGGAGCGGGCGGACCTGCCCTTCACCAGGGCCATGAAGGCCGGCGAGGTGTTCCAGGTGCCCATCGCTCACGCCGAGGGCAACTACACCCTGGATCCCGCGGACCTGGTGGATCTGGAGGCCCGGGGCGGTGTGGCCTTCCGCTACTGCTCGCCCGGGGGGGAGACCGGCGAGGCCCACGTGCCCAACGGGGCCATGAACGGCATCGCTGGCATCGTGAATGTCCGCGGCAACGTGCTGGGCATGATGCCCCACCCGGAGCGGGCCGTGGACCCGAAGCTCGGCCCCACCGGCGGACTGGGCATGTTCAGGAGCCTCGCCGAGGCCTTCGCCGGGGCCTGACGGCCATCACAAAATCCTGGGTTGTGAAATTCTCATGACTTGAGGAATATTTTCCTGTCATTCTTGCCGGGCCGCCTCCGTGGGCGTCTCTTTTTTTCCTGGGCCATGAGCGATCCTGAAACCAAAAACCTCCTCACCTACACCAGCGGTCCGCTCCGCCTGGCCGTGCTCAAGCGTGACCCGGTGCCGACGAAGATCCTTCCGGCCCGGGATGCATGGGCCCTGCTTCAGCCCACCCATGCCGTGCGCGTCTGCACGGGCGAGGACCGCGAGGAGGGCATCATCCGCTCCGGCGACCTGGCCCTGCTGCTGCCGGGCTTCGGCCATACGCTGAAGCGCCATCATGCCAACGCCCCCTTCGGCTTCACGGCCCTGTTCATGGAGGGCCCCTTCCCGGAGCCGCTGCTCTCCGCCCTGCAGCACCCCCCCCGCAAGTGGCAGGAATCCAGTTTCGCGGTGCTGCGCAGCCTCAGCCTGAAGCAGCTGTTCAGCATCTTCACCCAGGAGCTGGCCAATCCCGACGGTGTGCAGCTCATGACCCGGGAACTGTTCCTCATCCTTCTGGGTGCGGAGTTGTCGCGCCTGACCGAGAAGGAGGACCGGGGCCGCTTCCCCTACCGGCTGAACCGCTCCACCCTGCAGCTGGTGCTGGACCACATGGAAGTGCACCTGGGCGCCAAGAACAGCGTGCCCGAACTGGCCACCATGGCCCGGTGCACGCCGGACCACTTCATCCGCCTCTTCCGGGAGGCCACCAGCACCACGCCTCACCAGTACCTGATCGAACGGCGCCTGCAGCGCGCCGTGACCCTCCTGGCCAATGGGGAGCGGCCCAGCGACGTGGCCAAGATCCTCGGCTTCTACGACGCCAGCGCCTTCACCCGCGCCTTCAAGCGCCGCTTCAGCGTGCCTCCCAGCGAATACGCCCAGGAAGCCTACGAGCGGCAGTTCCCGAAGAAATAGGGCGGCTCGTCAACGCCAGAAGGGCGCCAAGTGGCGCCCTTTTTAACTGGAGCCGGAGACCTGTTTACTTGGCGGCCTTTTCGGTGACGGCCTTGGCCTTGGCGGCGCCCGTGTCGGTGCCCTTCTTGGTCTTGCCCTTCGCCTTGTCGGTGCCGGCCTTGGCGGCGCCTTCGCCCTTGGCGGTGGCTGCCTTCACCTTGTCCCCGGCCATGGGAACGCCGCCAGCCTTGGCATCCACCTTAGTCTTGGTGGCGGTGGCCTTCTGGTCGCCCTTGGCCTTGGCCTCCTCGGCCTTGGCATCAGCCTTGGCCTTGCCGGTGTCCACGGCGGCGTTGGCCTTGGCCTTCAGGTCCTCCTTGGTCGGGATCTGGGCGGAAAGGGACAGTGCGGTCCCCAGCAGGATGGGCAGCATTACCTTCATCGGAACCCCCGGACGAGAAAGGCCAAGGGTGCGGGATGCGGCGCCCCCTGTCAACCGGGCACCTCCGCGGTGCGGAGGAAGCGGGGCGTCCGGCGGGCCCGGCTGGCCTGCTCGAAGGCGTAGGCCAGGCTCAGCAGCGGGCCTTCCTGCCAGGGACCGCCGACAAAGGAAAGCCCAACCGGAAGGCCGCAGACGAGACCCGCCGGGACCGTGATGTGCGGGCATCCGGCCACGGCCGCGGGGCTGGAGAAGCTGGGACCCGAGCTGTCGCCGTTGACGTGGTCGATGAGCCAGGCGGGTCCACCCGTGGGCCCCACCAGGGCCTGCAGCTGCTGTCTCTCCAGCATGCCCACGATGTCCCGCCGGGCCTGGGCGCAGGTCTCCAGGGCCTTCCCGTAGGCAGCTTCCGTGAGCGGTCCCTTGGCCTGGGCCTGCTGCAGCAGCTCCTGGCCGAAGAAGGGCATCTCCTCCCTGCGGCGGGCCTCGTCGAAGGCCATCAGCCCGGCCAGGTCCTTCACCACACCGCCCCTCCCGGCCAGGTAGGCATCCAGGTCCGCCTTGAACTCGTAGAGCAGCACCTCGAATTCCGCATCCTCGTAGGCGGAGGACTTCAATTCCACCTCCACCAAGGTGGCCCCCTGGGCCTTCAGCACTGCTAAGGCAGGCTGCATCACGGCGTCCACCCCCGCATGAACGCCAAGCAGGTTCTTCACCAGGCCGAGGCGGACCCCCCTCAGTCCGTCCTTCGCCAGGAAGCGCGTGTAGTCCGCCTCCTTCCGCGCATCTGCCTCCCGGGTGGCTGGATCCTTCGGATCGCTGCCCGCCAGGACACCCAGCAGGATCGCCGCGTCGCGCACGGTGCGGGCCATCGGTCCGGCCGTGTCCTGGGTGTGGGAGATGGGGATGATGCCGCTGCGGCTGACCAGTCCCACCGTGGGTTTCAAGCCCACCAGGCCGTTCGCGTTGGCGGGGCTCACCACGGACCCGTCCGTCTCGGTGCCCACGGCCACGGTGCAGAGGCTGGCCGCGACCGCCGCGCCAGAACCGGAACTGGAGCCGCTGGGGCTGCGGTCCAGGGCATAGGGATTCCGTGTCTGTCCGCCCCGGCCGCTCCAGCCGCTGCTGCTGTGGGTGGAGCGCAGGTTCGCCCACTCACTGAGGTTCGTTTTCCCCAGGACCAAGGCGCCCGCCTCGCGCAGACGTTTCACGAGGAAGGCATCCTCCTTCGGGACCGGGGCCTCGGCCAGGGCCAGGGATCCGGCCGTGGTCTTCATGGCATCGGCGGTGTCGATGTTGTCCTTGATGAGGACCGGAATGCCGTGGAGGGGCCCCCGCAGCTTCCCGGCCTTCCGTTCGGCGTCCAGTACCCGGGCGAGGGCCGGGGCCTCCGGATTCAGTTCGATGACCGCGTTCAGCTTCGGGCCGCCCTGGTCCAGGGCCCGGATGCGCGCCCGGTAGCCCCGCACCAGTTCCGCCGTAGTCCATTGTCCGGCCGCCAGGCCCGCCAGGAGGCCATCCACGGCGGCCTCCTCCAGGACTGGCCCCTTGGCGGCTGCGGCGGTGTTGAGTTCGCCTCCCATGAGCACTGCGCCCGTGGCCAGACTCATGCCCAGAAAGGCGCGGCGATCGAGGGTCGGGAAGGTGTCTTCAGGAAGCATGGTCATTCCTCGGGGGGTGGAAGGATCATACCAACGACCACCCGCCGGTTTCTGAAGTCTGCCCGCCGATCGGGGCCCTCGTCTCCGCCTCCAGGGGCGGATCCTCGGTTCAGGGAGGCTCCCATGGCCGCGTTCCTGCTCTGGCTCATCTTGCTCGTGGCCTGCTGGCCACTGGCCCTCCTGGCCCTGCTCCTCTATCCACTGATCTGGCTCCTGCTCCTGCCCTTCCGCCTCCTGGGCTTCGTGGCTGAGGGGGCCCTAGGGCTCGTGAAGGGCCTGTTCCTGCTGCCGGGGCGGATCCTCAGGGGATGAGGTGGCGGAGGATTCCAGGTGGACCGATATTGGCTGCGGAGGCATCCCCACTGAGGTGGATGGGCGGGGATGCCCAGGGGGTCACCATGGATCTCTACCTGGATGCCAAGGAAACGGAACTGCTGACGGGAATCCTGGAGCGCTACCTCGAGGACATCCGGCGGGAGATCCATCACACGGACCGCGCCCAGTTCAAGGCGGCACTCAAGTCGGACGAGGCGCTGATGCGCACCCTCCTCGGACGGCTGAGGGCCCCGGTGGCCATGGGCATCTAGTCCGGCTCAGGCCAGAGCCGCCTCCAAGGCCCCGCTGTGCAATCCCTTCAGCTCGGCGGCCTCCGCCTCCAGGAGGGGCTGGCCGTCCACGGCGAGAGAGACGCGCGATCCGCCGGTGGTGCCGATCTTCGAGAAGGGCACCCGGTGGGTCGTGCAGAGGGTGGCCAGGCTGCTCTCGCCTTCGGAGCTCACCGACACCACGATGCGTCCCGCCGTCTCGCCGAAGAGCAGGCTGTCCAGGCGGAGGGCGCCGCGCTGCAGCATCAACTGGCAACCCAGGTCCCCACCGAACGCGCTCTCCAGCACCGCCACCAGGAGCCCCCCCTCGCTGGTGTCGTGGGCGCTGCGGATGAGGCCCAGGCGGACGCCTTCGCGCACACAGGCCTGGAGCCGCAATTCCTCGTCCAGGCGCAGTTCAGGACAGGCGCCCTGCACCCTGCCCGTGCGGAGCTTCAGGTACTCGCTGCCGCCCAGTTCATCCCGGGTCTCGCCCAGCAGGAAGATGGCGTCATGGGCCGCGCGGAAGCCTGAACCGCAGAGGTGGTTGCCCGCCTTCGACAGCGCCGTGGCAGCGGGCGCATCCAGGACCACCTGCCCCGCGCAGTCCTCCACCAGGCCCACGGCGGCGATCATGGGCGTGGGGAAGATGCTCTGGCCTTCGGTGTCGTTGTAGAGGCTCACGTTGCCGCTGACGATGGGCACGTCCAGGGCCAGGCAGGCCTGGCGGATGCCCAGGCAGCCCTGTTCGAAGGTCCACATGTTCTCGGGCTTCTCCGGGTTGCCGTAGTTGAGGCAGTCCGTGAGGCCGATGGGCTCGGCGCCCACGCAGGCCAGGTTGCGGCAGGCTTCGGCCACGGCGTGTGCCGCACCCCAGAAGGGATCGAGAAAGCAGAACCGGCTGTTGCAGTCGCTGCTCATGGCCACGGCTTTGCCCGTGTCCTGGCCCGCCTCGTCCTTCACCCGGATGATGCCGGCGTCGCCGCGGCCCATGCCCAGCAGGGTGTTGCTGCGCACGGTGCCGTCGTACTGCTCGAATATCCAGCGCTTGCTGGCCACCGTAGGGGCCTGGAGGAGTTGGCGCAGGGTGCGCTCCACCCCGGCTGGCTTCAGATCCTCCGGCAGGGGCGCGGCGTTCACCGCATCCAGGTAGGCCGGTCGCTGGCGGGGCCGGTCGTACTTGGGCGCCGCATCCACCAGGGGCTGGATGGGCAGGTTGATGACGGGCTGGCCGTGCCAGCTGCCGATGAAGCGGCCGCTGTCAGTCACCTCGCCCACCACGCAGGCGTCCAGCCCCCACTTGTGCAGCACCGCGATGATCTTCTCCTCGCAGCCGGGCCTGGCGACGAGCAGCATGCGCTCCTGGCTCTCGCTGAGCAGGAGTTCGAAGGGCGTCATGCCCTCTTCCCGCATGGGCACCTGGTCCAGGCGGATCTCCAGGCCCGTGCCCGCCCGGCTGGCCATCTCGAAGCTGCTGGAAGTGAGGCCCGCGGCGCCCATGTCCTGGATGCCGATGACCCAGTCGGTCTGGAAAATCTCCAGGCAGGCCTCCAGCAGGAGCTTCTCGGTGAAGGGATCTCCCACCTGCACCGTGGGGCGCTTCTCCTCGCTGCCCTCGCCGAATTCCGCCGAAGCCATGCTGGCCCCGTGGATGCCGTCCCGGCCCGTCTTCGAGCCGATGTACATCATCTTGTTCCCGATGCCTGATGCGAAGCCCTTGAAGATCTTGTCGCTCCGCAGGACACCCAGGGTGAAGGCGTTCACGAGGATGTTGCCATTGTAGCTGGCGTCGAAGGCCGCATCGCCACCCAGCATGGGGATGCCCATGCAGTTGCCGTAGCCCGCGATGCCCGCGGCCACGCCCTTCACGAGCTCCTTCATGCGCGGCGCGTCGAGCTCGCCGAAGCGGAGGCTGTTCAGGTTGGCCAGCGGCCTTGCGCCCATGGTGAAGACGTCGCGGAGGATGCCTCCCACCCCGGTGGCGGCGCCCTGGTAGGGCTCGATGAAGCTCGGGTGGTTGTGGCTCTCCATCTTGAAGGCCACGGCCCAGCCATCGCCGATGTCCACCACCCCCGCGTTCTCACCGGGGCCCTGGATGACCCGGGGGCCCTCCGTGGGCAGGTTCTTCAGGTGGATGCGGCTCGATTTGTAGGAGCAATGCTCGCTCCACATGGCGCTGAACACGCCCAGCTCGGGATAGGTGGGCAGGCGGCCGTCCAGGAGACGCCCGATGACCCGCCATTCGTCCTTCGAGAGCCCCAGTTCCAGGGCCAGGGATTCGGTGACAGCCGGTTCTTGGGCAGCAGACATGGGGGCTCCGGAATCGTTGATTCTAGCGGGTTCCGAAGGCCCGAACGAGCCTTGACCTCAGGTGGCTTCTGATTCCGCGGGCGCCATGGGCGCCTCGCCCCCCTCGTAGATGCGCCGCAAAACGCCCTGCACGAGGCGCTGGAAGAAGATGCCCCGTTCGGGGTGGAATACAATGGCCACCACGGCCTTGAGCTCGCTGCCCAGTTCGAGCAGGGCCCCCCCTTCCACCGCCGTGCCCAGCAGCAGGAAGGGCACCCGACCCTGGAGGGCCTCCACCAGGGGCTTCAGCCGCCGGCGCTCATCCAGGCTGAGGCTGGGCAGGTGGTAGAGCACCAGGGCAGGTCTCTGGCTGAAGGCTTCCTTCAGGGCCGACATGGTCGGGGGCACCCGCCGCAGCGGCTGGAGGCCCCCGAGCAGGTCCAGGAGGGCTGCCTCCAGGGCCGTATCCCCGGACACCAGTACCAGTCCCCTGGGCTGGCTCGCCTGGGACAACGCGACATCCGGAGCCGCCGCGGTCTCCACACCCCGCCGCGTGATGCGCTCCAGGTCCTCCTCCCGCTTCTCGAATACCCAGCGGGCAAGCGGATGGAGCAGGTGCTCGTCCAGTTGGGGGCGATACTCCACGCCGCAGGTCCGGCCATGGACATGTCGGAGTTTCACCTTGGTGTTGATCCGGATGAGGTCCGTCAGCTGGATGGTGACGGCCATGTCCTCGCCCGGAAGCAGCTCCCCCTCTCCGAAGTCGCGGCTGCTGTAGATCCTCGCCCCGGTGGTGCTGATGTCCACGAGCGTCCCGGTGACCAGGTCGTACTTGGGGGTGCTGAAAGTCACCGGGACCCGACCCACCCGATCCACGCGATAGGCCCCGCGATGATCCTCCTCCAGCAGGACTTCGGGGATCGACAGGCGCAGGGTCCGGCGCCCATCGGCCATGCCGAAGCCCTTCAGCTCCGTGGATGCCTCGAGGAAGCTGATGCCATTGGGGAACCGCATCCTCAGGCCTGCGCTCCGCAGTCCATAGGTGGCATCCTCCCGGCTCATGGTGGCGGCCACCTGGACCTCTGTCTTGTCGTTCCTGAGGAAGGAGGTCTCGAACCGGAGGTAGGGGGTCACCAGGATCATCATCTCGTGCCGTTCGCAGGCTCGGCCGATGATCTCCGAGATGGCCTCCGAGTTGCGGATCAGATTGCCGGTCAAAGCCCCTCCAAAGCTTGCTTCCGTCTCCATCATGCAAGGGGTCCCTGGGGGCGTCTAACAAAACTCCACGGGACCTCGCCGGCGCCCCTAGACTGGGGAACCCTGGACTCCCGCCCATGACCCCACCCCGGACCCTTCTCGCCTACAGCGCCCCCCGGAGCGGCTTCGGGGACGAGTGGATGACCTTCCTCCCCATGGGGCTCGGCTACCTGCAAGCCATGCTCAAGTCCCGGGCCCATCCCTGCCGGGTGGCCAACCTGAGCGGTCGGGGACGGAAGGAGGTCCTGGCCTACTTCCGGACCCAGAACCCCGCGGTGCTGGGCATCTCCATGTTCACCTTCAACCGCAAGCGCTCCGCGGAGCTGCTGGCCTGGGCCCGGGAAGCCTGCCCGACCGCGATCCTCCTGGCCGGTGGCCCCCACCCCACTCACCTGGCGGAGGAGGTCTTCGAGGACTGCCCCGCCCTGGACGCCATCGTGCGGGGCGAGGGCGAGACGGCACTCCTGGGGATCGTCGAATGCCTTAAAGCCGCCCCGGGAACGGATTCGTGGAAGCTTACGCCTGGCCTGATCCTCCGGGAAGGGTCCACTCCGTCCCAGGCACCCCTGGAGGACCTGGATGCGGTGGGACTTCCCGCGGAACATCTGGAGGCCGACTTCCTCGACGACGTGGGCCAGCTGGCCTACCTGAGCACCAGTCGTGGCTGTCCCGCCACCTGCAACTTCTGCAACACGCCCGAGTTCTGGGGCACCTCGATCCGCTTCCGCAGTGCCGGTTCCGTGCTGCGTGAGTTGCGGCTGCTGCGGGAGCGGCATGGCCTCACCTACTTCAGCTTCCGGGACGACACCTTCACCGCCAACCGCGGTCGGGTCCTGGAACTGATGACCGGGATCCAGGAGAGCGGCCTGCACCCCCTGTGGAACTGCCAGAGCCGGGTGAACCTGGTGGACGAGGATCGCCTGGTGGCCATGAAGCGGGCGGGCTGCGAGTTCATGCAGTTCGGCGTGGAACACGGCAGCGAGCGGGTCCTGGCCCTACTGGACAAGGGCACGAACCTCCGCCATGCCCGGCGGGCCCTGGGCCTGGTCCGCAAGGTCGGCATGAACCTGGGCATCTACCTCATCACCGGCATCCCCGGCGAGACCTGGGCCGATGTGGAGGAATCGGCCGCCTTCATCCGGGACACGCGCCCCAGCGACTGCCAGATCAGTCCCCTGGCCCTCTACCCCGGCACCCGGATGTTCGACCAGTACCGCGCCGAGGGAAGGATCCAGCGGGACTTCTACCGGGCCAGCGGCGACGCCGAGATTTTCGCCCGGGTGGACAGCCACACGGAGAAGGCCCTCCGCCACCTGGACCAGGAGGCGCAGGGGGCAAGGGCGAAGTCCCGCTTTTCCCCGGCCGAGTTCGCCGAGCAGAAGCGTTGGCTGGGCTTCTGCGCCGTCACCAACCTGCTCTGCGGCGAGGCCGCCGAGGAGGAGGGCCGCTGGACCGAGGCCGAAGCGGAATATGCCGAAATCATCGCCCGCGAGCCCGGGAACCCCTGGGGCTTCATGAAGCGGGCCCTGCTCAGGGAGAAGCAGGGGCGGCGCGATCCAGCCCGCGCGGACCTGGCCGAGGTGCTAGCCCTGGCCCCCCGCAATCCCGAAGCCTCTGCCCTGACCGGTCCCTGGGGCCTCCACCGGGGCCGCCCCGGTCCGAAGAACAAGGCCCACGGGCCCACGGCCGAAATGAAGGGCGCCGAGGCTTACCTCAGCCGGCCGAAGGCCTGACCCGTTGCGCTCACTCGTCCTGCTTCAGGTTGGGGCTGCGCTCGAGGATGGTGAGGATCAGGCGCTCCAGCTCATCCACCAGCAGGATGCGGAGGTTCGGATCCTTGCGGATGGCTCCGGGCTCGCCGCCCCCCCTCAGCAGGAAGAAGGGGCCTGACCGCTCGAGGCGCGAGATCTGCTTCCAGAGCAGCCTCCCCGCCCCGAATTTCCGCGCCAGGGGGGCCGGCAGGGCATTGTGCTCCACGGCCAGTCCCAGTTCATCCACCAGCACCTGGGACCCTTCGACCATCAACACCCCGAGCAGGGTCCCCAGCAGAAGCAGGCTGCCGGCCACCACGGCGCCCACGGCGGCCGTCACGGCGATCCAGAAGGACCAGGTGGGCTCCCCAGCGGATTCGGCCACCTTGAGGGAAGTCCGCAGGATCGGGAGCCGTTCCAGGATCTGGGCCAGGGCGCGGACTCCCACCATCCAGGAGCCAGCGAACAGAAGCATGGCCATGGCCCGCTGGGCGAAGGACGGCCGGAAGATGAGGGGGCTGCCGACTGACATCAGACGAGCTGCATCTCGGCCACGATGGCTTCGGCCGCGGCGGCGGGGTCGGCGGCATGGGTGATGGGGCGCCCCACCACCAGCCAGGTCGATCCTTGTTTCAGGGCCTGGGCCGGAGTCATGACGCGGGCCTGGTCCTGGGTGGCAGCACCGGCCGGGCGGATGCCCGGGGTCAGGCGATGGAACCCCTCCCCGCAGGCCTCCCGGATGGCCGAGGCCTCCCAGGCGGAACAGACCACGCCTCCGCAGCCGGCACGGTGGGCCAGCTTCGCGTAGGCGAGGGCCAGTTCCTCCGGCGGGCCCGCATGCCCGAGGGCGGCCAGGGCCTCCCGGTCCAGGCTGGTGAGGACCGTCACCGCCAGAAGCTCGGTCTGGCCACCGGCCCTCCGGTGGGCTTGGACGGCCTCCACCGCTGCCTCCAGCATCGCCGGACCGCCCTGGGCGTGGACATTGATCAGGCGCGGATCCAGGGTCAACAGGGCCTCCAGGGCCCGCCGGACCGTGGTGGGGATGTCGTGCAGCTTCAGGTCCAGGAAGACGGGCACCCGGGCCTGGAGGGCCTTCACGAAGGCGGGTCCCTCGGCGCAGAAAAGTTCCAGGCCCACCTTGAGCATTCCCACCCGGCCGGCCAGCCGATCGGCCAGGGCCAGGGCCTCCTTGGCCGTGGGCACGTCCAGCGCCACGACCAGGCGTTGGCGGGCGGTGAGGTTCAATCCGAGTGCAGACAAGGAGACTCCCGTATGATGCGGAGGATCATTCTGCCATTAAGGGACCCCAGATGCCCCTCCCAGCCATGCAAACACCGCCTGCCATCCAGAGCCCCGCCCCCCCTGAACCGGATGCGGAGGGGTTTCTGCTGGAGGCCTTCGACTGGGGACGGCCCCTTCCGGCGGAAACGAGCCTGAAGGGCGCCAGGGCCCTGGAATACCGGTGGCTGCGGGCCGCCGCCACCTATGAACCGCTCCAAGGCCTGCCGGCCGATCCCTTTGCCGCAGGGCCGCGGCGCCAGGAGGCCGAGGCCCTGCGGCACCTGCTCAAGGCCCCGACGGACCGGGTCGGCCCTGCCCTGAAGTCCCTGCCCCTGCGGCAGCAGGGGACGGCCCTGGCCCTGTGGCGGTGGGGTCGGTTCCAGGTGAGGTCCGGTCGATTCGATCCGGTCCTGCGCCGGGCCTGGGAGGACCGCCTCCTGGTGAACGGTCCGGCCCTCACCCGGGGCTACGCCCTCCGGCACGCCCTCTGCTGGGCCCTGGCGGAGGGGGACGAGGCCAGGCTCTCCGCCCTCCGCACCGCCGCGGATTCCAAGGCGGAGGAGACCTTGAAGGGCTTCCAGCGGCTCTTCGGGCTCCTGGGCGGCCCCTCGCCGGTGCTGCGGCTGTGGGGCCTGCCCGGCCTGGACTACCGCGACCTCCGGCTGGACCAGTTGGGCGGCCTCCGCATCTGGATCTGTCCCCTGGAAGAAGGCCCCCTCCCGGATCTCCCGAAGGGCACGGGCTGGATCATCCCCAGTGTCTCCGGGGACCTGGGCGAGCGGGATGCCAACCTGCTGCCGTCCCTGCTGGAGGAAGGGCAGAAACTGGCGGACCGACTCCACCCGGCCGGGCGCTCCGCCTTCTTTGCTCCCAGCCGGTCCGCTTTCGAGAACCTGGGCCTGGACTGGTTCCCCATCCTCATCGAACTGGATCAGAAAGGGGACGTCCGGACCATCCGCATGGGGGACGCGGCACCGGAAAAGCCCTAGAACCTCAGCCGATTCCGCAGCCCTGCATCCAGCCCGCCACGGCGCCCCAGACCATCTGGGCCCAGTAGTGGAAGCCGCGTCGCACGGGTTTCGGCGTGTAGCTCGCGTGCAGGTGGTCCTTCAGCATGGGATAGTTGCCGTCCGGATCGAGCACCGCCGCCGCCACGGGGGAATCGAACTCGTAGGTCATCCATCGGTCTTGGCCATCCCAGACGAGGCGTTGCTCCTCCCGGTTCTCCAGCCTCACCCAGAGGGTGATGGGCGCCCGGATGCCACCCCTGCGCTCCAGGGTGATGGAGCCCACGCGGCCAGGCGCGGCGGGCTGGGGCGCCGCGAAAACCGGCGCCTTCTCGGAGAAAAGCCACCCGCCTTCGGTGGTGTCCTGGGTCCTCACCTCGCGGATGGCGTAGTCCAGGACCTCGGTGCCCTCCACGAAGTCCCGCCAGAAGGAGCTCAGATCCCGGCCGGACACGCGCTCGGCGATGCGCTTGAAATCCTGCCGATCCGGATGACGGAAGGCCAGTTCCTGCGCGTAGGCGCGCATGACCTGCTCCATCACGGGACGGCCCAGCATGGCCTCCAGCTCATTGAGCACAAACGTGGGCTTGGCATAGGCACCCACGTTGTAGCTCAGGAGGTTGAGGGTCTTGAAGCCGAAGCGGGTGAGGGGGTCTGCGCTCGGCAGCCCCCAGTAGGTGACCCATTCCTCGAAATCCGTTCCCACCTGGAACCGCCTCCCGCCCAGGAGCGAGTGGTAGCTGCGCTCCATGGCCTTGTAGGTGAACCAGCTGGTGAACCCCTCGTCGAGCCAGGGTTCCTCGAACTCGTTGCTGGCGAGCATGCCGTAGAAGAACTGGTGCCCCACCTCGTGAATGGCCACCTGTTCCGGCTCGAACCGGAGCTGCAGGGGATCGAAGGCCACGGAACTGGCCGTGACGAGCGTCGGATACTCCATGCCATCGGCCGGGCGGGCCTCCTTCGGCGTATCGATGACGGTGAGGGTCGGATAGGGATACTTGAAATACCACTCCTCGCTCCAGCGCAGCGCATTCTCCACAGCCCGGCGCTGCCGCTGGAAATTGCCCCGGTTCGGTCCGTTGATGTAGTAGAAGACCTGGACGCCGCGGTACTCGAACATGGCGGGCCTCCGCCAGCTTTCCCGCGGCATCACCGCCCAGGCAAAGTCGTGGACATCCTCCGCGTGCAGGCGCCAGATGAAGTTCAGGGGGCGCTTCGGATCCGGGGCGGCATCCCGCTCGATCCCATCCGGGTCCACCTGGGCCATGCAGGTCCCCGTGTGGGCCAGGCCCAGCGCGTTCGGCAGCGATAGGGTCACCTCATAGACGCCGAAATCCGCGAAGAATTCCGTGCTCGCGTGGTAGGCGTGGCAGTTCCACCTGTCCCCCTGGTAGACGCCCACCTTGGGGAACCACTGGCTGGACATGAGGAAATTCCCTGCCCAACCGCTGCGGGCGATGACCTTCGGGTACCGGTTCTCCCAGGTAATGTCGACATGGATGGTCTCACCGGGCTGCACGGGCCGGGGCAGCTTGAGCCAGCGCACCGTCTCATCCTCGCCATCATGGCCCTCCAGCTCGCGCCCCTCCATCCGCACGCTGAGCAGGCGGCAGTAGCCCCAGGAGGTCCCTTCCTCCGGATGGTCCATGCGGCCTGCCTGGATCCGGCCTCCGCTCTCCTTCATGAACAGGCTTTGGGGTCCCTTGAACGCATTGAGGTAGAGATGCAGCGGCATTTCCACGGCCGGCGCCGTGCCCGAATTCCGCCAGGTGAGCGTCTCCCGCCCCTCCAGCGTCTTGTGCTCGAAATCCAGGGTGGCCTCGATGTTGTAGTTCGCGATCCGGGGCGACCTGGGCTTGTCGAACCACTTTTCCGTCGTCCAGGTCCGGGGACCGGCGGCCAGCCCGATGGCAGCCACCATCCCCAGCAGAGCCACCAAACGGCGTGCCATCGAACCTCCCGAGCGTCCGTCGAGCATATCAAACCCCGTTCGAGCTACGACCTTGCCGATTCCACATTCCCTGCTACACTCGAGTCCCTACCGCGGGGTGGAGCAGTCCGGTAGCTCGTTGGGCTCATAACCCAAAGGTCGTAGGTTCAAATCCTACCCCCGCTACCAAAAAGAAGGCCCATGGATCCAGTCGATTCATGGGCCTTTTCGATCTTTGTACTTTTTTAATATTCAAATTTTGCGAAAATTCCATAAATTTGCAGCGAATCGTTTAATTACAATAATTAAACTTATCATTTAAAAAAAATAAATAGTAACAGTACGGGGTGACCAAGGTGATCATTTCGACCTAGATCAGCCTCCTGAGTATTGTGGCCCTGAAATAGACATTGAGTGTCTAGATCAATTGCGGATGTTCCACATTGACGTAGATATAACCTGAATCTCCGCTAATGACATGGATCCTTTACGGGCATCAATCCCTCTAAGTTCAGAGAGGCTGAATCGGCCTGAAGCGATCAACCATAGACCATTGGCGTAATCGCCCAACGGTCTGAGATGAACCCCGATCTTTGTACCTGCTTCGTCCTCTTCATCTCCTGAATGGCCTGCGTCATTCCGGCCCCGCCCCTCCGCTTCTGAAGCAGGCATGGATGAGTCAGGCTGCCTTGACAAGGCACCCGAACGATTAAAGACCGGAAAGGCTGGATCTTGAGCATCACGCCTAGGTTGGCCAAGTTGAAAACAGTCCTTCGGTGTAATTCACCTCTGGGCAGAGTGTGACCTTCTAGAAGTACCGCCGATTTAGGTAATCCGACCTATTTCGACATCAAGATTGCTGGTCGATAATTGTCTGAGCGGCCTTCCCGGTTGACCCGCCACATCCCTTGGTTTTAAGGAGATTTTGTGAATAAGTCCGGAACAACACGCGCAATGGTGCTTCCACGCGCGATAGTAAACGCTCACCAGATCCGACACAGCGAACGATTATCCGATACGTCATCTATGCTCATTTTTTTTCAGTCATGACCATAGCCATCTGGAGTAGCCAGTTTGAGACAGGAATCGATCTTATCGATTCCCAACACAAGGCTCTTTTCGAGGCTGTGAACAGCTTGGAGGCCTCCTTTAGTATAGGTAATATAAACAACGCGGCGAAGAAGAGCCTGGATTTTCTTGAAAAATACACTATTGAACATTTCCAAACCGAAGAGCGGTTCATGCGTGACGCGGCCTACCCCGGTCTGGATGAACACACAGCTGAACATAGTTTACTGATGAGCAAGGTACATGATCTGCAGGCTCGGCTTGCCGAAGGCACACCAATAACCATGGATGTCATGACTTTCTTCGCTGGTTGGCTGGGGCGCCACATTTATGGAACTGATTTAGTTATGGTTCGGTTCCTTAATGAAATACCCCATTAAAAGAGATAATCATTGACGCGGTCAATGTGACCCTCTCCCGGTAAGTTAGTCCGATCATTTGACCCAAAACCTAAAAATGAGACCAGGGACCCTGTGGATTCCGGGCCATGCCAGGCAGGCTCTGCGCTGCCTTCCCTACCTCTACCCATGGCTGAGGGTGGGGCCCCGCCTTGGTCCGGGACCTCACACCCCCTGGCTGGTTCGCACCTTGTCAAAAGATTGAATCCACTGGCTGGCTTCAACCCCAGGGAGGAGGGCGGCCTCTTGGTACCATGGTGGACGCAACCCGTCCGGAAACCCCATGCGGCATCGATTCCTGAGTGCATTGATCATCCTGCTGGCCGCTGGCCTGGATGCAAAGCCGCAGGAGGGCCCCATGGCCATGAATCCCGTGGGGGTTCAGTCCTCCGGGCAGGCAGCCCGGCCAGACCCCCCGGTCAGGACCGGGGCCCCAGAATCGATGACACCGGGGCCTGGACTCCAGGTGAGACCCGCCCTGCCTGACCCCGGACCGCCCCCGCTGCCGAAGGCGGTGAAGAACCCCCAGGGATTCTGGGAGGTCGACCAGGACCTCGGCCCCTGCCGGATGCGCATGGTGGCCATCCCCGCGGGCACCTTCCTCATGGGGGAGGCCCCCGATCCGTGCGTGGTGGTCACCCTCACCCATGGGTTCTGGATGGGGAAGTACCCGGTCACCCAGGCCCAATGGCAGGCGGTCATGGAATCCGATCCTTCGCGGTTCAAGGGCCCGGACCTCCCGGTGGAAAAGGTGAGTTGGGAGGACTGCCAGCGCTTCATCAAGCGGCTGCAGTCCCCGGAGTCCGGCACCTTCCGGCTGCCGACCGAAGCGGAATGGGAGTTTGCGTGCCGAGCCGGGAGTACGGGGGAACGTTACGGGGACCTGGATGAGATTGCCTGGTACGAGGAGACCAGCCAGGACACCACCCACCCGGTGGGCCGACTGAGGCCGAACGCCTTCGGACTCTATGACATGCTCGGCAACGTGCGCCAGTGGTGCCAGGACTGGGGTGAGATCTACGCGGCTGGGGAGGCAACCGACCCCCAGGGGCCTGCGACTGGCACCGAACGGGTCTACCGCGGGGGCAGCTGGGCCACCATCGGGAAGAAGGTGCGCTCGGCATTCAGGGAGGGGGCCCCCCCCGACCGACGCAGCCAGTTCGTGGGTTTCCGCCTGCTGAGGACCATGCCCTGAACCTGGGCGAGGCCCCCCCGAGGCGGATTCCCCCTCTCACGGCAGGCTGCTTCTCCAGGGGACCTACGGTGACCGTGGACCTGACCAGGAGGTGGGCCGATTGCCCGCCACCGACGGGGAGCCCCCCGCAAGGCCAACCCACCATCCTCCTCAAGCCAGAGATCCAGTCATCGGGATAGAATCTGGGCACACCCGCATCATGCCCACTGGAGAAGGACCATGCCGATTTTGGATTGGGACGAGTGGTATGAGACGGGGATTCTCAGCATCGATCATCAGCATCACTGCATGTTCGATGCCCTGAACAGGATGTACGATGCCGTCGCCTCGGGCGAGCGGGAGGCGAAGGTGCGATGGGCCCTCGACTTCCTGGTGGACTACACCGCCACGCATTTCAGGGACGAGGAGGCCCGGCTGGCGGCCATCGACTACCCGGCCCTGTCGGAGCACCAGTCTGAACATGCCAAGCTCCTGGAACAGGTCCAGGAGTTCCGGGCGGCCTACCATGCGGAGCCCACGGCGGCCCACGCGAACCAGCTGGCCAACTTCCTGGTCGAATGGATCGTGCGCCACATCAATGAGACGGACCGGCAGTACGTCGCGGCGATGAAGGCAGGGCGCGCCACATAGGCGCCCGCGGAAGCCCGACCGCCAAGGCAAGGGAAACCGACCGCAATCCACCTGGGCACGGGAGGCCCTTCGGGCCCATGATGGGTGGGCCCTCCGCCCATCCGCCCACCCATGTTCATTGCCCTCGGCCGCCTGCCGGACCACCCCACTGCCATCCCCCGCGTCGCCCAGCTCGTGGGCCTGGCGCCGTCCGATGCCGCGCGTCTGCTTGCGGGGACCTTCCCCCGCGTCCTCCTGCGCACGGCGGCCGACCCGGACGCGCTGCTCGTCACCCTCGCGGCTGAAGGCTTCCTGGCCTGGGCTTCGGATCCGGCGCAGGTGCCCTCCGATGACCGAAGGGTCATCGTCCGGGGCCTCACCTGGACAACGGACGGGTTCCAGGCAGAGGATGCCCAGGGCAAGCGCCACGCCTGCCCGTTCGCGGCGGTGCGCCTGCTCCAGCGTGGAGCCAGGATCAACTCGTCCACGGAAGTGCAGAAGACGACGACTCGAAAGCTGGACCTGGGCATGGCCGTCCTCAGCGGCGGCCTGATCGTGTCGAAGAAAGTGACCCAGACCACGGAGCGCACCACCCAGGCCAAGGAGCCCTTCCTGCTGGTGCAGCGCGGGGATGGCGCCGAGGACCTGATGATCTACGAGCACCGCATGAGCTACCAGTGCCTGGGCGCCGAGATGGCCCCGGCCACCCTGGCGAACCTGGGCCTGTTGACCGCGAAATTCAGGTCGCTGTGTCCGCAGGCTGCCCTGGACGACCGGGTGGGGCGCCCTGGCTTCGTGGCGGGCCTGCCGTTGATGCCCCTGGACCCCGTGGACCTGGGCATCCACCTGGTATCCGAGGCGCAGCGCCGGGGCTGCTGATGAAAGCTCGATTTGAGCTCAGCCAGCTAGCGGAAAAGGGCCTTGGCCTTGAAGGCCGTCTGGGAAACCCCCCAGGCGAGGGGGATTCCCGCCCAGAGCCAAGCGAGGATCATTCCTGAAAAGTTTTTTGTCCGCTGGGTCATGGGATCCTCCGGGTTCAGGCGGTGGCCAGATCATGGAAGCGATGCTCCACTTCTGTTACGAGGTGATTGCTGAGGAAACCGAGTACCAGCAGCCCGGCCATCAAATACATCGTGGACGAATAGGACTGCGCCGGCGCCACACCATGGGTGACCTGGTACTCGCGGATGTAGTTCACCAGCACCGGACCGGCCACGCCCGCCGCGGACCAGGCCAGGAGCAGCCGCCCATGGATGGCGCTGACCTGGGCCGTGCCGAAGATGTCCCGCAGGTAGGCGGGTATCGTGGCGAATCCGCCCCCGTACATCGACATGATCACGGCATAGGTGGCCACGAAGAGTCCCACGCTGCCCAGGTGCCCGGTGGTGGGGGTGAAGGCGTAGAGCACCGCCCCCAGCGCAAAATAGATGGAATAGGTGAGCTTCCGGCCCAGGTAATCGGAGGCGGAAGACCACAGGAACCGGCCCCCCATGTTGAAGAGGCTCAGCAGGCCCACGAACCCCGCCGCCGCGGCCGGCGTGATGCGCCCCTTGAACATCTCCTGGATCATTGCCGAGGCCTGGCCCAGCACGCCGATGCCGGCGGTGACATTCAGGAAGAGGACCATCCAGAGGCAGTAGAACTGGCGGGTTCGGATGGCGTTGTCGGCGCTCACCTGTCCGGAGGTGACCAGTTTCTGCGGTTTGGCGGACGGCACGAAACCCCCGGGGACCCACCCGGCCTGGGGGACGCGGACCGTGACCACGCCCCACAGCATGAAGGCGAAATAGATCAGCCCCATGGCGAGGAAGCTCTCCCAGACCCCCATGGAGGTTGCTGATTTGTAATGGTCCATGAGGGCCACGGACATCGGCGACCCGATCATGGCGCCGCCACCAAAGCCCATGATGGCCATGCCGGTGGCCATGCCCGGACGGTCTGGAAACCAGGTGATGAGGGTCTTCACCGGGGAGACGTAGCCCAGTCCCAGGCCGACTCCGCCCAGCACGCCATAGCCGAGATAGACCAGGAGAATGCTGTGCAGTTTCACACCCAGCGCGGCCACCAGGAATCCGCCGGAGAAACAGCAGGCGGAGGCCAGCATGGCCTTGCGCGGACCCGCCTTCTCGACCCACTTCCCCCCGAAGGCCGCGGATAGGCCCAGGGTGACGATGGCGAGGCTGAAAATCCACCCCAGGGTGGTGAGTTTCCAGTCGTCCGGGGCCGCGTGGCTGATGCCGATCAGCTTGGTCATCGGCAGGTTGAAGACGCTGAACGCGTACACCTGGCCGATGGCGAGGTGGATGGAGAGGGCGGCGGGCGGAACCAGCCATCGGTTGTATCCGGGCTTCGCCACGGTCTGTTCGCGGTCCAGGAACTTGAACATCCGCATTCTCCTGTTAGAAAAATACGATCAAACAAAGAATTGACCACGGAATGGTCTAAGAAAAACAACCTGTCTTGACAAATATATGCGCTCTGAGTCCTGCGCAACGCATAATGTGGCCTGTTCAGAGGTAGTGCATGGACGAAGGCCGGGAATGAACCCACCCATCGCACCCGTCCCCATCCAGCGTTTCCGGGGGAATGGCCGCATCGAATCCACGGATGATCTGGCCATCGAAGAACCGCTGGAAATTCGCTTGGACTATTTCGGCCCCGAGGGGCCCGAGCACCTGAGCCTCTCCATCACCATGCGCACCCCCGGGCAGGATGATGAACTGGCCGTGGGGTTCCTGGCGACGGAGGGGATCCTGCGGGAGCCTGGGGACCTTCGCGAGGCGCGCCCGTACCTACCCGGCACGTCCCGCCCCGGCCGCGCCAACGTGGTGCGGGTGTCCCTCCAGGAGCATGTGGCGGTGGACCTGCAGCGCCTGGAGCGGAATTTCTACACTTCTTCCAGTTGCGGCGTCTGCGGCAAGGCGTCCATCGAGGCGCTCAGGACCCAGAACCCCCTCCCGCCTTTTCCCGAAGGCAGTCCCCCCTTCTTCCCGGCAAGCCTGCTGCACCACCTGCCGGAGAGACTGCGGGTGGCCCAGGAGGTTTTCGACGCCACCGGGGGGCTGCACGCTTCTGCGCTCTTCGATGGCTCTGGACAGCTCGTTCTGCTGCGGGAGGACGTGGGCCGCCACAACGCCCTGGACAAGGTCATCGGCAGGGCCTTTCTGGATGGCCTGCTCCCGCTGAGGAACCACCTGCTCCTCGTCAGCGGCAGGGTCAGCTTCGAGCTCGTGCAGAAGGCCTCGATGGCCGGCCTGCCCTTCCTGGCGGCCATCGGGGCACCTTCCAGCCTCGCCGTGGAGCTGGCCCGGGAGGCGGGGCTCACCCTCGTGGGCTTCCTTCGCGAAGGGCGCTTCAACGTGTATTCCGGTGCCTGGCGCATCACTTGACCCTTCGGAGCTCCCATGCCGAGCCGACCCGAACTTCCTCCGATCGAAGCCGAGATTCCGGTAGTCTCGGCCCCCCCCTCCCTGTCCGGCGGCCTGCCAGCCATCTTCTCGGCAACCAGGCATGCCCTGATCGAGATGGGCCCTGTCCGCGCCACGCGGGAACTGCTGAAGGCGAACCAGCGCGGTGGCTTCGACTGCCCGGGCTGCGCCTGGCCGGACCCCGACGACCGGCGCGAGCTGGTGGAATTCTGCGAGAACGGCGCCAAGGCCATCGCCGAGGAGGCGACCACCAGGCGCGTGACCCCAGACTTCTTCGCCCGCCACTCCATCGCCGAGTTGGCCCGCTGGTCGGACCACGAGATCGGGAAGGCCGGCCGCCTGACCCATCCCATGTTCTTGAGAGAAGGCGCCACCCACTACGAACCCGTGAGCTGGGAGGAGGCCTTCGGCATCCTGGCCGAGGAACTTCATGCGCTGCCCACGCCGGGCGGGGCCATTTTTTACACCTCGGGCCGCGCCAGCAACGAGGCCGCCTTCGCCTACCAGCTATTTGTCCGGATGTTCGGCACCAACAACTTGCCCGACTGTTCGAACATGTGCCACGAATCCAGCGGCCTGGCGCTGAGGGAGGTCCTCGGAGCCGGCAAGGGCTCGGTGACCCTGGAGGACTTCGGGCACGCGGACTGCATCCTCCTCATCGGCCAGAATCCGGGAACCAACCATCCGCGCATGCTCACCACGCTCCAGGCCGCGGCTCGGCGCGGGGCCCAGATCATCAGCCTCAACCCCCTCCTCGAGACCGGCATCAAGGCCTTCATCCATCCCCAGAAATTCTGGACCTGGATGGGTCATGGCACCCCCATCGCCACTTTCCACCTGCCGGTGAGGGTGAACGGCGACATCGCCGCCCTGAAGGGGCTCATGAAGGCCATGCTCGAAGCCGAGGACCTCGCCCCGGGGTCCGTCTTCGACCACGCGTTCATCGAGGCGCACACCCGGGGCTTCGAGTCCTTCATCGAGGACCTCCGGCGCACGCCCTGGGAGGAGGTCCTGGCGGCCTCCGGACTGGAGCGGGAACGGCTCGAGGCCGCCGCCGCACTCCTGGCAGGCTCGAAGGCCACCATCGCCTGCTGGGCCATGGGGATCACCCAACAGACCTCCGCGGTGGGCTGCATCCAGGAGGTGGTGGACCTGCTGCTGCTGCGCGGGAACCTGGGCCGCCCCGGCGCCGGGGTCTGCCCGGTCCGCGGTCACAGCAACGTGCAGGGAGATCGGACCATGGGCATCTTCGAACGGCCCGCCAAGGCCTTCCTGGACGCCCTCCAGCAGAGGTTCGGGTTTGACCCCCCGCGGCTGCCCGGCTACGACACCGTGCAGGCGATCCACGCCATGCACGAGGGCCGGGTGGGCGTGTTCTTCGCCCTAGGGGGCAACTTCCTGTCCGCCACGCCGGACACGGCCTATACGGCCGAAGCCCTGCGGCGCACCCGGCTGACGGCCCATGTCTCCACCAAGCTCAACCGCTCCCACCTCGTCACGGGGCGGCGGGCCCTCATCCTCCCCTGCCTGGGCCGGACGGAAAGGGACCGCCAGGAGAGCGGGGACCAGATCGTCAGCGTGGAGAACTCCATGGGGGTCGTTCATGCCTCCAGGGGCAACCTGGACCCGGGCTCCGAGCACCTCCGGAGCGAGGTGGCCATCGTGGCGGGGCTGGCCGAGGCCACGTTCTCGGGAAAGCCCGAGCTCAGATCCAAGGTGGACTGGAAGGCCTGGGTCGCCAACTACGACCGCATCCGCGACCAGGTGGAGGCGGTGGTTCCCGGTTTCGAAGGCTACAACCGCCGCCTGCGCGAGGGCGGGTTCTATCTGCCCCATGCGGTGCGGGACCAGCTCCGCTTCGACACCCCCAGCGGCCGGGCCGAATTCACCGTCCATCCGATCCCGCAGGTGGCCCTGCCCGAGGGGGGCCTGATCCTCATGACCCTGCGCAGCCACGACCAGTTCAACACCACGATCTACGGCCTGGACGACCGGTACCGGGGGGTCACCAAGGGCCGGCGGGTCATCTTCCTGAACGAGGCCGACCTGGAGCGCCGGGGCCTCCTGCCGGGCCAGCGGGTGGACATCACCAGCCATTTCGGGGCTGAGACCCGGAGGGCCGAAGGCTTCCTCACCGTGCCCTACGACATCCCGGAGGGGTGCGCCGCGGCCTACTTCCCCGAGGCCAACGTGCTCGTGCCCATCGGCAGCGTGGCCGCCAAGAGCAACACCCCCGCCTACAAGAGCATCCTCGTCACCCTCGCGGCAAGCTAGGGCCCTCGGTCCTGCTGGGCCTCTTTGCTGCGCTTCGGCGCCCTTGCCCGTCGAAACGCACCTTGGCAGGCGGACCGGGGGGCCTTACAGTTCGGCCCATGTCCCAATCCCGCGTGGTACTCATCAAGATCGCAGGCATGTTCCTCCTCATCCTGGCCGGCTGGCTGGCGCGCCGCCGCGGCTTCCTCAAGGACGAGGCCAGCGGCATCCTGAGCCGGATCGTCGTGGACGCAGCCTTTCCCGCCCTGGTGTTCACCCAGATGCTGAGGACCGTGGATGCCCATTCGCTGAGGCAGGATTGGCTCCTGCCCCTGCTGCCCGTCCCGCTCGTGGCCATCGCCTACCTCGTCGCACGGGGAATCGCGCCCCTGTTCGGCGGGAAGGCACAGCGCAACACGGTCCTCTTCCTCATTACCAGTCCAAACTGGGTCTTCCTGCCGCTCCCCATCGCCGAGGCCCTGTACGGGAACGCCGGGGTGCGGGTGATCCTTCTCTGCAACGTGGGTGCCCAGGTGGCGCTCTGGTCCATCGGAGTCTGGATCCTGCACGGCAGGATCTCCCAGGCCCTGCGCAACCTCGCCACGAACATCGGCCTGTGGGCCACCGGCGGGGGCATCGCCCTAGCCTTGGTCTTCCCGTCCCTCTGCCAGCTGGGAGACCTCCACGCGACATCCTCCTCCCTGAGCGGCATCACCGGCGCCGCCATGATCGACGCCCTCACCATGCTGGGCAGCATCACGATTCCCCTCTCCCTCCTGGCGATCGGGGCCCAGCTTGGCGCCATTCCCATCTCGGTCCACAGGCTCCCGGCCTCGCTGTGGGGAGTGGTGATCGTCCGCCTCATCGCCGCTCCCCTGGTGACGGTCGCCCTCGCCGCGGCGCTCTCCGGGGCAGGTTTCCGCCTGCCGGAGGTTCCCCGCAGGGTGATGCTTCTCGTCGCGGCCATGCCGGTGGCCATTGTCTGCAGCGTGATGGCCGAGCGCTACGGAGGTGACACCTCGCTGGCGGCGCAGGCGATCTTTCTGACGACCCTGTTCAGCCTGGTGACCGTGCCGGCCCTGTTCTACCTGGTTTCCTGAACCGCCGAGGCCAGCCTCAGCGGACCCCTGCAGGACCGTTCCGTCCAGCCTAGGAGCGGCCCTGGGTCATGGCATCGTTGAAACCCTGGAACAGCGCCTCGTACTTCCCGGTTTCGGCGGCGAAGCGCAGGCGCTTCACATTCTCCACGCAGATCTCTGTGGCCTCGGGATGAATTTCGATGAGATTCATCACCTCGGCGATGAAGGCCCCGAGGGGCATGGCCCGGGGATCCTCGGCGCCGTGCATGAGG